>Ga0326727_10001917_pt1 | contig 74219 bp, 55 predicted proteins | sample MB2enrmetagenome_FD_207643 | JGI IMG/M metagenome (GOLD analysis project Ga0326727, IMG submission 207643) | Lab enriched peat soil microbial communities from McLean, Ithaca, NY, United States - MB29MY | ecosystem: Environmental > Terrestrial > Soil > Wetlands > Peat | place: USA: New York... | reverse complement strand
GGTTTCTTCACAAGGACGAGTGTAGAGCATTGCCGGCAGCAACGATGGCTGGAAGTCGATTCTCCAATTAGTAATAAAACCTCTCATCCGCCCATTCGAAGGAAGCGGAGGACCGCCGGTTGCGGAGTAAATAGATGTTGCGATGCTCGAACGGCATGGCGTAGGGGTCGTCCATGCTACCGACGATCGTCACAAATTCGTATTTCTTTGCGAGTTGCTTCGGGCTGTCGGAGATGACGGCGATGACGACGTTGGCGTCGCATCCGTGCGTGCCCCAGAGCCAGTAGTTGTTATGGCCGCTGATCGCAGGGGGCAGATGCGGGTCCAGACGCGGGCCGAGCAGGTCGATTGCGCCGGCCTCGCCGTAGTTGCTACTGAAGATACAGACGCGGCGCTGATCGGAGGGTGTGAGTGAGCTGAAAGCCCGGACAACGATGCCAACCTCCTGGTCCCAGCCGAAGCGGTCGGCGTAGAACTGCATGAGCGGGCCGGTGGAGGCGGTCTCCATTTTGTCTCCGTGGAGATGGAGGGCGGTGGTGTAGCGGACCCAAGCGGCAGGACGCAAGACGGGCGAACTCATGGGAAGGATGATGAGACCGGTGATGAGCAGGATGGATTCAAAGAGGGGGAAGGCTGCGATGCGGTTACGCTGGATTGCATGTGAGGCGGCAAACCGGTGCTCCCAGGCGACGGCGCCGGCGGCGAAGAGTGCGGGATAGATCGCGGCGAGGTAGTAGTCCTTGGCATGCAGCCAGAACATGACGAAGTAGAAGATGAGGTAGGCGAGACCGAGCCAGCGCGTGTTGCGGATAGACTTGGCGCGCAGCAGGGCAACGAAGCCGGGGATCCAAAGCAGAGCGTTGATTGGGCCCATGTTTACGAACTGCGCGAGGAAGAAGCCGAAAGGGCCGAGAACGATGTTCTTGTGGTTGACCTCGCCGTTGTGCAGAAACTCATAAGTGGGCCAGTGGTTGTGGATTTGCCAGAGAAGGTTAGGCAGGGGAATGGCCAGCAGCAGAACGATGCCCACCACAGCCCAGCGGGAGAAGAGCACCCGGCGCTCGGGCGTGAGCACCAGGCCCAGAGCGACCGCAACGAGGAAGAAGGCCATGGAGGGTTTGTTGAGCAGGCCGATGCCCGCGGAGAACCCGAAGATAGGCCACCAGAGGTGCTGCGAGCGGCCCCGGAGCAGCAGCAGGAGGGCGAGCGCGCAGGTCATCCAGAAGACTGGCTCGAAGGAATTCATGGATAGGTAGCCGTCAGTGCCGATGAATAGCGGGCAGAGGATGAGGCCGAACATGGCGAGGGCTTGTGCAGGACGGCGGCCGCCGAGCGCCCAGGCGAGGACGCCGGTGAGGAAGACAGTCGCAGCGCCGGCTGCGGCGGAGAGGATGCGGATGGCGAAGATGGAGTCGCCGAAGAGAAGTTCGCCGAGCCGGGCTTGCAGGGCGACGATGGGTCCATGGTCGACGTATCCCCAGGCGAGATGGCGGCCGCAGGCGATGTAGTAGAACTCGTCGCGGAAGTAGCCGTAGCCGATGTGCTCGGTCCAAAGGGTGAGGGCGAACTGGAAGGCCAGCTTGACGACTGCGAAGAGGAGTGCAAGACGCAGAGTTGAAGTGAGGAAGGACTCAGAGCCTTGCGCGTCAGCGATGGCCTGGCGCGCTGCATCGTCAATCAGAAAGTTCTGGCCGAGTTTTGGCTTGCGCGTCATCTACCGGTCTGTGCTCAGAATAATCGACGCGGGCGTCTCGTAGCTGGGCTAGTGTGCCGGAGCCGCAACGGACGCTGGGGTTGTGGCCGCGGGCAGGCCGGTGACGTTGGTCGAGTCGGTGACCTTGACCGCGCTGCCATCGGCGATGGTGAGTTTGTCGTCGGCGAAGCTCCAGTCCTTGGCGTCTGCGATGGATCCCGCGCTGGCGGCCTGGATGTCGAGGTGGTCGAACTTGAAGCCGGTGAGCGGAGCATCCTTGTAGGCCTCCACCGAGAAGGCCCGCCGCGCGCCGGCGGCTTTGATATTCCAGATGTGCACGCCGGAGAAATGCGGCCGGCCCTGCGTCTCCGGGACGGGCGTTGTCAGCGGCACCCAGTAGGGCGGCATGGTCTTGGTGTCGGTGCCCGGCGGCAGGACGGCGTAGCTGTAGGCGGGGTTCCAGTTCATCGTCATCGAGATGGGCGTGGCGACGCCGGTGAGCGTGAGGTCGTGGATGCGGATGTCCGTGGCCGTTCCGCCGCGGGTGTGGGCGCTCTTGAAGAGAACGCCGTTGGGGACAGCGGACTCGGCGGTGATGTTCCAGACCTCGATGTTGTGGAATCCGCCGGAGGTCTCGCTGCCGATGGTGATGGCCGCGGCGCCGCGACGGATAACGGAGTCGTGGATCTTGATGTCCTCGGTGGGGCGGTTCACGCGCAAGCCGTCGGAATCGCGGCCACTCTTGAGGCACAGCGCATCGTCGTTGTTGTCGATGTCGGCATGGGAGACGTCGATGGCGCGCGACGAGTCGATGTCGATGCCGTCGGTTGACGGGCCGCGTCCACCCTCGTTGTTGCGGATCGTGACGCCGTCGATCACCACGTCGTGCGAGTAGAGAACCTGCACGGTCCAGAAGCCGGAGCGCTTCAGCGTAATGCCGCCGCCGAAGTGGACGTTATACGAGTTCTGGATCAGGCTGAGGCGCACGCGCTTGGCGTCGTAGTCCGAAGCCCAGCGCAGCCCTTTGGGCGTGTACACGGCGCGCAGGTCGTTGTAGACCTTCCACCACACGGCGCCGTTGCCGTCGATGGTGCCCTTGCCGGTGAGCGTCACGTCGTGCGCGTCGCGGATGTTGATCATCGCCGAGGGCCACGTCATCTCGATTCCGGCGATGCGCGTGGGCAGCTCGGGGTAGTCCTCGATGCGCTGCGAGCCGGTGAGGGTGACGCCGTCGGGAACGTCCAACGTTACGCCGGACTTCAGGAAGATCGCTCCGGTGAGGTAGGTTCCGGGCTTGAAGCTGACGATCTGCTTCTTGCGCGCGGCTTTGTCGATGGCCCTCTGGATGGCCGCAGTATCTAAAGTAGCACTGTCACCTTTGGCTCCGAAGTCGTTGACCAATAAGGTTTTTTGTGCGGCGTGAGCAAGGGATGTCGCGGCGAGGGCAAGAGTGAGAAGGAGAAGGAGCAGCCTACTGACGTTTTTCAACCCACCCTTCGCAAAGAGCGCGAAGGATGGGGCACCCGGATGGATGGCTTGCTGCGTGCTGTTCATTTGGTCTCCGTGGTGACGAGGTGGACGGGGCCGAGGAGACCGGAGGAGATGGGCGCGACCAGATTGAGGTCCTGCATCTGGAAGCGGTCGCCGTACTTTGCGATCAGCGGAGCGTAGTCGTGCGGCGGCAGGGCAGACCATGCGTTGAGCGCGGTGTTGTACACATCGATCTCAATGTGGTTCACGCCCGGCTTGAGCAGCTTGGAGACGTCGAGCCGGTAGGGCGGGTGCCACAGCGCTCCCGCCGATCTTCCGTTGATGGTGACCAGGGCGGCTGCCTGCACCGGCGGATCGTAGAACGCGTAGGAATGCGCCGCGCGAGCGGGCGATGCCACCGGCTTGCCGCCGTCAACCTCGAGGAAGACCGGGCCGGCGGGCGCGGCGGCCAGCGTGAAGTCGCGCGTGTAGATGCCTTCGCCGGAGTAGTGGATCGTCGAGGGATCGGCGGTCCAGTCGGTTGGCGTGGCTTCATCGACGCTCTTGTTCAGTCCCGTGAAGTTGACCATCCAGTCGTTGCTCAGGTCGGCGAGCTGCTTCTCCGGTGTGGGCGCGGGCTTGGCGGCAGACGGCGTATCGCTGAAGACGAAGACGCGCGATCCGTAGGCAACCAGATGGATAGGCTGCGCCGTTGCCGAGGCGGCGGAAGCGGCTGCGGTATCGCCATCCCACTCTTCGGCGAACTTGTGGCTGGTGGCGAAGGTCGCGGAGTTATCGATCGGCTGGTTGGATGTGTTGACCACCAGGTAGATGTCGGCGTTAGCGAGCTTGCGGCGAATAAAGCCGAGATGAGTGACGGTTGCGTCGTCGGTGGCAGAGATCTGGAAGTCGGGCTTGGCGGCGTTGTGCAGGGCCTGGGCGAGGCTGGCCTCATCGGGAACAAGAACGATCTCGGAGGTGTCCGCGCCCGCATCGCCCAGCGGCTTGCCGTCGGCGGTGAGCGTGGGCAGGTGGCCGACGGCGATCGCGTTGCCGCCGCTCTTGGTATACGCTGCAATCTTCTTCAGCGTCTCCACCGGAATGCGCTCCATGTTTGGCAGGATGAGGACCTGGTGCGCGCCGACGCCGACCTTGTCGATCGCCTTGGCGTCGATGAAGTCCACGTTATAGCCCGCCGAGAGGATGGCGGACATCATCACCGGAGTGACGTAGCGGCCCATCACACCTGTGACCGTGCTGCGGCCCGGCGCAAAGGTGGCCCACGCGTCGTCGGTGGGCAGCAGGATGGCCACCTGGTTGGCGGGCCTGCCCTGGCGCATCAGGTAGCTCATTCGCCCGATGTATGCCGTCACGGCGGGCATCACCGGGTGCCACGGGTTGTGGTTGTTGAACGATGCCGCGGCATACAGGCTCCAGCCCGGTTCAGGCACATCGCCCGGAGGCGCGGAGTAGCCCCAGCCGTGGCAGATGATCTGGTTCTCGCCCATGATGAAGTCGATGTCGGCCTCGGTCTTCATGTCCAGCGGGATGGCGCGGAAGACCGGCGAGTGCAGCCATGTGAAGGTCTCGCCGCTGGTGACCACGTGGTTGAAGACGTGGTTGGCGGAGGTTGCCCAGCGCAGGGTGGAGAAGGCGCGCCACTGCGGGCCCTCGCCCTCCGCCAGCGACGCCAGGTTCTGGCTGGAAAAGTCCACGGCCGGTTCGCCGTAGGTCTGCGAGCGGAACTTCGTATGATGCGCCACCGCCCAGGCGGTCATCTGCGTCAGGTAGTTCTCGTCGATCAGCTCGGTCAGCGTCTTGCCGTAGTCGTGGCGCACGTTGTCGGCGGCAATGCTGCCTCCGGCGGCCAGCTCCGGAAGGTGCGGGATTAAATCGTAGCCGCGCCGCTTCTGGAACTCGGCGGGAAGGTTCGGGGTCCAGTCGGCCCCGTAGGCCTCCAGCGAGTCGGAGAAGATGGCGTAGGGCGGGGTCGATCCGAACGCGCCGATCAGCGGTTCGCCGACGTCCTTCAGGTAATTGGCGACCGCAACATGCGAGAAGGGATCGAGGACGTAGCCCTCGGCACCTACGGCGGCGCGCTTCACCTGCTGCTTGGTGTGGCCCAGGATGAAGAACAGTGCGGTGCGTGGCTTATCGGCGGGCGTAACGGCGGCAGAGCTTCCGGTGACGGCGAGCGGCTTGGCGGAGGCTGCGTCATAGGCGGGCGGAGGCGGGCCAGCGTTGCGTCCGCCGCGGCCCATCGGTGCGCCGACGGGCGCAGCAGCGGCAGGCGCAGCTGGGGTTGCGATAATGTCGGCGAGATCGGCGGAGATGAGCGACTCACCTTCGGAGAGCGCAGGTAAGGCGACCGAGCTTGCGCCGGCGGGCACCGCGACCTGTGCCACGCGAATGCGCGTCACGGCCTCGGCCAGCGTCGTGGCGGGGCCACCGTAGGGCCAGCCGGAGCAGAGCGTCAGGTCGATGCGCAGTCCCAGCTTGCGGCCCTCCGCCTGCGCGTAGGCCACGTCGTCCAGCATCTCGGGCGAGAGGAACGGCAGGTTCTTGAGTCCCTTGGCCGGATCGTCGAGCACCTGGGGATACTCGAAGGCCAGCTCCGCGCCCTGAATGCCGTCGGCCTTCATCTGCTGCAGCTCGCGCAGAATCTCCGGCTTGACGACCGCAAGACCGAACCACCACCAGCGGACCATCGGCCGCGCCTCATTCGGCGGGTTGGCAAATCCCGCGCGCAGGGCAGCGATGGATGGCGCGCCGGTCTGCGCCACCGATGCCGATGGCTTCTGCGTGACGGCGGGCTTCGCCGTGGCCTGTGCGCTGCACGCGGGAGCAAGCGCCAGCGCGAATACGATGGAAGTGAGCAGAGAGGCGAGCAGCGTGCGAGTGGCGAGGATGCGCATGGATTGCGGGAGCGAATGCTGGTTCATGGGTTTCTCCAAGCTGGCGATTGGGACGGTTGCAAACTGAATCGTCGGTTCCTGTGCGGCGGGGTTCGATTGAGAGACGGCTGCCGCGCTTCGTGAGTTTCGCCGTGGCCCATTATTCACGATTGCCGGTGGTCTTGTCTCTGGTCCGGCGGCCGAATCACGGTAGTCCATTGGGGCCGCATCTTTCAAGGAGTATTCTGTTGCGAGGAAACGAGTTTTTCAGAGTGGGGTGAGGGATGCGGGTTGGCTTGATGACACGGGAGTATCCGCCCGAGGTGTATGGCGGCGCGGGCGTGCATGTGGAGTACCTGAGCAGGGAACTGGCCCGCCGGATCGAGGTCGAGGTCCACTGCTGGGGAACGCAGCGGCTCGACGCGGGCAACCTGCATGTGCGCGGCGAGCTGCCGCCGCCGGACGTCTCGGCGGGGTGCGACGCGAAGTTCACCGCCGCCGTCGATGCGCTGGCCCTGAACCTGGCGCAGATGAAGGAACTGGGCAAGATCGACATCGTGCATACGCACACCTGGTACGCGGCGATGGCTGGCTTCCTGGCAAAGAAGCTCTATGGGATTCCGTTTGTGATGACAACCCACTCGCTGGAGCCGCTGCGCGCGTGGAAGGAGGAGCAGCTCGGTTCCGGCTTAGCGATGAGTTCCTGGATGGAGCGCACGGCGATCCTCGACGCGGACGCGATTATTGCTGTGTCGAACGGGACGAAGGCCGACATTCTGCGCGCCTACCCCGAGGTGGACGCCGCCCGCGTGCATGTCATCTACAACGGAATCGACGTGAAATCGTGTACGATGGCCACCTGACCGACGGTCGCGTGAACATGTAGGGAGGTGACGCATATGGGAAAAAAAGAAAAGGTTTTCTATATCGCAGCAGAGTGCAAACCATTTTCCATGGTTGGGGGAGTAGGAGATGTCGCGGGTGAATTGCCAAATGCGTTGCACAAGCACGGGTTCGACGTAGAGATCATCACTCCTGGATATAGCTCCATAGACCGAAGGCACATCACTGGCGAGGCTAGATCCATTGGCCCGATCAAGTTCCGTGATGCCGACGGCGAACTCCGGTCGGAGCCCGTCGAGATCCGCACTGGGCGTCTTGGAGATGTCAAAGTTCACTTCGTTATGAACGCGACATACTTTGAGGGACCCGATTATGGTAAACCGTACGTTCGAAGTCCCAAACGGCCGTTCTGGGATGATAACCTCCGATTCTCGTTCTTTTCGAAAGCTATACTGCCGTTAATTAAAGAAGGTAACCCGGACATCGTTCATGTCAACGATTGGCCGCTTGGCTATTTGTTCGGGTACATGCAGATCGCTGCCATGCATCACACGCGTGTTCTGTCGGTACATAACATTGGATATCAGGGGAACGTCTACAAGCCTTGGGTTCAAAACTGGCAGATGCTTGAGATGGCCGAACATGCTCAGATACGTGATTTGTTCAACGATCCCCGGGCAGGTGTCACCGACAACTTGAATCCCCTGCGGCTCGCGCTGGAGCTTGCGCACGCCGTAAATACCGTCAGCCCGAACTATGCAAAGGAAATGATGGAGCCAAGGGACGACGCTCGCTATTTCATTGGGGGCGATGGGTTGGAACCCTTGGTTCGGCGGTTATCCGGCGCTGGCCAGTTCGTCGGCATTCTCAATGGCCTACAGTACAAAAGTGAGCCGACGGCTGAGGGCTTCGCGGCACTTTCGGAGGAGAAGAAGGCAGCGAAGAAGAAGTTTGAGTCCTACTTTCGAGATGGCGCAAGCTTCCTCGTGGGCTTTGTTGGGCGGGCCGAAGAGCAAAAGGTTAAGCTGCTCGCGGAGTCCCTCGATGGTAAATCAGTGCTCGAACACATCTTGGAAATCCCAAGTGAACTAGGTGAAATCCCAGGTGTACCAGGTGAAATCCCAGGTGTACCAGGTGTAAATGTTGCTTTTCTTGGGACGGGGGACCCTGAGTTCGAGGCCCTATTCTCTGCAGTCGAGACTTCGCGCTGGGCTGGTGCTCGGACGTACGAGGAGTTCCTAACAACCACGCGGAGGGGGAACATCGTAAGCACAATCGCTTTCGATAAGGAACTCGCGCGGCAGATCTGGCTCGCTAGCGATATTTTCCTGGTGCCTAGTCTCTACGAGCCATGCGGAATCACACAGATGCAGTCGATGGAGTTGGCAACTCCTCCATTAGTAAGGCGCACAGGTGGTCTTGCGGACACTGTAGTGCCGTACGGCAGGCCGGATTCCACCGGATTTGTTTTCGACGGTGCGACAGGTAAGAATCTGCTTCGGTCACTGGTGGCGTCTGTGAGGGAAGCTCGCGATGTTTTCCGCAATAACCCTGCGGAATTCCAGGCAATGCGTCAACGTGCCTACAACACAAGATTTACGTGGGATGACACGGCCCAAAAATACGCTGCTCTTTACGGTGTTGCGCGCATGCATAACAACACGCGTGTCGACGCGGCCCAACCGTGATTACACGTTGGATGCTTGCGTGGCAGGCCATCGCCGCCCAGACGGTCGAGCTGTACGGGGGGCTGCTATAGCAGGGAACAGGGAGTAGCGAACAGCGAGCAACAGCATCGTCAAAATAGGTGGATCTTCGCTGCGCCCAGAGTGACAAGCTGTTGTGGATGCGCGCGAAATAGCCCCAAATCTCAGAGTCGAGATGTGGGGCCATCCGTTTTATGGTGCTGACTGGATCAGGTCCCTCCGCTGCAATGCGGAACAACAGACCAGCGAATGGACGACGATTATTTCAGGTTGGCCTGCGGGATTTGCGTGGGGTCTTCCTTCCTCTGCAAAGGCGTGGGTGGCAGGTAGAACGTGGCGAACGGGTCGGGCTTGGCGGGATCGAAGTTTGGCACCGAGGGATCGAGGTGCGCGGCGATGTACATCTTGTTCTCGCGGATGCCGTTGACGATGCAGCGCGCCAGCTCATACGCCCCGTAGCCGTTGAAGTGGGTGTTGTCGGCATAGTCCCTGGTCTGGTCGGGGAAGGTATTGGCCGGGAAGTACATGAAGGCGTGCTTGCTGCCCTCGTCGCCCATGGCTTCGAACAGCACCTTGCTCATGGCGGTCAGGTCGATGAGATAGGTGTGGGTATCGGCGGCCACCTGGCGCGCGGCATCGGGATAATCGCCCAGCGAGTTGGTGATATGGCCGTCGGCGTCGAAGGTCCTGCGGTGCTGCGCGGTCACAATCACCGGGATTGCATTCTTGGCCCGCACCTGGGTGACGAAGTCGGTGAGTATCTGCTTGTACCGGTCCAGCGGCACGGCGCCGGGCTTCTGGTCGTTGTGGTTGAACTGCATGAAGAAGAAGTCGCCGGGCTTGATGACGGACATGATCTTGGCGAAGCGCTGCTCGCCCTGGAACGACGCGGATGTCTCGCCGGACTCGGCGTTGTTGGCGATCACCACGCCGGGCAGGAAGAAGCGCGGAAGCTGCTGCCCCCAGGAGGCCCAGGGCTCGCTGTCCTGATCGACCATGGTCGAGTCGCCGCCGAGATACACCACAACATCGGCATGGCTCCCAAGAGGCGTGATGGAGAAGGCGTGGAAGCTGGGGTTGGTGCCGTTGAACTCGAGGGTGAGCTTATTGTCCCAGTTCAGGTTGCCGAACTCGCGCTGTTTGAGGCGGACGCGGTTGGGCGTCCCGTCGGGGTTGAGGAACTCGGGAACGCGGACGTTGACGTCGAAGGATCTTTCCAGCGTGCCGTTGGCCTTGACGGCAACTTTTTCCAGCATCAGCCTGCGGGCCTCGGCGCGGACAGTGACGACCGTCTCCGCCGGGCCGCCGAACAGGATCTTCACGCGGTAGTTGCCCTCGGGTACAGGGATGGAGAAGAAGAAGGGCTTGTCGGAGGAGCAGGTCCCGTTCTCCACCTTCGGGGCGGTCTTTAGGTCCCAGCCCGCCGAGGTCTCGGAGTAGAGGGTGTTGGCAAACAGTGAGGTCGCGCCGTTCTTCCCCTGCCCGCAGGCGAAGGTCACCGTCCCCTTGAGCGCCGGCGGGACTGAAAACGTGGGTTGCTGTGGCGGGGCCGGACGCCGCGGTGCGGCCGATGGCGCTGCCGGCCCGGTGGGCGCGGTTGCCGGTGGCGCGGGCGGTGCGGCCGATGGCGCCGTCTGGGCGCGGGCGACTGGGAGTATGAGAGCAAGGGCGAGAAGAGGGCCGGAGAAGCTGCGCATGGGTTTCCTTATGGTGTGAAATGAATCTGTTTCAACCGGAGAAATCGTAGCATCTGTTGGGCGGCGTGGTCGAGGGAACGAACGTCGCGGAATCACGCGGCTACTTGGCGGCGGTGCAGGCGCAGGCGGCGAAGCTGCGTGCAGTGTCGTGGTTCAGTGTGCAGGCGTACTGCGGCCACGCGAACTGGATGGCCCGCGAGATGTCGCCGGGAAAGTAGTTGCGCAGGGTTGCCTGGCTGGCCGGGGATTTGGCAGAGGGGTCGGACTGGAAGCCGCGGATCAGGGTCGCCAGCGAGGCCGCGTCGAAGGCCCGCTGGTGGTAGGTGGTTGAGTAGGTGTACGCCGGCGCCCATTTGGCGGCGACGCCGGTGAGGTTGGAGGCCATGAATACGGTGTAGTCGGCGAGCGTCGCGGTGGCGGGGTCGATGGAGGCCAGCGTGAAGGTGGGGCGATTGCCGTTGATAGGCGTGATCGACGAGACAATCTTCAGCGGAACTCCGAGGCTGGTCTGCGTGCTGGCCTTGGCCAAACTGGATTCGACCGTCAGCAGGCGCATCTCGTCGTCGTGCGTGTGCCCGAAGAGCGCCAGCCGGACCACGTCGGCGTTGCGCGCCAGCAGCTCGGCCAGCGACTCGTTGGCGAGAAACATCTGCGGCCTGGCCCCGGCGCAGACGTTGGCGGAGTTGCGCGCGGTGGCGTAGAGATTGACGCCGGGAGGGATGTGCCCCATCACCCAGACGCGCTCGTTGTGCTGGCGCGCGGCGGAGAGCTGCTCGGCGAGCCATGCCAGTTGCGCGGCTGCCGGTGCGTGGTCGGGCTGGCCGGAGCAGGTGGAGTATTTGGCGGAGAAGAATAGGTCGTCGAGGACAAGCAGGCGCGTGTGCGGCACCCCGGCCAGCGGAACGCTGTAATAGCCACCGGCGGCGAAGTCACTCAGAACAGCGGCGTGGTCGGTGGGGGAAAGGTCGGCGGGCAGCGCTTCGGCGACGATCTTGGCGGTGTAGCCGAGGAACGCGTCGTGTGCGGCGTCGAGATGGTAGTCGCCGCAGCCGGAGTCGTTGTTGCCCATCGCAATGTATAGCGGAATGCCGGGCAACGCCGTGCGCAGGGTGGTGACGATCGTGCGCACGGTCTTTTCGGTGAAGGCAAGAAACTGGGCGGGAGTTGCCGTGGGCAGCAGCGTCTGAAACTTGCAGTCGAACGAGTGGGCGAGCAGATCGCCGCTGAGCGTGATAAACCGGGCGCGCGCGGCGTCGGCGCGAATCGCCATCAGGCTCGACTGCCACAGGACATACGGTGTGTCGACGCCGCGCGTGGGGCAGGCCTCTTGCAGCGCGGCGGATTCCTTCGCCTGCGTGGGCGAGTCGGGCGCGGAGAGGATCGCGGGCCACTCGGAGGCGGGCGCCGCGCTCAGCCTTGCGGCCTTCGCGGGGTCGGCGAAGGGATCGAGGTGAATGTCTGAGAGGAAGAGTGCAGGAATCTTCGCGGGCGCAGCGGCTGCGGCTTTGCCCGGGGCAGGCGACTGGGCGATGAGACCAACCTGCGCGGTCAGAGTGCAGGCGGCGAGCAGGCTGAGCAGGTTGCGGCAGAGGGTTTGCATGGGGATGGGTTGCCTATTCCTTGACCGGTTGCAGCAGCGATTCATAGGCTTCGATCTGGCCCAGCGTGAAGGCGTGCATGTCGGCCCCGGCCTGCCATGCGCGGGTCCACTGCACGATCCATTCCAGCGCGGTCTCCAGGCGCAGGCGTGGCGTCCATCCCAGGTCGGCGCGCGCGCGGCTGGCGTCCAGCTTCAGGGTGCCCGCCTCGTGGACGCCGGGTTCAGGATCGACAATCCATTTCGCTCCGTTGCCCCAGAAGCCCGCCATCTTCTCGGCGATCCACGCAACCGGCCGTGCGTCGTCGTCCGATGGCGCGAAGTTGTACGCCGTCGCGTACCGCGCGGCCCGATCGCGCTTGGGCGCAAGCAGCAGCTCGGCCAGGCGGATGTAGCCGTGCAGCGGCTCCAGGACGTGCTGCCAGGGGCGGATCGCATGCGGCCGGCGGATGCGCACGGCCTCGCCGGTCAGGAAGCCGCGCACCAGGTCCGGAATGAGCCGGTCAGCCGACCAGTCGCCTCCACCGATCACGTTGCCGGCGCGCGCGGTGGCCAGGGCGGTTGAGTGGCCGCCGGGCTGGCCCAGCTTTGCAACAGGGAAGTACGACTGGCGATAAGCCGCCGCCACCAGCTCCGCGCAGGCCTTCGAGCTGGAGTAGGGGTCGTAGCCGCCCAGCGGGTCGCTCTCGCGGTAGCCCCAGATCCACTCCTTGTTCTCGTAGCACTTGTCGGTGGTCACGCAGACCACGGCGCGCACCGTCGGCGTGCGCCGGACGGCATCCAGAACGCGAGCGGTGCCGATCACATTCGTCTCGTAGGTAAGGATGGGGTCGTCGTAGGAGAGGCGCACCAGCGGCTGCGCGGCCAGGTGGAAGACAACCTCGGGAGCAAACGAGCGCAGCGCGGATTCCAACGCGGCTGCGTCCCGGATGTCGCCGCGCACATCCTTCAGGCTCGAGCCGACGCCGGCCACGGTGAAGAGGTTGGGTTCAGTCGCGGGGTCGAGCGAGTAGCCGCGGATCTCGGCCCCCAGCCGCGCCAGCCACAACGCCAGCCATCCGCCTTTGAAGCCGGTGTGTCCGGTGAGAAAGACTTTTTTGCCGTGCCAGGAGAATGAGGGCTTGTCGGTCATTTAGACAGAATAAACGAAGCTGCGTGAGAAAGGCTTAGGCATTGGACGGACGTGTCGCCTAGAACCGGACCTCCTCGCGCGCGATCTCCCGTCGGTCCTCCGCCAGAATGGTTGCCCTCTCCAGCACGTGGGCCAGCTCGCGCACATTACCGGGCCAGTCGTGCTCCAACAGCCTCGCCGCCGCGCCGGTCGAAAGCCGCTTCACCGGCAGCTCCTTGCCCAGCTTTGCGAGCAGGTGCGCCGCCAGCGGCAATACGTCCTCCATCCGCTCGCGCAGCGCCGGCACCGCGACCGGAAAGACAGCCAGCCGGTGATACAGGTCCAGCCGGAATGCGTGCTCGTCGACGCGCTGCTGCAGCGGCTCGTGGGTCGCCGCAATCACACGCACCTCCACGCGGATGAGTTCGTTGTCGCCCACGCGTTGCAGCTCGCCCGACTCCAGGAAGCGCAGCACCTTGGTCTGCAGCGCCAGCGGCATCTCGCCGATCTCGTCCAGAAACAGGGTCCCTCCGTGGGCCGCTTCAATCCTCCCGGTGCGCGACTGCACCGCCCCGGTGAATGCGCCCCGCGTGTGCCCGAAGAGCTCAGCCTCCAGCAGGGTCTCGGGGATCGCAGCGCAGTTCAGCACTACGAACGGCTTGTTGGAGCGCGTGCTCAACTGATGCACCGCGCGTGCCACCAGCTCCTTGCCCGTGCCCGTCTCGCCTTCGATCAGCACCGTTGACGTCCGCGGCGCAACCAGCCGCACCAGTCGCGCCAGCTCCAACATCAAGGGACTTTCGCCCACCATCTCCGGCAGCGGCATTGGCAGTGCGCGCGGCACGATCTCCAGCCTCTCCTCGTCGAAGACGAAAGCCTGCAGCGGCCGCTTCGCCGCAACCATTGCGGGGCCCTCTGTCCTGTGCCCAACCGTTGCCGGCCGGATTGATTTCGCGCCAGCCGTCTTTAGTCCAACCGCTTCCGGCCGGGCCGTTCCCAGTCCATCCTCTTTCATCCCGGTTGTGTGCCAACTCGTCTCGATCCACGCCGCGTTACGCGACCGCAGCGCCGCCGCCACCTCCTGTGCGGCGGCCGCGCGCCTGTCCCCTGGGGCCAGCCGGTCCGCGGCGGAGATCTGCGGCACCGCCACCGGTGACAGCGCCCACGCCACGCTCTCGCCCGCGCCGCGGGAGCCATGTGCGTCCTGCAGCGCCTGGCGCAGCGCGTGCAGCAGCTCGTTTCTGCGTGGGCTGCGCGCCCCCCCCTCGTCCACAGTCCCATCCATCCGCAGCAACTCCATCACCGGATGCCGGATGCGCATCTCTGAGGCGAACTCACCCACCTCCAGGTCGGGCAGCGCGCTGTCCAGCACCATCGCCTCCGCGCCCTTGGCCTCCAGCAGCGCCATCGCCTCCGCGCCGCCTGCCGCCTCGCGCACCTCCCAGCGAAGCGCCGTCAGCTCCTGCCTCAGGCGCGCCCGCAGGTTGGCATCCGCGCTGGCCAGCAACACTGTCCTCGCCGTTGCCTTGTTCCCCGCGCTCTCTCTGCCCAGTCCGTACCCCATAAAAACTCCCTGCCGGTTACCGCTCTGTGTTCCGATCACTCGGGAATCTCTCGTTGCTCAGCCAAAGTCGCCGTAGTCTCTGCCTCCGCTCGCCCTCAATCCTGCCTTCACTCGGCCGCGATCGAGCGAAAGCAAGAATTCAAATAAGGAGGAGTTTGAAGGAGAAGGATGCCGCGCTCTCTTTGGGCGAGCGCTGTGTCTAGGCGTACGCGGGCCTGTGAACAGGGCACGACTGGCCGGTCGCCCGCGCCACGGGATTGCGACTCAGGCTTCCCAGCCTGTATCCCATTCCGCGCACCGTCTCGATCAACTCCGCTTGTGCATCATGAGCTTCTCCTCCATCCAGCTTCCGCCGCAGGTAGTTGATGTACACATCCACCACATTCGTGCCCGACTCCGCCGGCATCTGCCACGCCTCGGTCAGCAACTGGCCGCGCGAGACGCACTTGCCGCGATGCAGCATCAGGAACTCCAGCAGGGAAAACTCCTTCGCCGTCAACTCGATCGTCCGCCCCGCGCGAGCCACCGTGTGTTCCATGCGGTGCAGTTCCAGATCGCCATGGCGAAGCACCGGGTCGGCAAACTGCTCGCGCCGCCGCAGCAACGCCCTGCATCGCGCCGTCAGCTCACGGAAGCTGAACGGCTTCAGCAGGCAGTCGTCCGCCCCCAGGTCCAGGCATTGCACCTGTACATGGAGATAGTGGCGCCCGGTCAGCACCAGCACCGATGCGTCGTTATGCAGCGCCCGCATCTCCGCCAGCACCTCCATGCCATCCAGTTTCGGCAGGCTCAGGTCCAGCAGCACCAAATCCGGATGCTCCGCCGCGGCCCATGTCAGCGCGGCCTCGCCGTCTTCCACCCACTCCACCCGATGGCCTTCCGTCTCCAGGCCGGCCTTTAGAAAGGCCCCTAGGGAACGATCGTCTTCCACAACCAGCACACGCATTGAATCCCCCCCAAAACTCAGTCCAGCAATCCATACTCTCCAGACTCAGGGCTACAAGATGGTTCTCTGCGACCGTCCAATAACCATCCAGATCGGTCTGATGTGTAGAATCCACCTTGCGGGACTACTTTTCCACAGATTGATGCAACATTAATGGTGCCAATCTAGTTTCCAGTCCCGAAAAGGGAATTCAAATTGGCAAGATGATTTCCACCGAGCAATATTGAACACACAGCTGCCCACTGAATTTGCATGGATGTACCGAAAACACTGACGCTATCCGTAACTCCGCCGCCGCCTGAGACAACAATGGCCTCGGCAGTTGTCCCCGCGCCACTGCACTGAAGTCAATCGGCGAGGCCATTGCTACAACCAAAGCGGCGTTACGCCGCCTCTATGGATAGCGGTACAGCGTCACCCGCACGATGTTGTTGGGACGCAGCACCAGGATCTCTCCCTGCGCATCGTCGTCGCCGGCAATCTGGCGTGTCACGACGAACTTGCCGTCAACGAACTTGCCCTCCTGCACATCTCCCAGTCCCACATTGCCTGGGCCGGGCGTGGTGGGCGCGAAGTCCACGCGCATTCCCCCGCCGCCGAAGTAGTACTCATCCGGCCCGGTTGCAAGAACCACGGCCGCTGCCTCCGGCGGAGCTTCATTGGGGTTGACGGGTGCGACTCCGGGTGGCGGCGGAGATCCCACAGACTGTCCCCTGGCCTGCGGCGGAAGACGCGTATTCCGCCCCGTATAGGTGAACGTCAGCGTGTAATTGCCCAGCTTGATGCTCTTGGGCGCGTCGCCCTGGCTCATGCGCACTGCGGTCACGGAGTCCGTGCCCTGCCGCGCCAGGATCATCGGTGCAAGCTGCTCCAGCATGGAGTAGGTCCCCGCCAGGTCCGCCCCGATCGGCCGGTTGCCGTCGATGCCGAACGGCGAGAAGCCGATGGTGTTGTACTTGCCCACGGCAACAATCGCGTTGGCCGGGTTGGTGCTCGTCTCGGGAATGAACAGCGGGTTGCCGTTGCGCGTGAACCGTTCGCACACCTCGTCGAAGTACTCGAGATAGAGGTCCGGCGCCAGGATGTCCACGCTCGGCGCGCCCGCACGCCATACATCATGCACCTCCGGCAGCGGCCCGCCGCTGGGGAAGCTTCCCGGCCACGCGTGATTGGCCTGTTGCAGCCATCCGTTCACGAACATCGGAATGTTGTACGCGGCCTTGCCCGTCTCCACCACCTTCTGCAGATACAGCGCGTAGTTCCACGCCATGAAGATCTCGTCCGACGGCCAATGCAGGCTCTGCCAACTGTTCTGGTGTTCCAGCGCGCTCATCGGCGGGCTGGTGGTCTGGATGGGGATCACCACATCCGCCGGCTTGCCGGGGCCGAAGACCTCCTCCCATGTGCCGGACTTCTTGTATCCGTTGGCCGCCCACACATCGCGGAACTCCGGGATCAGCGAGTCCTTGTGCGCCTCCAGATACTGCATCAGCTTTGCCGGGACCGGCCCGGCGTAGGCGCGGTTGGCCGCCGGAGAGCGGTCGCGCGTATCGCGCAGCACGCCCACCTCGTTCTCCACCTGGACCATCAACACCGTATGCTCGGTCCCGTCCACCTCGCCGACGTGCTTCATCAGCGCTCCGAAGGCCTTGGCGTCGGCGTCGCGCGTCTCGTCGCCGAAGGTGCTCAGCAGCTCCAGCGGCCCGGAGAGGGAGACGGTCTGGCCATCATTAATCTGAATCCGCGGAAACCGCTGGTAGTCCTTCTTCACCCAGTACGGCGCAAAGCTCGACGTCCCGTTCTTCCAGCTCGCGAACCAGATCAGGATCACGTGCATGTGGTTCTCGCGCGCCTTGGCGATCACGCCATCCAACTGCACGTAGTTGTACTGTCCCTCGACCGGCTCAAACTGCGCCCACGTCACGCCGATCAGCGCCGTGTTCAGGTTTCCAGCCACCAGCTTCGGCCAGATCGTGTCCATGTTCTCCAGGCTGGTCGCGGCGTTGTTGCTCAGCTCGCCGCCCATCGCCAGGTACGGCTTGCCATCCACGATCAACTGCGTCGCATTCCCCTGCCGTTGCAGGTGGGGAACGCCGCCGGCGTTCTGAGGGGCCGCGGCAGCCTCTTGCGCCGCGCAAGCTAGGGTCATCGATGCAACGCACAGCAGTACAGCAAACCCAGACGTCAATCTCACACGCATTTCACGCCACCTTCTGCCGGTTCTTTGGATTTGTTTCTCTCGAACCTGCCGTACGGGAAGTTGATTCGGCCGGCTCGTCAAACCGCGTTTCCAGCCGCGAGCCATTCTACCCCGGAACGCCCCGCACGCAAATAAAGCGGAATGCAATCCTGTTGGAAAGCCAGCGAATCCGACTGGACGGCCGTCTTCACCGCTCCACTTCAACCTCCAGATGCGAGGGCCACTTCGCCGAGCCGTAGATCGTCACCGTCTCCGCCCTAAATGCGCTCTTGGGCGCGACCATGATGTTCGGCACAAAGGTCTGCGGATTGCGGTCGTAGAGCGGAAACCAGCTCGACTGCACCTCCACCATGATCTTGTGTCCCTTCAAAAATGTGTGGTCCACGCCGTGCAGGCTCCAGCGGAACTCATTGACCGCGCCGGGAGTCAGCGGCGCAGCCTGCTCGAAGCTGTGGAGATAGCGGCCGCGAAATATCTCGTCCGCAACCATCAGTTGATAGCCGGGATTTGATGCCGCGTCGTCGGGATAAACGTCGATCAGCTTGACGATCCAGTCCGCATCGCTTCCCGTGGTCGCCGCGAAGAGGTCGGCCACAACTTCGCCGGTGATCGTGACGTCGTGATCGAGCGCTGGCAGCGTGAAGCGCGCCACGTCCTTGCGCGCGGTGACGAAGCTCTGGTCCTCGATCAGCCACGTGGTCCACTTCGAGCCCTTCGCGTAGGTCGATTGAATCGGCCGATGGCGATAAGGAACTGGATCAGCCGGGTCCGACACATAGGACACAGCAACCGAGCCGTCATCGCTTGCGGGAGCCGTAAAGCTGAGTTTCTTGCCCGCTTCCAGATAGAGTTGCGCAGGTTCAAAGCCAGCCACCGGAGGCCACGCGTCGTAGCGTTCCCACTGGTTTACGCCGGTGCGAAAGCTGGCCGTATCGTCGAGGTCGAAGCCCGGCCTGTCCTTCAGGAACTTCTCAAAGAACGGCGCCTCAAACCTCTTGCGAAACTCGGTTCCCGTCGGCTCACCGAAGTTCAGCCTGCCAAACTCCGAACCCAGCCGCCGCGCAGTGCCCTGCCAGCCGCCGTGGTCCCAGGGCCCGAGCACCAGGAAGACCTGGTGCTCGTGTTTCTTCAGCGCGGCGTACTCGGCCTGCGTGCCCCACATGTCCTCCTGGTCCCAATAGCCGCCGACTTCGAGCGTGGGAACTTCAACCTTCGCGAGACGATCTTCCACGGCCATCGCCTGCCAGAACGCGGTGTACGAGGGCTGAGTTAGAAAGGCATTCACCGTAGGCAGATCGTTCATCTTTGGGACCGTTGCCACAGCCCCGGCGAAGTTGCCGTGGCGCAGGAAAAAGTCATACATGTCCTGCTTCATGTCCACCCGCGCGTCGGTCTTCTGCGCCTCCATCTCCTGCACGTAGTCGAAGCCGTAACTCTCACGGAAGGCGCCGTTGTGGAAGAAGTCGTCGCCCATCCAGACGTCGGTCATGGGCGCCTGTGGCGAGATGGCCTTCACCGCCGGATGAGCATCGATGCCCGCCATCATGGCGAGGAACCCATCGTAGGAGAGGCCGAAGACGCCGACGCGGCCATTGTTTCCCGGCACATTCTTCAGCAGCCAGTCGATGGTGTCGCGTGTGTCGGTGGTCTCGTCCACATCGCGGTTGCTGTTGTGCGCGACGATGGGGCGGTTCATCACGAAGCTGCCCTCCGAACCATACCGCCCGCGAATGTCCCCGTAGACAAAGATGTAGCCGCTGGCGGCCAGCTCGGGCTTGTCGTGGTTGACGCTCTCGGAGTCGAAGTCGTCCACGCCGTAGGGTGTGCGGGCGAGGAGGAAGGGAAGCGACTCGCCGTGCTCGATATGGGCCGGCCGCAAGATCACCGCATGGAGCCGCACACCGTCGCGCATGGGCAGCATCGCCTCCTGGCGCGTGTATGTGCGGGGCAGAGTGGTCCGCGACACAGTCGTCTGAGCAGACCCCGCGCTTGCAGGCAATACAGGCTGCTGCGAGCGCAGAGTCATCGCGCCGAGACTCAACGCCACCAGAGCGGTCAGAAGAGGCATTGCACGGCGACACGACTGCGCAAGCGGAAGGAGCCGCACAGGCGCGTTTGGAAGTGTCCGATTGCTCACGGGATCGAGATCACCTGAACCTTAGGCCGGAGGCTCCGGGCTGGGTGTGCTCTGAAAGCCGACCTTCTTGTGCGCGCCGTCGCAGAATGGCTTGTTCTCACTGGCGCCGCAGCGGCACAGGAAGACCGCGGGCTTGCCGGCCAGGTCCCATTGCTTGCCGTTGGCATCGCTCAACGCAATCGCTCCCTCGACCTGCAGCGGGCCATTGGGGCGAACGGTAATCTTTACAGGCTCAGACATGGATGGAATCCCTCCTCGATCGGATTGGGCCGGACTGCGGCAAGCCTCAGCATAGCAGCAGACAACGACTTACATCATATGGATCGCGTCCACGTCCACGATGAGGCTGCGGCGCGGGACGGCCTGGCTCTCCGCGTAGGCGAGCAGAGCGCGCAACGTGCGGCCGAGTGCGTCGCGCCGCTCGGCCTTGAGCACAAAATGGAAGCGGTAGATGCGCTTGAGGCGCGCGATGGGCGCTGCGGCGGGTCCCAGTACGCGGACCTTGTCGAGCGGCGTGGAGTCGAACCAGCGGCCCAGCGTGGCAGCCAATTCAGCAGCCTCTTCGAGCGTCTGCCCCTGCACGATCACGTTGGCGAGCACGCTCGAGGGCGGGTAGTGCATCCAGCGGCGGAATTGCATCTCCCTGGCCACGAAGCCTGCGTAGTCGTGCGCGGCGGCGCACTGGATGGCGTAGTGCTCGGGGTGGTACGTCTGCACCAGCACGCGGCCGGGAAGCTCTCCTCGGCCGGCGCGGCCGGAGACCTGCGTCAGCAGTTGGAAGACGCGCTCGGCGGCGCGGAAGTCGGGCAGGCCGAGCGCGGAATCCGCGCCCACCACGCCCACCAGCGTGACGCCATGAACGTCGTGGCCTTTGGCGATCATCTGCGTGCCGACCAGAAGATTGATCTCGCCTGCGTAGAACCGCCCGAGCAGGCGCTCCATCTCTCCGCGCCCGCGCACGGTGTCGCGGTCCATGCGCCCGATGCGCGCGTTGGGGAAGAGTTCCTGCAGCCGCTCCTCGCCCTGCTGCGAACCCGCGCCCAGGTAATAGAGGTGCTCGCTCCCGCACTTCGGGCAGAGCTTCGGGACCGAACGGCGAAAGCCGCAGTAGTGGCACTCCAGCCGGTCGCCTGCGTGCGCGTGAAGGTCCGTCTCAGCGGCTGGCTTGTGATAGGTCATCGCGATGGCGCAGTTCTCGCACTCGATCTTCTCGCCGCAGCTTCGGCAGAGCACGGTGAAGGAGTAGCCGCGCCGGTTGAGCAGAACCATCACCTGCTCGCCGCGGTCGAGCGTGGTCTGTGTCTCGGCGACAAGCGGGCGCGAGAAGATCTCTTCCTTGCCGGTCTCTTTGAACTCGGTGCGCATGTCCACCAGTTCGACGGTGGGCAGCGGACGGTGCATCACGCGGGTGAGCATCTCGATGCGCGTGTAGCGGCCGCGCTCCGAGTTGGCCCAGCTTTCCAGCGAGGGCGTCGCCGAACCGAGCACTACAACCGCCGAGTTGAACTTGGCGCGCATCACCGCGACATCGCGCGCGTGGTAGCGCGGCGTCTCCTCCTGCTTGTAGCTGCCGTCCTGCTCCTCGTCGACGAGGATGAGGCCGAGGTTGACCATCGGCGCGAAGACCGCCGAGCGCGTGCCGACGACGATGCGGGCCTCGCCGCGGCGGATGCGGCGCCACTGCCCGGCGCGTTCGTCGGGCGTAAGACCGGAGTGCAGCAGCGCGACCTGCGAGCCGAAGGCCGCGAACATCTGCCCCGCCATCGCGGGCGTGAGGCCGATCTCCGGGACCAGCAGAAGCGCGGACTTCCCCGCGTCCAGCGCACGCTGCATCGCGGCGAAGTAGACGGTGGTCTTGCCCGAGCCGGTGATGCCGTAGAGCAGCATCGGTCTAAACCCTCCCTGCGTCATTGCGGCTGCGATGAACGAGAGCGCCTCCATCTGCGCCTCGTTCAGCGCGTGCTCGTGCGCGTTCTTCTTGCCGTCGGCGGGAAGGCCGCCGAGATGAAAGTCCTCGGGTACCTCTTCGATGGCGACCAGGCCGCGCTTGACCAGCGTCGCCAGCGTGGAGGCAGGGACGCCGAGTTCGCGCAGGGTGACGGACTCGCGCAGATCGACCACGCGCATGCGTCCGCCCGCGGCGGCGATCTCGGCAAGGATCGCGGTCTGGTTCTCGTTGAGCTTGGGAATGCGCGCGTCGGGAACCAGCACGGCGATGCGCTCGGTGCGCCGAGCGTCGCGTTCCTCGGCAAGGACTTCGCGGGTGATCCACTTCTTCTTCACCATGCCGTCGAGCAGGGCTTTATTCGCCTGCGTCGCCGCGCGCATCGCCGGAGCCTTGGCTGCGCTGCCGTCGATCAGATAATTCAGCGCCGCGAACTCGCGGTTCTGGTCCTCCGCCGACAATTTAGAACGGCGCGAACCTCCCTTCATCGACCCATCGAGCAACGTCGCGCCTTCCTGCAAGACGCGCCGGCCCGCCTCGGCGATGCTGTAGACGAAGTGGCGGCGCACCTCGGCGGCCAGCGGCAACATGCCGCGCAGCACCTCGCCCAGCGGCGCGACGTAGTACTGCGCGATCCACTTCGCCAGATGCATCAGCTCATCGGGCAGCAGTGGCTCGTCGTCGAGCACCTGCTGCACGGGCTTGATCGTCGCCGCGTCCGTGGGCCGATCGTCATGCACGCGCACGACGACGCCCATCAATCGCTGCCCGCCGAAGGGAACCAGAACGCGCGCTCCGACCGCGGGCACGGCCTCGTTCACCGCGTAGGTGAAGCAGCGGTCGAGCGGCACGGGCAGCGCAACGTCGCAGAAGTCGGGCATCGCATCTGAGAGTACAGCGCAGCGCCGTGCGACGCCACACGCAGAGGACGCGCCAGTCGAAACCACCCCGCGCGATGCTATTCTAGTAATGGTCCGCAGGGCCTTTTGCGGACAATCAAATCGACAATCGAAGAGGTGTTTGGATGGCGACGGCGACGATCGATAAGGCGGTTCTGGCGGGTGCTGCGGAGTACAAGGTCGCGGACATCGGTCTGGCGGAGTTTGGCCGGCGCGAGATGGACATCGCCGAGCAGGAGATGCCGGGGCTGATGGCGATCCGCAACAAGTACGCCGCTGGCAAGCCGCTGGCCGGAGTGCGCGTGATGGGGTCGCTGCACATGACCATCCAGACCGCGGTGCTGATCGAGACCATGGTGGCGCTGGGCGCGAAGGTACGCTGGGCGAGCTGCAATATCTTCTCCACACAGGACCACGCGGCGGCGGCGATTGCGGCGGCGGGCGTTCCCGTCTTCGCGTGGAAGGGCGAGACGCTGAAGGAGTTCTGGTGGTGTACGAATGAGGCGATGAGCTTTCCCGACGGCAAGGGCGGACTTCTTGGCCCGCAGCTTGTGATCGACGACGGCGGCGACGCGACCCTGCTGATCCACAAGGGCTACGAGATGGAGAACGGCGACCCGTGGGTGAACTCGCCGTCGGGATCGACCGAGGAAGATGTCATCAAGAACCTGTTGAAGAAGGTCCATGCCGAGCGTCCGACGCGATGGCGCGATGTGGTGAAGCAGTGGCGCGGCGTTTCGGAGGAGACGACGACCGGCGTTCACCGTCTGTACAAGATGTTCGAACAGGGCAAGCTGCTGGTGCCTGCCATCAACGTGAACGACTCGGTGACAAAGTCGAAGTTCGACAACCTGTACGGATGCCGCGAGTCGCTGGTGGACGGCATCAAGCGCGCGACGGACGTGATGGTGGCGGGCAAGGTCGCGGTGGTCTGCGGCTACGGCGACGTGGGCAAAGGCTCGGCTGCATCGCTGCGCGGAATGGGCGCGCGCGTGGTTGTCACCGAGATCGACCCCATCAACGCGCTACAGGCTGCAATGGAGGGCTACGAGGTCACGACGCTGGAAGAGACGCTGGGTCGCGGCGACATCTACGTTACATGCACAGGCAACGTGGACATCATCACGGTCGAGCACATGAAGCGGATGAAGGACCAGGCGATTGTGTGCAACATCGGCCACTTCGACAACGAGATCCAGATGGAGAAGCTGAACGCCGTACCGGGCATCCGGAAGCTGAACATCAAGCCGCAGGTGGACAAGTACACCTTCCCCAGCGGCAACAGCATCTTTGTGCTCGCCGAGGGTCGGCTGGTGAACCTGGGCTGCGCGACGGGCCATCCGAGCTTTGTGATGTCCAACAGCTTTGCCAACCAGACACTGGCGCAGCTCGACCTGTGGGCGAACAAGGACACCTACAAGGTCGGCATCTACATTCTGCCCAAGAAGCTGGACGAAGAGGTTGCGCGGCTGCATCTGGAGAAGATCGGCGTGAAGCTGACGACGCTGACCAAGAAGCAGGCCGAGTATCTGAGCGTTCCCGTGGAAGGGCCATATAAGTCGGAGCATTACAGATACTAAGTCCCCCGCGCTGCGACAGGGTTTATTTTTCGAGGCGAACCTTTGTTGATAGACTGAAGTTTCCGAACACACTGCATCAAGAGAATTCAATCAAAGGAGACTCCTTGAAGCTGGGCGCGTGTCTGTTGCTTCTCTCGGGATTTTTTATAGTGCTCGCCGCGCTGGCGCTGCTGACCTCCCTCGCGCAGCGGTCCGCCTTTGTTGGGGCGGGATTTGGCGTCGAGGCCCTCGGCCTGTCGCTGCTCACCCATGCATATAAGGCCACGCGGAGGGAGCAGCGATGAACCTGGAGCTGGGCCTGTTCTCGATCATGCTGGTCCCGTTTGCGGCGGCCGGGCTGGCGCTGATCCACCAGGGTCTGGGACGCTCGCGCAGCGCGGCCCACGCCATGCTGGCGAGCCTCTGCGCGCTGGCGGTTTCGGCGATCGTCTTCGTCCTCCTCGGCTCTGCGTGGGCAGGTTCCGTTGGTGCGGCAACTCACTCATTTACACTCGGCGGCGCGCATTGGGACTGGCTGGGCGCTGCTCCTTTCTTTGCACGCGGCATCAGCTTCGATGGATCGGACGCAGCCGGGCTGGGCCGGTCGCTGGTGCTCTGCCTCGAACTCTTCGCCGCGGGACTGGCGGCGATCATTCCGTTGAGCGCGGGCACCGACCGTTGGCGGCTGGCGCCGATCTGTCTCAGTAGCGCGCTGCTGGGCGGGCTCATCTTTCCCATCTTCGCGCACTGGGCGTGGGGGGGGGGATGGCTGGCGCAGCTTGCAACGAACTTCGGAATCCCAAACTTCACCGACGCGGGCGGCGCGGGCGCGGTGCAGGTGGTGGGCGGGCTGACGGCGCTTTCGGTGGCGTGGATCGCGGGGCCGCGGCGCGGCAAGTTCTCCGACGACGGCATGGCGGCTGCGATTCCCGGACACAACATCGTTCTGGTGCTCTTCGGCTGCCTGCTGGCGCTGGTGGGCTGGATTGGGCTCGACGCGTCAGCTTCGATCCTGTTCTATGGAGCAGGGCCGCAGCAGGTGGTCGGCGTAGTGATCAACGCGATGCTCGCGGCCTCGGCCGGGTGCCTTGCGGCGGTTGCGATCACGCGCTTGCGCTACCACAAGCCAGACGCATCGCTGAGCGCGAACGGCTGGATCGCCGGGCTGGTGGCGGGAAGCGCGTCGTGCGCGATGGTGTCTCCGGTGGCGGCGATTCTCATCGGGCTGGTTGCCGGCGTGCTGGTGACAACCATGATCGAGATCTTCGAGCTGCGGTTGCGTGTGGACGATCCGGGCGGCGCGGTCTCTGTCCATGCGCTGGCGGGCATCTGGGGGCTGATCGCGCTGGGACTCTTCGGGCACTTCGGCGAAGGCACGCGCGGCGGACACATTCTGGCGCAGGTGGTGGGCATCAGCGCGCTGCTCGGATTTATGCTGCCGCTGATCCACGCGGGGAACCTGCTGCTCAACCGCTTTTCGACCTATCGCGTGGACGATGATGGACACTGGCACGGGATGGACGTGCGCGAGCTGGGCGCGGGCGCGTATCCCGAGTTTGTGATCCACGCCGACGAGTTTGTGCCGCGATAAGCCGCGAACCCCCGAAGCTCAGCGGTGGTGGGCGACGAGGAGGAGGAGGATGAGGATGAGCAGGGGGATGACGACCAGTGTGGCGACGAGGAGGTTGCGGTATGCGGGCGGGGACTCCTTGCGCTTCCATGTGGCGGCCTCGGTGCGGTTGGCGACGCCGACCTCGTCCTGGTGCTCCAGGTCGTGGGCGAACTCGCGGGCGCTGGCGTAGCGGTTCTTTGGGTCGCGTTCGAGGGCGCGGTAGAGAATCTCCTGAAGCTGCGGGGTGATGGATGGCTCGATCGACATGGGCGGCGGGGGATAGTTGAGCAGGCGATCGTTCATGACGGCGAAGGGATTTGCGCCGGTGAAGGGAACCGTTCCGGTGAGCATCTCGTAGAGCATGACGCCAAGGGAGTAGAGGTCGCTGCGCGCGTCTCCGCGCTTGCCGCGGACCTGCTCCGGCGAGACGTAGTCTGGCGTGCCGAGGCCCTGGGAGAAGTTGCCGAAGGTGAGGCGGCGGGCGCCGGCGTTGGCGGCGATGCCGAAGTCGATCAGCCGGATGTTGTCGTCGTCATCGACCATGATGTTCTCCGGCTTCATGTCGCGGTGGACGACGCCGTTGGCGTGGATGTATTCGAGCGCACGGCAGATGCCGACGGTGAGCTTGACGGCGCGGTCGATGGGGAGCTTGGGCTGCTGCTGAATGACCTGGCGGAGAAGGCGGCCGGGGACCCACTCCATGACCATGTAGACCTGGGAGCGGCCGGGGTTGGGGAAGACCTTCATGACGCCGGGATGGCTGAGGCGCGTGCCGATGTCGGCCTCGCGCTGGAAGCGGTCGAAGAGGGCGGGGTCGCACTCGACCTCGGGATGGGGGACCTTTATGGCGACCTGCGTGCCGGTGCGGGTGTCGATGGCGCGGAAGACGGTGGACATGCCGCTGGTGGCCACCAACTCTTCGAGATGATAGTGGTCGAGCTGGTCGCCGGCGTGAATGGTGAGGTTGGGAGCGAACATGTAAAGCGGAACCAGAGTTACTGTAGCTTTGGGAAGAGTATACGATGCGGTTTTCATTGAGAGAAAACCGCGCGGGGCTTTTTCGCCTCGGATAGACCTACTCTGGTTCCGCTCTAGAGCAGCCGGTATGGGCGTCCACGGTAAAGGCCCATGCGCTCTACTGAGCGTACACGAATCAACTGGACGCTGACATTATCGTACCCTCCGGCGGCGTTGGCGGCGGCGACCAGCGCGGCGGCGGCCTGGTCGAGCGAGGGCGCGGAGGCGACGATCCGCTGGATCTCGGCGTCGGAGACGTAGCCGTGCAGTCCGTCGGAACAGAGCAGGAGGACGTCTCCGGGCATGATGTTGACGGTGATGGTGTCGGCGGCGACGAAGAGCTCGCTACCGAGGGCGCGGGTGAGGATGTGGCGATTGGCGCCGGCGGAGGCCTCGGCGCGGGAGATGAGGCCGAGACGGACCTGCTCGTCGACCATGGTGTGGTCGTGGGTGAGGGCGGTGAGATTGCCGTTGCGAGCGAGATAGCAGCGCGAGTCGCCAACGTGGGAGACGACGGCGGAATCGAAGCGCAGGGCGCAGAGGACCAGAGTGGTGGCCATCTGCGATCCGCCGGGGAGGATGGCCCCGCCGGGATCGGAGTAGCGCGCGTCGGAGTGGTGTGGAGCGGCGTTTCCCTGGTCGAAGACCGCGTGGTTGGCCTCCTGCACCAGGCGGGGCAGAAGTGAGACGTGCATGATGCCCTTGGGAATCTTGCGGAAGCCGGACTGAACGGTCTCGACGGCGAGACGGGAGGCGACTTCGCCACGTTCCTGTCCGCCGACTCCGTCGGCCAGGGCGAAGAGCCATCCCTGCGACTGGATCTGCGCGGGCGATGAGGGAAGGACGTGGCCGAGGAAGTCCTCGTTGTGGTCGCGCGTCAGGCCGGGATCGGAGAGTTCGGCGAATTCGAGATCGAGCATGGAGGATCGGCCAGTCGCTTGGTGGGGAATGCGGGGAGAAGAGGGATGCGTCCGGCGAAACAGAAGAGATGCTCCGGACGCCGGATAGTATGCTGCGGGCATGGTCCGCTCGGTGCAAGGAACCACTACTTCCGGCGAAACTTGTTGACAATCGCTTCTATGACAAAGAAGGAGCCGGTCACAGCCGCCATGACCACAGCAAAATGAAGTGCCGCTCGCATAGGCCTGCCTATATTTTTATATCTTGCTTAGGATCACAGCCGCCTCCCGATCCGGAAAAGCCTCCCTCGCCATTCATCGAACTATCTCTCCACCGGGACGGAAGTTCAGCGACGAGGACCTGCCATTGTTGTCTTGAAGGGAAATTTACCGGAAAAATTCGGGCGTCCGGCGAGGCAGAGTGCGCTTCGCCGGACGCTCTGAGTTTATGCCGCGGGACGCTGCTCCAGCAGGGTCGGCTTACCGTGGGCCTTGCCGATGCTGACGAAGTGGAGCGCTCCGTAAGCGGCCCAGGCTACGGCTATGCCGAGGGCAAGCAGAGGCTCCATCTTGGTGCCGTAGCCCATGAAGGGCCCGATGAGGTAGAAGGCCATGCATGCCAGGTTGGCCAGTATGCCGAAGACAGGAATGATGCCGTGGCGGAGCAAGTTGTACTTGGGGTGGTTCGCGTAGGCGACCATGCAGGTGAAGCAACTGAGGCAGTAGAGCAGGAAGGTGCCAAAGTTGGAGGCCAGCGTGACGGTGAGCAGGGAGTTGGGCAGGGCGGCCATCTTCTCGTGCGTGGTGTAGCCGACGCTGGACCAGAAGCCCTGCGGGATGGATGCGATGGCCGAGGCCGAGGGCGCTCCACCGTCGCCGAAGGCGCACACAACGGCGATGCAGCCGATGACGGCGGAGATGGTGGCCAGCGTCCAGATGGCGCGGTGCGGGGTGAGGTTGGTGGTGTGCAGGCCGCCGAAGTTGCCGCCGACTTCCTTGTCCTTGCCCATGGCATAGGTGACGCGCGCTCCGGTGTTGATGCAGGAGAGAGTGGTGCCGATCAGCGCCAGGAAGACGGTGAAGGCCTCGCAGAGCATGAAGGTGCGACCATGGCCCTGGCCAAAGAGCGCGTCGCCGACCACGACCATCATGTCTCCGATGGGCGCCGACGAGGCGCTGGCGGTGGACATGGGATAGCCGCTACTGAGGAAGTAGTTTGCGGCGAAGTACTCAAAGCAGTAGAAGACCGCCCCCTGCACCAGAAGCGACGTGATAACGGCGATGGGGACGTCGCGCTTGGCGTTCTTGGCCTCGCCGCCCATGGCGGTGACGGACTCGAAGCCGACCAGGATGAGAATGGCGACCGTGGCCTGAATGAACATCCAACTGAAGTGGTGCGGGCTGACGACCGAGCCGGCGGTGGGGTGGGACTGGAAGGCGCCGGTGGAATCGGTAGCGTCGTAGTTGATGTGGAAGGGAACGATGTTGCCGGCCGCGTCCTTCTTGGGCACGGGGACGCCGCTGGAGTCGCGCACGATGGTGTCGACCGAGACGCCGTTGGTGACGACCGGAGTGGTGGCAAACTGGTAGGTGTATGCTTCGCCGCTGGTGGAGTCGAACTGGAAGGCGACCGATCCGGCCGGGTGGCTGGCGCGATACTGCAGCGCGAGAACCGCAAAGACCAGAAGCGCGAAGACCTGAATGCCGTTGATGGCCAGGTTGACGGCCGTGGAGCTGTTGACGCCGCGATGAGCGATGTATGCGATGGCGAAGGCGTAGAAGATGGCGCCCGCCATCATGAAGAAGATTCCGGGGTTGGAGGCGCTCATGAAGCTGGGATAGAGGGTGCCGACGATGAATCCGGTAAAGATGCCCATGACCCCAACCATCACGCCGGGATAGATCCAATAGTAGAGGTGGGAGGCCCAGCCGACAATGAACTTGGAGATGCGTGCGTACTTCCAGGCTTTGTCGTGATTGAGGAATGACTGCTCGGCAAAGTAGTAGGAGCTGCCCGTGCCGGGGTAGAGCTTGGCCATCTCGGCGTAACAGACCGCGGTGGCCAGGCAGAGCAGCAGCGCGGCGACGATGCCGGCCCACATCGCGGGGCCGGTGGTGCCGGTGGCGGCCTGGATGGCAAAGGTAAGCCAAAGGAATGCGCCCGGAGCGATCAACGCCATCGCGTTGCTGGTGAGCCCGGTAAGTCCCAGCGTTTTTTTCATTTCGCCTGTGGTTGTGTTTGCCATGTGCTCTCCTAGTGGGTCAACATCTCCAGCGTCGGACGCCGGGTTGAAGAAGTTGATACAGCTGTTGCGATCCAGACGTGCAATCCTGATTCCAAACGGGAGTTCTGGATTTGTGGCTACCGCTCACCCGCCGGAATGGCGGGTGAGTGGAAGGGGCAAGCGATTGGGAGCGAAGAAGGCGATGAGTCCCATGGAGCCAGCGCCTCGACTCAGCTATTTTGTGATGTTGTTGCCGAAGATGAAGCCGAATTCAAGCGCGATGCGGAATTGGTTCGTATCCGTTCCCTTCGGGCCAAAGACATCTCCCTTGGTGGAGTTGAGCGCATCCACCCACGCGAGATCGGCGCGAAGGTATGTGCCTCCCTTTTGATAGGTTGGTGTCGCGGTGAAGGTGGTGCCTGCGCTGCCCGATCCGAAGCCCAGCAGGTTGGCCGATCCATCGGTTGCACTGCCGGAACTGGTCAGATATTCCCAGCGAACTGGAAGCGAGAAGCCGCTCTTGAATGCGTAGCTGACATTGATTGCGCCGCCAGTTGCCGACGTGCTCTTGAGCACGCCGACCTGCTTGACGACCGGCACGCTGCCGAACTGGAAGTAGGGCGAAACGATCCAGGGGCCTTTGGTGTAGGTATAGATGACGGCGTGCATCTGGCCATTGTTCTGTAACGGCGTGACTGCCGTTTGAAAGATGGTCTTGCCGAGGTTTCCATTTCCGTCGTAGACCAAAACATGGGGCCCCTTGGTGAGGGTTATTGAGCCCGAGAGAAAGTTGTAGCGGTTGGAATAGTAGCCGTCGCTCCAACTCAACGATGCGGCGAGGTATTTACCCAGCGTTTGATTGATCTGGATGCCGCGATTGATGGCGTTTTCCTGGTTCCAGATGATGCCGCGCTCGATGTTGAAGTTCTGATAGGTGAACGTGGACTCTGCTCCCATCAGCGTGGGCAGGGAGCCGATTTCGAACTGTGTGGTCTTTCCTGCCAGTAGCTTGGCAAAAGCCACGGGGACAGGCCCGTACAGGTTGTTCGTCGTATTTGCGGCATTGACAAACGGGACGCTCAACGTCGGCAAGGCATAAGCGCCCGTCTGGATGTAGTACTGAAAATTTCCGTCTGCTTTTTGAATGAAGATCTGCCCGTTGCTCAGAGTGGCCTGCGCCGAGGTGTCCCCGGTCACGGAGTTGTTCTGGAACTGCGCGAAGCCGGTAATGATGCCGTTGACGGAGAGCTTGCCCAATGGGCCGGCGTCGAAGGTCGCCGGCGGAAGCCATGCCAGCGGACCCGTTAGAACGAACGTGGAGAGCGGGGCTGGCGCGGCCGGGGCAGCGGCTGGCGCAGGCGCAGCAGCAGGAGGCGGAGCAGGCGCGGTTGCCTGGGCAACCTGCGTATCCGCCGGCGCGGTGGAGCTTGAGACGTCTCCGGCGGCATAGGAGACAGCCGTGAAGGTTGCGAAGATGGCGAGGACGGCAGCGTGGCGAAGAAGGCGTCGTGAATTTATCGGAGTAATAATGGCAGGCTCTCTTTCATCTGCGATCGAAGTCGATGCAGGGGTCGGTCAGGGGCCAGTCAGACTCGACGAGGAACCGAGCTTGAGTCTGAATCTGAAACCTGAGTGGAAAGATCCATGATTTGCGTCAGCTACCTTGGTACATGCAATCATCATGCCAAAGCTGTAAAGAGTCTGTAAGTAGATGAAGGTTTTGTAATTGGCACAGATAGCCGGTGAGGGGTGAGGCTATGGATGTTGTAAAGGCGACAATCTGGCTGGATTTTGTCTGGAAATGGACGGAATGAGGCAATTATGTAATAAACACGACAATAGAGGATAGAAAGCCTGTGGAAAAGTTGGATCTCATCCCTCCAGAGAAGTCTGGCACGGCTCAAGGCAGGCGGCAGAGCTTGACGGCGGAGTTGGCGTAGGGGCAGTTGAGGCGGGTTGTCGCGCCCGCCTGAAGAACCAGCCAGGTTACGCCCAGCGGCTGGAGCGCGGCTACGCGCTGGGCATCGCTGGTTGACGGAGCGCTGAGCCCCTGCTGCGCCGCCTGGCCGCGCACCCACTCGGCGGTCAGTTCGGGCGCGATGGAGGCCTCGCCGCCGTCCTTGGAGTAGTCGGGGAGCGCGCTGCGCTGGGCGATGGCTCGGAAGCACTGCGCGTCTTCGCCAGGGGTGTTGATGTAGTCGGCGTCGAGGGCGAAGAGCGCGTCCTTCGGGGTGTGGTCGCGGGCCCACAGGAAGGCCTGCGCCCACGGGTTGCGCGGCGCGAGGCCGGGAAGCTCCAGGTGGTTCGAGTTGGGGAAGGCGGTGCGCCCGGCGGTGAAGCTGATTCCGCCGAGGAGCAGCATTGCGGCGGCCCATCGCCAGGCGCGGCGGCGCAGGAGGCGTTCGCCGAGAGTTGCGCCGAGCGTGAGGATGAGGACGAGGTAGACGATCTGGAAGGCGCGCAGAGGCTGCAGGCGGGCAATCAAGTGGGTCGGGGCCGCGGCGCGGGCGAAGAGGAGAGCGATGAGGCAGGAGGTTGCGCCCACGGCGACGGCCATGCGCGCCAGCGCGCGGTTTGCTTCAATTGGTTGGAGGGAGTGGGCGCTTGTTGTCTTAGCCAACTTGCTCCACGCGTAGAACGACAGAATGGCGAGGGGCGCGGCGAGACCGAGCAGCTCGTACCAGCGCCACTGGGCGGGGAACCAGTAGCTGCGCGTCAGCGCGACGCGGATGTAGTCGGCGGGATCGGGTTGGGCGAGGGCTTGCAGGCAGGCCGCAAGCGCCAGCGCCGAGGCTGCGAGGGCTGCCGTTGCGCAGGGCCGCAGGGTGCGATTCGGCGAGCGCGCGGCGAACAGTATCAGCGTGGCTCCGAGTGCGTAGGCGGCCATCAGGGGATGCATTGCAGCAGCGATGGCTAGGCTGGCGGCGCAGAGGAAAAGGCCGCGCTGTCTTTTTTGCGGATTGAACGGACTGCCGCGCGCTGTCATGTCGAGCGCGCCGGCCAGCGCCAGAACCATTGCGGGAGTGGAGAGGCTGCGCGCGGTGGCGTATGGGTCCATGAAGAGCAGCGCGGTCCCGGCAATTGGCAGCGCCAGCCAGCAGGCCAGCAGAACGACGGCCCCAACGCGCGCGGGGCGGCTGGGCCAGCAGCGCGCGGCCAGCATCCACGCGGCAAAGAGCGTCAGCCAGATGCTGGCCAGATGGAGCGCGAGCAGAACGACTGGAAGGCTGAGATGGGTCAGCCGCACCGAGGCGGCGACGACGGGGGCGAAGAACGAGTGGCGCATCGGCTCCAGCACGAAGGCCGTGCTGTGCGGGTAGAGCGCGGGGTCGAGCAGGCGATTGACGCCGGCCATGTAGAGGCCGCCGTCCTCGGCGTAAGGGTGGTAGCCGTTGATGGCCACAGCGAAGAGGGTGAGCGCACTGACCAGCAGCAGGGGAAAGGCGCGTTCGCTTTGCTCTGAGTCGATCTGCGATTCAAGTGCTGCCACCAACGTCGCCAATTCCTGCCGCTCCATTCGCTGCGGCCAAAGCTGCCTGGCCACTGCGTTCCACTCTCCATGCTAAATAGTTGCGGCGCAGTGCGCGTCACATCTCGCGGTACGAATCCTCGCGCGAATTATTTCAAATCGACCGGGAACCGGATGAAGCCGGGTTCCGTACTCACAGGGCAGGAGATCCTCACCATGAAATGCACCATCGCTCTTCTGCTCCTCGGCCTCGTTGCAACCTGCAATCCCGCACAAACGCAAACCGGTACGGCACAATCGTCTGCACCAGTTTCAGCGAGGACGACAGCCTCTCCCGTGAGTGCGGCAACGCCTGCTGCCACAGCATCGCCGGAGTTTGAAGCGGCCACGATCAAGCCGGTCAAAGAGCCCGATCCGAACCGCATGAACGACCGGACTGACGGGCGCCGCTATACCACGCGCAACACGACGTTGCGAGACCTCATTCTGATGGCATACGGGGTCGATCGTCAGCAGATTGCAGGCGGACCGGCATGGATCGCAACGGATGAGTACGATGTGGACGCGGTGGCCGGCGAGGGCCAGATGGCGGACCACCGGGAGGAGATGCTGCAAAAGCTGCTGGCGGACCGCTTCAAACTTACCTTTCATCGGGAACAGAGGGAACAATCTATCTACGCGCTGATGGTTGCAAAGGGCGGACCGAAGCTGAAGGCGGCAGATGCGAACGAGAAGCAAGGCTCCGGATGCACACGCCTTGGCGAATGCGCCTTCAGGAGGGACCCGCTGCCGCACTTTGCGCGATGGCTGGGGTATGGCGTGCTGGACCGGCCGGTGGTGGACAAGACCGGGATTGCGGGCGAGTTCGATTTCGAGCTGAAGTGGACGCCGGATGAGACGCAGTTCGCCGGCATGGGCATCCATGTGCCTCCGGCGGTGGACAATCCCAATGCGCCGCCGGGACTTTTTACCGCGATCGAGGAGCAGCTCGGGCTGAGGCTGGAGGCGCGGAAGATTCCCGCTGAGGTCCTCGTCATCGACCACGCCGAACGGCCTACGGAGAACTAGCGGGAAGGCCGGAACGATTGTTCAACGCTGGCTGGGCGCTTTCCCAGGGGGCCAATCGCACTGGCGGCGGTCCGCGCGGCTGAAGGAAAGCGCGTGCAGGGCGGCGGGCGACGATACAATCAGAGATGCATGTCTCCAGCTCCCCAACCAACCGATACGCTGCTGCCGGACGGCGCGCCGCCCAACCCCAGGGCGCACGGGCCGTTCGCAGCGATTCGCCGCGCGCTGCCCGCGGGCGAGGTGGTCCGCTTCCTGATGGTCGGCGTGTCGAACACGGTGAGTTCGCTGGCGATCTACTCCGCGTTCGTTCTTCTGTTTGGCCACCTGCTTCCCCACCGCGGCAAGCCGCTGATCGCGGACATCGCGTTCGTCGTCTCCACGCCCATCGGGATTACCATCGCGTTCCTCTGCTATAAACACTTCGTCTTTCGCACCCACGGCAACTACCTTCAGGAGTGGCTGCGCTGCTTCGCGGTCTACAGCGTCACCTTTCCCATGGGACTCGTCATCCTGCCCACGGCCACCAATGTCTTCCTGCACCTCGCGCTTACGCGCCCCTACGCACCATTCCTGGCGGGCATCGTTAACTCCGTGATTATTGCGTGCTACAGCTACTTCGGGCACAAGAAGTTTTCCTTCAGGCGATAAGCCCGTTCGCGGCCGTCAGTGGGTCGTCCGCGCTGTCTCTAGTAGACTCATCAGTACGCATGGTTCGCACAATTCAGATCGCGCTTCAGGCACGCATCCAGGCCATTCTGCTCGCCAGGTACGGGACCACGCCCGCGCAGATGGGGACATCGCAACTGGCGGTGGAACAGCCGCCGAATATCGCTCTGGGCGATCTGGCGTTGCCGGTGGCGTTCGAGCTGGCCAAGAGGCTGCGCAAGGCGCCGCGCGCGATTGCGACGGAGCTTGCCGCGGAGTTGAATGCGCTGATTGCCAGCGATCCTGCGGCGCTGGCGGGCGTGGCGTCGGTGGAGGTTGCGGGCGCGGGCTACCTGAACATCCGGCTCGACCGCGCGGCGGCGGTGCGCGCGATTGCGCGCGATGAGCACGCAGAGATCGGCGGCGATGGATTTCGCCTGGTCGAACACAGCAGCATCAATCCGAATAAGGCAGCGCACATCGGCCATCTGCGCAACGCGGTCCTGGGCGACACATTCCAGCGGTTGCTGCGGCCGGACAGCTACAAGCGCGGCTATCAGGTCGGGGTGCAGAACTACATCGACAACACCGGCGTGCAGGTTGCCGATGTGGTGGTGGGGCTGGTGCATCTGGAAGGGAAGACGCTGCAGTCGGCGCGCTCTCTGCTAGAGGAGTTGGAAGAGAGCGGAGTGCGCATCGATTTCTACTGCTGGGACCTGTATGCGCGGGTCAGCCAGTGGTACGGCGGGACGGGAGTTGACGATGCGACGCCGCCTGCGCCGAGCGAGCTAGCGCGGCGCAGGCAGATTCGCCTCGACACGCTGCACGCGCTGGAGGCCGGCGGCAACGAGACGACGGCGATTGCCGAGCTGATCTCGACGGCCGTGCTGCGGCGGCATCTGGAAACGATGCAGCGGTTGGGCATCGAGTACGATTTTCTGCCGCGCGAGAGCGAGATTCTCAGTCTGCACTTCTGGGACGCGGCGCGCACGCTGATGATGGAGCGCGGCGTTCTCTACCTGGAGACGGCGGGCAAGAACAAGGGTTGCCTGGTGATGCGGCGGGCGGGATCGGCGCAGGAGATCGCGGTGGAGGATTCAAGTCTTCCCGACGAAGACGCGAAGGTGATTGTGCGCTCCAATGGGACGGTGACTTATGTAGGCAAGGACATCGCCTACCACCTGTGGAAGTTCGGGCTGCTGCCGGGCAAGGACTTCGGCTACGCGCGGTTTCATGAGTATCCCACGCACACCTGCTGGATCTCGACGGCTGCGGCGAGCGATGTGGCCGCGCCGGCCTTCGGACGGGCGGACGCGATCTACAACGTGATCGACTCGCGGCAGAACGATCCGCAGAACAATGTGGTTGCCGCGCTGCGCGGGATGGGTTTCACGGACGCTGCGGACCACTACACGCACTTCAGCTACGAGATGGTGGCGATGACTCCGCGCTGCGCCGAAGAGCTTGGCTACACGCTCTCGGATGAGGACAGGGCGCGGCCGTTCGTCGAGGTGAGCGGGCGCAAGGGCTACGGCGTGAAGGCGGACGACCTGCTGGACAAGCTGACGGCGGCGGCGCAGACCGAAGTAGACACGCGGCACCCGGAGATCGACGCCGCAGAGCGCGCGCGGATTGCAACGCAGATCGCCGTCGGTGCGCTGCGCTACTTCATGCTGCGCTTTACGCGGAACACGGTGATCGCGTTCGACTTCAAGGACGCGCTGAGCTTCGAGGGCGAGACCGGGCCGTACATTCAGTACGCCATCGTGCGCGCGGCGAACATCTTCCGCAAGGCCGGGACGACGGAAGAGGATGCGTTGGCCGCCGTCGCGGGACTGGATTTATCTGCTCTCGCCAGCGAAGAGGGAACCAGCCTGTGGGAGACGTGGCTGCTGGCCGCGCGGCTGACGGCGCTGATCGAGCAGGCGATTGCCACGGCGGAGCCTGCGCATCTTGCGCGCTATGCGTTTCAGTTGGCGCAGCAGTTCAACAACTTCTACCACCGCTACCACATTCTGACCGAGACGGACCCCACGCGCCGCGCGCTGCTGATGGCGACGGCTGCGGTGGCGCGACGGGAGATGGTGCGCGCGCTGGGATTGCTGGGAATCGAGGCCCCGCCCGTGATGTAGTCAGCCCTGGGGGATGAAGCTGCGGGGATCTTCGGAGTTGATCCGGGCCAGGACCCACGGGCGGCACTCGGGCTGGAGGAAGTCGAAGGCGACTCCGGCTTTTTTCTGTTCAGCGTCAACCCAGACAACTGTGCCCTGCGCCTCAAGGCCCAAACTCTCGCGGGCGAAGCGGATGGCGAGCTCGACCGGCGATTCTTCCTTCAGGGGAAGATCGCAGGCCACACAGCAGCCGCCGCGTCCCAGGGTGAAGGCGGAAGCTGCCGCCGCCTCCTTCAGGCCCTCCAACTCCAGCACAATTCGCTGCGCGATCGGCTGCGGCGAGGGAGTCAACCATTTTTCCGCGGAGTCCATCAGGCAGCGGGCCAGCGCATCGAGCAGGATGGGCCTGCTCAACGGCTTGTCCAGCAAGGCCTCGACTCCCAGGCCGAAGATCTCGCGGCGCGAGAAGTTGCCATAACCGGTGACGAAGATGATCCTGGGCGGCGGCGTCTCCATCCGGTTGAGATTCCGCACCAGGTCCACGCCGTCCATGATGGGCATGCGAATGTCGGAGAGCAGCACGTCCACCTTCCGCGCCTGGAGGACCTTCAACGCCTCCGCTCCATTGGGGGCTGTGAAGACGCGGAACCCGCTGCGCCCCAGCCAGGCCGAGAAGATCTCCAGCAGCTCCAGTTCGTCGTCCACCACGAGAATGCTGGCCTCATCGGTCCTCATGCGGAGCCGCCCTCCGTTGGATGAGGAGGCAGCACGGGCAGCGTCAGGCGGAAGCAGGTGGGGCCCTCGGCATCCATCAGTGCCAGAGTTCCGCCGTGGTCTTGGGCGATGGTTTGCGAGACGCTCAGCCCGATGCCAATCCCCGCGCCCCTGGGCTTGGTGGTGAAGAAGGTCTCCATCAGGCGCGCGCGGTTCTCCGGCGATACGCCCGGGCCTCCATCGAGCACATCGATGCAAACCGCCTCCACGCCGCCGTTCTGCTCCGGGGGCGGCTGCATGGAGACGCGCACCTGCACCCAGGGCCGGCTGCGCGCATCGCCGTCGATGGCGTCGAAGGCGTTATTCAGCAGATTAACCAGGACCTGCTCGATCTGCACCTCGCGGCACTCCACCATGGGGAGATCGTCCGGAACCACCGTTTGCAGCTCGATTCCATGCGTAGCGAAGCGCGTCTTCGACAACTCCACTGCCTGATCGATGAGCCCGCGCACGTCGGTCTTCTGCATGGGATCGTGCGATCCTTCGTGGGCCAGCGCCTGCACTCCGCGAATGACGCGGATGGCGCGCTCGGTGGTCTTTACAATGCTGTCGCAGTTCTGCGCCACAACCGAGGCCGGCAGCGCCATCCCCTCAACCGCCATCTCGGAGAGGTCGCTGGCGCGCGCGTGAATGATCGCCAACGGGTTCTTGATCTCATGGGCCAGATCGGCGGCCAGCCGGGCCAGCACCTCGATGCGCTGGCCGCGCAGTTCGCGCTCCCGCTCCAACTCGCTCTCCAGCCGCTTGCGGTCTGTGACATCGCGGACCACCGCGGTGACAAACAGGCCGGCCTCGGTCTGTACCGGGCTGAGGCCGATCTCCGCGGGGAACTCCGTTCCGTCGTTGCGACGGGCACGCAAGTTCTCAACGCGCTCTCCCATGTGACGGGGAAGCCGGGCGAGGACAAACTGGTCCCGCTGTTTCGCGTGCAGGGCGCGGTATGCCTGCGGAACAAGCTGGTCGACATTGCTGCCGAGCAGCTCCTCGCGGGTGTATCCAAACATGCGCTCGGCGGTGCGGTTTGCGATGACGATGGTTCCCCGTTCATCGACCTGCAGAATGGCGTCCGGCGCATCCTCGATCAGCTCGCGGAAGCGGCTGTCGGCAAGTTTGCGGGGGACCGAGAGAATGTCCGGGGTGATCCGCAGCAGCACCACCAGGACGACGATCAGGGACGCCGCCGCGGAGGCCTCGATGGCGATGCTTACCCAGAAGACCGGACGCCACTGGGTCAGCACCTCCATGCCATAGGTCACCCCACATGCCATGATGGAAGCGGCAAGACAGAACAAAACGCCGTTGAAGCGAAAGCCGCGGCGCGAGCGCACAATCCGCAGCAGCGCGATCGAGATGGGAAAACAGGCCAGAGCGATCAGCGACTCGGAGACAAGGTGCAGCCGCAGCAGTCCCGTCACTCCCATAGAACCGAAGCCAAGCGACAACCCCAACTGTCCGAACATCGTCAAGCCGCCTCTCAAACTCTGCCAGGCACGTCGATCCGGCCCAGCCGGAGTCCATAGTCTAGACCACCGAGGCGCGAAGGCCGCAGGTCATTCCGCGGAATAGCTTCGCACCCATTCCAGGATGGAACGCACAGCCACGCCCGACGGCCCATAGGCGATCCACGGCTTCTTCTCCTCGTTCCAGGCGCAGCCGGCGATGTCCAAGTGGACCCACGGGGTCTCGCCGGCGAACTCCTTGAGGAACATTGCGGCGGAGATTGCGCCGCCCCAGCGGTTCTTGCCGGTGTTCATGATGTCGGCGATCTCGCTGGCGATGCGCTCGCGATAGTCGTCGGTGCAGGGAAGGCGCCAGAAGTTCTCGCCGGAGACGGCCAGGGCGCTTACGAACTTCGCGCAGGCAGCCTCATCGTTGGAGAAGAGGCCGGCGTTGATCATTCCGAGCGCGACGACGCAGGCGCCGGTCAGCGTGGCCGCGTCGATCAGGTGGGTCGCGCCCAGCGTCTTGGCATAGTGCAGGCCGTCGGCCAACACCAGCCTGCCCTCCGCGTCGGTGTTGACGATTTCGATGGTGGCGCCACTCATCGCGGTCACCACATCGCCCGGCTTTACGGCGCGGCCGTCGGGCATGTTCTCCGCCGCGCAGACCACCGCGACGACCTTGACCGCGGGCTTCAGCCGAGCAATGGCGTGCATCGCGCCAATCATCGCGGCGGCGCCGGCCATGTCGTACTTCATCTTCTCCATGCCGTCGGCGGGCTTGATGGAGATGCCTCCGGTGTCGAAGGTGATTCCCTTGCCGACGAGGCCCAGCACGGGAGCGCCCTGGGCCACGCCTCCCGCCGGCTGGTAGGTGATGACGATGAGGGCTGGAGGCTCGGCCGAGCCCTTGGCGACGGCCCAGAATGCCTCCATCTTCAGCTCGCGAATCTTGTCGGAGGAGTGGACCTCGCAGGCAAGGCCGGCCTCGCCGCACATGGCCTTGGCGCGCACGCCCAGCTCGGTGGGGGTGAGGACGTTGCCCGGCTCGTTGACCAGGGCGCGGGCAAAGTTCTGCGCGGCGGCAACAATCAGGCCCTCGGCGAAGCCCGCCTTTGCCTCCTGCTCCATTCTCTCATCCATGACTTTAGAAACCAGTGTCAACTCATTGACATAGCTATCTTTGTTATCACTGCGATAGGTATCCCAGTCCATCTCTGCCAGCAGGGAACCCTCTGCAATCGCGCGCGCCGTCAGCTTTGCGGAGAGCTTCTCGATCAATTCACCGGCCTGCTCGACCAATCCCGCGGCCGCCTCCGGGAATGCAATCGCCAGATCGCGTACGGAGCGCGTCTTGGCGGCACGCACGGCGGTCCCGGAGCCCTTGCGCAGCCTGTCGAGCGAGAGGTCCTTCGCCTTGCCCAGGCCGACGAGCAGCAGCCGCTCGGCTTGCAGGCCGGCGGACCTCAGGCCATCAGTGGCGTGGAGCAGCGCGGTCTCGCCCAGGCCGGCCTTGAACTCGCCCGGCCCCAGCGTTCGCGCGACCGCATCGGCCAGACTGCCCGACGAGGTGAGCAGCAGGGGACGCGGCTCCGCGTTCTTGCCCGTTGCCAGGTCCACCGCGAAGAGCGCCAGCATCGGCGTCGAAAAGCCGACAGCATCGGCAAACAACAGTTTCGTATTCATCTCTCTATGGTATCCCGCAATGGCCGCCGGCCGGGGGCGAAGGGGACTCAGTCGGTGCGGGGGGCGAGCAGGACGTGCTGCTCGACGACGCTCTGTTCGAGGACCGTTTTGCCGGGGTTGGAACGCTTGTAGCGGATATGGACCCGCGTGTCTTTCATCAGGCGGACGAATGCGTCTGCGTCGGCCTCGGTGGTGAACTCGTGGGTGTACTCTCCGGTGCGGTACTCGCGGACGAAGTAGGTGTATTGCAAGGTGGCGCGGAAGTAGGAGGTCTTGCGGATACGTTCTACCTTGCCGCCCAGGATGAAGCCATCGACGAGGGGCCAGCTCTGCGCGACTCGTTCGCGGTGGCGCTTGAGCCATCGGCGGATGAAGAGCGCGCCCCATGCGGCGACGAAGTAGGAGACAACGCGGAAGATGTATTTACAGAGGCGGGCAGTGCCGGGGGTCATACGTCGTACGTTAGCACGAAGGGAGCGGCTTTCCGCGAAGAAATTAATGGACCCGCTGCAGGCGGGCGATGAGTTTTTCGGCGAGGGGCTTGCCGGACTCGGTCCAGAGCAGGCGGCTGCTGATGCCGCAGTTCTTCTCGACCAGGAGGGTGAAGGCGAGGAGTTTTTCGACGTTCTGCTGGATGTGGATCTGCGCGGTCTCGTCGAGGGCCTCGTCTTCGGGGGTCTGCAGCGAGGGAGTGGCGAGCGGGGGATTGGGGACCCAGGGTGAGTCGATGCCGAAGTCGACCAGGAGGTGGCCGTTCTGCTCGTATCCGGCGACATCGAAGCGAGGGCCGAAGCCGAGGATGCGGACGATGTGGGCGCGCAGCCGCCAGGCTGAGTCGGTGTGGCCGGGGGAGAGGGCGTCGAGATCGGGTTCGGCGTCGTCCTCGTCGCGGCTGGAGGCGAAGCCAAGGCGGCCGTATGCCGGCTCCTGGTCCTCGGGGGTCCAGAGCTGCCAGCGCATCTCGAACTCGTATGCCATGTCGTCGTGGAGCTGCTCGGTGGCTTCGGCGACGGCGGCATCGATGAGTTCGTCGGGGGTGTCGGCGGAGGGATCGATTGGGATGGTGGGGTCGAAGTGTGCGGGGGCGGGAGCGGCGTAGATGCGCTGGTAGGTGGGCGGCTCGGTGAAGTTGATGGGATAGGCGGAGGCGGCGGAGACTCGCTTGGCGCCGACCTGGGCGAACTGGCGCAGAACGCCGGCAAGCGCGGCCGGCAGGGACTCCAAGCGGAAGTTGGGATACCAGAGGCTGAGATAGAGGCGGTCTGCCATGGAGAATCATTCTAGAGTATTGCTGTCGGGAGAAGACAAGCAACGACGAAATGCGGAGAACCGGCCCTGGACTTCGCTTAGGCCAGAGAGACGGCCCGTGGGGGCGGGGAGGAATGGACGCGCACTGGGTGGCCGCGGATGAGAAGATGGAGAGGGCGGACGGATGCGCAATCGGGTAGAGAGATTGAGGTTGTGGCTGCTGGGGAGCGCGGGCTTCCTGCTGCTGGTGATTGCTGCGTTCCTGGGGGCCGCGCACTACCTGTCGCGGCACCGGTTGGCGCTGCCGGCCCGGCTGGGCGTGAATATCGTGCGCGAGACCAACGAGTACACCTACTCCCAGTCTGTGCAGGGCAAGACCGTATTCACCATCCACGCGGCCAAGGCCGTGGAGCATACCGACAGCAAGATTGCGCTGCACGATGTGTCGATTGCGCTCTACGGAGAGAAGCAGGAGCGCAACGACCGCATCCAGGGGGATGAGTTTGAGTACGACCAGAAAGCGGGGGTGGTCCGCGCCACGGGGGTGGTGCACATCGACCTGCAGGCGGCTGAGACGGGTGGCGGAGGGAAAGGCGGCGGAAAAGATTCCGCTTCCGGGGCGAAGGTGCTGCATGTGACCACCAGCGGGTTGGTGTATCTGAAGGACCTCGGCGTGGCTGCGACCAATGAGGTTGTCGAGTTTCAGTCGGGCGCGATGACGGGGCACGCGACGGGGGCCAGCTATAACAGCGACACGGGCCTGTTGATGCTGCACTCGTCGGTGAGCATGAGCGGGATGGCGGGCAAGCGGGCGGTGACGGTGACGGCGGCGACGGCCAATCTCGACAACCCCAATCAGGAGATCTTTCTGACCCATGCGAAGTGCGTCACGCAGGAGCAGACGGTGGAGGCCCAGAGGGCGACGCTGCATCGACGGCCCGACGGAACGCTGGCGCGGGTGGAGGCCGAGGGCGACGCGACGATGGCGGCGAATGGCGCGACGGTGGTCTCGCAACGGGCCGACGTGATTTTGAATGCAAGGAGTCAGCCGCAGTCGGCGCTGCTGACGGGTGGCGTGAAGTACTCCGACGACCAGCCTCTGCGCCAGTTGCGGGGAGAGGCCCAGGAGGCGACGATCGCCTTCAATGCGCAGGCGAAGCCGCAGCCGGAGAATGCAGTGTTTGGCGGCGCGGTCCACTTGACCGAGCGGACAAGAGCTACGGAGGCGGAGAAAGAGCCGTGGAGCACGCGCGATCTTACCGCGGCGAAGGTGGAGGCCAGGCTGGCGCCGGTGGGCGCGGGCAGGCCGCAGTTGCGGGATGTGGAGGCGACGGGGAGCGCGCGTCTGGTGGTGGTCGGCAATGGAAGTGCGGCGAGCGCTCGTGGCGTGGGCCGGACGGAGTTGACGGCGGACGACCTGAAGGCGCACTGGATCGAAGCGAAGGGCCCGAGGCAGCCGCCGCGGCTGGATACGGTGGCGGGGCGGGGCCATACGCTGCTGCATCAGTTGACGGCGGATGGGACCGACGAGACGAGTTCGGGGGATTCGCTGGATGCGAAGTTCCGCGGGGAAGGTTCGGGGCGCGCAAGCTCTGCGAACGGGAACGCGAAGCAGAGCGAGGACTTGGACGATGTGCAGAGTGCCGTGCAACTGGGGCATGTGACGATGACGCGGCGCGCTCCGGCGAAGAGCAGGGAGAGGCTGGGCGGTGCGACGGGCGGGTCGACGCTGGGGCAGCAGGAGGTGGAGCAGGCGACGGCGCAGCGAGTTGCGTACGACGGCGATCTGGACCGCGTGACGTTGACCGGCGGAGTCGAGGTGAGCGATCGGGCGAGCGCGCTGTGGGCGAACCAGGTTGCGCTGGACCGCAAGACGGGCGACGTACAGGCGGCGGGCGCGGTGAAGATGAATTATCTACAGGACAATTCAGCGTCGACAGTTGGATTGCGCGGAACAGCACCGGGGAGCGCTTCGCAGCAAGGCGCGCCGAGTGAGCCGACGCACGTTCTGGCGGAGCGGGCGGAGCTGGTCCATGCGACGGGCGTTGCGACGTTCCACGGCAGGCCGGTGCGGATGTGGCAGGGCGGATCGCAGGTGCAGGCCCCGGTGATTGAGATTGCGCGGCAGCAGCAGCGGCTGACGGCGCGGGGCGAGGCTTCGGCGGGAGGGGCGCAGACAATGCAGGTGCATACGGTGCTGGTGAGCGCGGGAAGCGATGCGCCTGGAGCGGCAAAGGCCGGCGCGGGGAGTTCCGCCACTGCGAAGCCGGGAGATGGGAAGCCGGCGACGAGCGAGCGGTTGCCGTCTGCGATGCGGATTGCAAGCGGAGGGCTGGTCTACTCAGGCGATCTGCGGCGGGCGGTGTTTAGCGGGGGCGTTCGGGCGGAGACGGCCGACGGGACGGTTCGCGCGAACGAGGCTACGGTCTACTTGCAGCAGGCTGTGGGGGCGGCGCAGTCTGCCGGGACGAAAGCGGCAGCGGCCCCGCCGGCGGAAGATGCGGTTCCTTCGCTTGCGGGGAATGTGGAACGCGTGGAGGCGGACGGGCAGGTCGTGATCGAGCAGCCGGGCCGGAGAGCTGCGGGCGAGCATCTGGTATATACGGCGAGCGATCGGCTCTTTGTGCTGACCGGAGACGGCAAGACGCTGCCACGGCTGGCGGATTCGGCCCGGGGTACGATTACAGGTGCTGCATTGCTGTTTCATGCGGGCGATGACAGCGTCGTGGTCTCCAATGCGGCTCCGGGAGGAACGGGTACGGTTACGGGCCAGAGGGTGCGGAACGAGACACGCGCAGGCAAAGATGCGACGATGGGGAAGGGAAGATAGGGAGTACGATGCGTACGCTTGAGACGGAAGAGATTGGCAAGGCCTACGCCGGGCGGCAGGTGGTGCGCGGCGTGAACATGCAGATCGGGCAGGGCGAGGTGGTGGGGCTGCTGGGGCCGAACGGCGCGGGCAAGACGACCTGCTTCTATATGATCGTGGGGCTGGTGCGGCCGGACGCGGGGTGCATCGTGGCCGACGGCGACGACATTACGCGGCTGCCGATGTACCTGCGCGCGCGGGAGTACGGCATCAGCTATCTGCCGCAGGAGCCTTCGATCTTCCGCAAGCTGACGGTGGAAGACAACATTCTGGCGGTGCTGGAGGCGCAGCCGTTGAGCCGGGAGGAGCGGCGCACGCGCACGGAGAAGCTGATTGAGCAGTTCAGCCTGAACCATGTGCGCAACACGATGGGATATGCGTTGAGCGGGGGCGAGCGGCGGCGGGTGGAGATTGCGCGCTGCCTGGCCATCGAGCCGGCGTTTATCCTGCTCGACGAGCCGTTCTCCGGCATCGATCCGATTGCCGTGCTGGAGTTGCAGGAGATCATCTTCGGGCTGAAGAAGAACGGGATCGGGGTGCTGGTGACCGACCATAATGTGCGCGAGACCCTGTCGGTGACCGACCGCGCGTACATCATCAACGAGGGCAAGATCTTTCGCTCGGGAACTCCGGGGGAACTGGGCCGCGATCCCGAGGTGAGACGCATCTACCTGGGCGAAAAGTTCTCCATGGAGTAGCGCGCGGGAGAGCGGCATTTGCGTGGCGGGGACGCGTGCGCGGTGGAACACGGCGCGGTTGCATCTTATCGGGGAGCGGCTGCGTCTATAAGACCTATAGCAGCAGGAGTCGTAGGTGTTGCGCGTGCGCTGAGGCGTGGTTGTTCCGCGCCGCCGCACGAATTCCGCACGGCGTGTAGACTGTGGCCAAGTCGCCAGGCGGATGAAACATTGGCGTGTTGTGCGGCCGGTCCACTCCGCGGGAAGAGCGCGGGGCCAGTAAGCGGGACGAGGGGGAAGGATTGCTGCAACCGAGACTAAATCTGAGAGTCACGCAGCGCCAGGTGCTGACGCCCGGGCTGGTGCAGATGGTCAGCGTGCTGGCGCTGAACAAGCTCGAGTTGAGGGAGATGATCAACAGCGAGCTGGTGGAGAACCCGGTATTGGAGGAGGTTGAGGAGTCTGCCATCACGATTGAGGAGATGGCGGGACGCGAGGCCGACCGCGAACGTTCCGCGGAAGAGATTGCGAGCGAGCACGAACGGGTCGAGAAGGACCCCTTCGACGAGATCGACTTTGGCAGCTACTTTCAGGACTACCTGGACCCTGGATATCGCACCGCGTCCAGTTTCGAGGAGTACGACCGGCCTTCGTTTGAGAACTTTCTGTCGCAACCGAGCACGCTGAGCGACCATCTGGAGTGGCAGTTGGGATCGATGGTCCTGGCCCCCGAGGTGCGGATGGCCGCGGACCTGGTGGTGGGCAACCTGAACGAGGATGGATACCTTACGGCCACGGATGAAGAGCTGGTGGAGGCGTTGCTTGAGATGCGCGGCCCGGCACGGACGGAACCGATCCCATTCGAGCGCGGGTTGAAAGGACGGCCCGCGTGGGAGGCGCACCACTCGGCGAAGAGCGCGGGGCTTGAGGCCGCCTCCGGCGCGAGGCCGGATTTCAACGGTGACGGCCACTTCGGCGAGCGTGCAAAGGCCATGGCGACGGTGCAGGAGGCGCGCGCGATCGTCAATAATCTCGATCCGCTGGGGGTTGGTGCGCGCGATCTGCGCGAGTGCCTTCTGATTCAGATCGCCGCCCATCGCCGCGAGGATGAGATGGTGCGGAAGCGCGCCGGCGCACGGCTGGCCCCTCCCGCTGTTGGACTGTCACAGGACATTGCGCACGCCGAGGCGGAGGAGATGGACCGGGACGCGGGGCCGGTTTCACATCCGGTTGGGCACGAGGCCGTGAATGGTTCTGCGTTCCGCAATGCAGCGGAGCGGAGCGGTGCGGCGGGCGATATCGCGGCGCGCAATGGGGGCGGCGACGGCGATGTCTTCGAGATTGCGGCGCATATTGTTGCCAACCACCTGGCCCTGCTGCAGAAGAAGGACATGCGCGAGTTGACGCGCAGTTGCGGCCGGGGCGTGGAGGATGTGCAGGCGGCGGTGGACCTGATCCGCGCGCTCGATCCGCGCCCAGGCCAGCGTTACAACCTGTGCGAGACGCGGCTGATCGAGCCGGACGTTGCGTTCGTCAAGCGCGACGGCGAGTACGTTGTCGTGATGAACGAGGAGGAGATGCCCACGCTTCGCCTGAGCCGGGCGTACCGCAGGATGCTGCGCGAGAAGACGACGGAGAAGGACGTGCGCGAGTACGTGAAGGAGCGCTACAAGTCCGCCATTCAGTTGCTGCGCAACATCGAACAGAGGAAAAACACGATCCTGCGCACCTGCGAGGTGATTGTGCGCCGCCAGGCGGAGTTTCTGGAGCGCGGCGAGCAGGGGCTGAGACCGATGATGATCAAGGAGGTGGCCGAGGAGATCGGGGTGCATCCTTCGACGGTGAGCCGGGCCGTGGCCAACAAGTATGTGCATACACCGCAGGGCGTCTACGAGCTGCGCTATTTTTTCAGTGAGGGGGTGAACGGGCCGGAGGGCGGCGACATGCCTCTGTTGCTGCTGAAACGCAGAGTGAAGAAGCTGATCGAAGACGAGGACCCGCGCAGGCCGCTGACCGACGACCAGATTGCGGCGGAGCTGCTGCGGCAGGGCATCCGGGTGACGCGCAGAACCGTGGCCAAGTACCGCGAAGACATGCAGATTCCAAGCACCCATCGGCGCCGCGTACGCTGATGGGAGATGAGAGGACGATCGGTGTTGAACGCAGCGGGCCGGATGCGGCGAAAGATGCATCCAATCGGATTGAACGGAACGGACGAGGTGAGCGCATGGTCATCGAGTACACGGGAAGACAGACGGCGGTTACGCAAAAGTACAAGGACCTGGCCGCGGCGGGCCTGAAGCGGATCGACAAGATGGTGGGTGAGCGCGCGACGGCGCACGTTGTGCTGACGGCGGTCAAGTACCGCATGATTGCGGAGGTCACGGTGACCCAGGGGGGCCAGAGCACGGTCTCCAACTGCGAGTCGGCGGAGATGACGACGGCGCTGCGCGATGCGCTGGCCAAACTGGAGCAGAAGGTCATCCGCCAGAGGCAGAGGACGTTCACCATCAAGCGGCACCCGCGCGCGGGAGAGAAGACGGCGGAAGAGGGGAATGTGCTGGGGGCTGCCGCGGCGGCGGAGGAAGGCTGATTCGTTGCAAGAAAGGGAACCGGCAGCTACAACCTGCCGGACCTATAAGTCGTCTTTGCGCGCGGAAGCATTATGCTTCCAGCGAAGACCAACGCGCTAAGAAATCTCTGAATAAGTCCATGCTTTGAAGGGGCGGGACTTCAGTCCCTCAGTGTGCACAGCAGTTGCAATGCGGCTTTAGCCGCTGAGGGAATGTCAAACACTTGTTCAGATATTCTCCTAAGTCATTCGCTACCTATTATTGAGAATTAACAAAGGACTGGGGGTGGTGCCCGGTTCTTTTTCGGACTGTCCTGCTCCGGGTGTCCTACTCTGGGCTGTCTCACTATGGGACAGTGCGGTTTCATGCGCTTGCGCCGTGAAAAACTAATCCATAAGTGGGCTGTTGTCTGCGCACATAGAGATTGCACGCTCTAACGACGGAAAACCCATTTTGCAGGGTGGCTAGTGAAGGGATGTTACATTCTCCCGTTCTAACTGGCGATGGAAATAATAGGTCAAAAATCATGAATAATCGAAATACTGCACTTATTCTTCTCCCCGTCTTACTGTTGGGTTTTCCTTTTGTCTCCCGAGCGGATTCCTATCCTGGAGTTGCGAGCGCGTACAAGCTGATAGCCCTCGGATATGGAAACAACATTGACGCCATCAGCCTCAGCTCCGATACCGGCGGGCGGATTGCCGCGTCGCATAAGATGCACAGCGCGCCTGGGGTGGGGAAGCCGCTGGCGAGCATGGGGGCATCGCCGATCGACTTCGACAGCCTGGGCGCGCCGCTGGATGCGGAGGGCCTTTATCTGGGCTCGCTGTTGACGGCCGGCGAGGTGCTGACCGCGGGGCAGCCCGGCTTTCCCAGCGACGCGGATCCATCGTGGGTGGTGCTCCTCGGAAGCAGCGATTTCGTGGACATATTCAACATCTCGGCGGCACAGTTTGCCAGTGCGGACCACCCGCTGGACATCGATGTTCCCAGCGGCGCCACGGTGATACTCAATGTGGCGGGGACGCCGGATTCGCTGGGCGGGGGCATCTTCATCAATGGGGGCTGGCCCTCCCAGACAGGCGCTGCGGCGGCGGATGTGCCGGTTTACTTCCCCGGCGCGGCCTCGGCCTCGCTGGACGGACAGTTTACGGCGTCCCTATTGTCCTCGCTCGCCAGCATAACCGGTAACCCGCCGGTCCACGGAACGATCATCGTGCATGTCATCGCCGACAACGACGAGCTCCACAATGCGGAGTTCACCGGGGGCCCTTCCAGTCCTCCCACGGCGGTCACGCCCGAGCCGGGCAGTCTGTTGCTGTTTGGGAGCGGCACGATGGGGATTGCATGCCTGGTGCTTTGGAAGCGAAGCATGGGCAGGATTGTTTGCAGAAACAGCCGATGCAGGCCTGGCAGGGGGGCTTAAGCACACGTTCCCCGCGAAGAACGGAAAACAGGGATTTCCGCGGCCTGTCTAACCGGTTCTGCCATGATGCCGATAAGGGATACAGGAGAACCTGCATGAGTGCCGAGAGCCAGTATCAGGGGTCCGACGAGGCCGAGCGCGTGCTGCGCTCACAGTTGTTTCCTGCACCTCATGGGAGTTTGCCTGGGGCAGATTTCGCGCAATCCGGCGCTTGCGGCACTCTGCACGAGTGGCTGGAATCGCTGCCCGTGGCTGCTTTCATCGAGCGTGACGAAGAGATTGCGGCGGCCAACGATCTGGCGCGGCGCTTGATCGGCACCAGCGACAGCATCAAGGCGGACCAGGTCTTGCTGGGCGCCTATCCTGCGGCCGGCGATGCGGGCCGGCAGCGCTTTGAGTGTCTGTTTGCCTCTCCCGGCGGCGCTGCCCGAATGGTTTCGGGCGCGGTGCAACCCTTCCAGTACGCAGGCGAAGGGGCACGGCTGGTGCTGCTGATGGAGCCGCTGGAAGAGGACGCGGAGAGAGTGGCTGGCGACGACAGCGAGAGTAGATGCACCTTTCTGGAGGAGCTCTTCGACGCGGCGACGGAGGCCATGGTCATCACCCAGGGAGACCGCGTCCTGCGCGCCAACCGTGAGTTCCTGCGCATCTTCGGATACCCCATCGAGGCCTGCCTGGGAAGCAATCTGTCCGACCTGATTGTTCCCGAAGGCCGGATGCATGAGACGGAGATGTTGTTGCATACGGTTGAGACTGAGGGCCGGGCGACGATCGAGACGGTGCGGCATACCAGCTCGGGCGAAGCGCTGGATGTATCTGTCGTCGTCACGCCGGTGCGGCTTGGGGGCGGCAGGAGCGGCCACGCGGCGACCTATCGCGACATACGCCAGGAGAAGCAGGCGCAGGCTAGGCTGCAGCATTCGTCGCTGCACGACCCGTTGACGGGGCTGGCGAACCGGGTGCTGTTCCTCGATCGGCTGACGCTGACCATGGCGCGGCTGCGGCGCAGGCCGGACCGCAACTTTGCCGTGATCTTTCTCGATCTCGACCGCTTCAAGCAGGTCAACGACACCTGGGGCCATGCCGCCGGCGACACGCTTCTGCTGACGGCCGCCGCTCGTCTGCGCGCCTGTCTGCGCCCGCAGGACACGATCGCGCGCTTTGGCGGGGACGAGTTTGCGCTGGTGCTGGACGAGGCTGGCAGCATGGAGGACCTTGAGTACATGGCGCGGCGCATTCAGAACGAGATGCAGCAGCCCGTCGAACTTGGCGGCGGCGAGGTCCGCGTCTCGGCCAGCATGGGCATTGCGCTGGGCTCCACGGAGTACAACGACGTCGAGGACATCCTGCGCGACGCGGACGCAGCCATGTACCGCGCCAAGGAGAAGGGCAGGGCCCGCCACGAATTCTTTGTGGCGTCGGCAACGTCGCAGCACGGAGCGTCGTCTGCCATACGGTCTGTCTCCGAAGCGGCATGAGGCAGCGTTTGGGACTTGTCTGAACCCGCCGGGGTGCTAGGATTTCAGCATGACCGCGAAACGCGTTGCGAAGATGGGGAAACCTGCTCGCGAGCAGGCCGGCCGCACCGAGGCGGGCGAGTTGGTGATCCTGACCGGCATGTCAGGCTCGGGCAAGGAATCTGCGCTGAAGGCGTTCGAGGACCTCGGCTACTACTCGGTGGACAACCTGCCGCTGGAGCTGGTGCCACGCTTCGCCGATCTGGTGAGCCAGTCGGCGGAGATCGAGCGCGCGGCGCTGGTGGTGGATGTGCGCGAGGGCATGCGGCTGGAACGCTTTCCGGCGATCCTGAAGCAGGTGCGCAAGGCGCTGCCGACGCGCGTGGTCTTTCTGGAGGCAAGCGAAGACGCTCTGGTGCGGCGATTTTCCGAGACGCGGCGGCCGCACCCGATGGGCCGTACCGAGACGGTGGTGCATGGCATTCGAGCGGAACGCAAGCGGCTGGACCCCATCCGCAATGTCGCCGACATCGTTCTGGACACCACCAAGTTCAACGTGCACGAGCTGCGCGAACACGTCAACGCGCAGTTTGAGCGCGGAGCGGGCGAGCGCGGCCTGACGATCTCATTGTCCAGCTTCGGCTTCAAGAACGGCGTGCCCGGCGAGGCCGACCTGGTCTTCGACGTGCGCTTCCTGCCCAATCCGCACTTTGTGCCGGAGTACCGCAAGCTGACCGGGCGTCATGCCAAAGTTGCGCGGTACATCCGGCAGTTCCCCCAGACGCTGGAGTTTCTGGACAAGGCGACGGAGATGCTGAAGTTCCTGCTGCCGCACTACATCGAGGAGGGAAAGAGCTACCTGACGGTGGCCTTCGGATGCACCGGCGGACAGCACCGGTCGGTGTTCATCGCCGAAGCGATGAAGAAGCGGCTGGAGGCCGAGGGCTACCGCGTGAAGACAGCGCACCGCGACATGCCGCGCTGAGCACTGCACTGGTCCGCGTCCCAACTCTCCCATAACACCACTTTCCGCGCAAAAAACAATAGAATGGCTGGATGCCTGTGAAGGGCGAGAGAAACCGGGGGTTGATCGCATGAGGCGCATCTGGCGGCTGCTGCGCTATGCGCGCCCGTACGCGCTCTATTCGCTTGCGTCGGTGGTGCTGATGGCGGTGGTGGGCGCGATGGCCGGGCTGCGCCTGTATCTCATCAAGCCCATCTTCGACAAGGTGCTGCGACCGGAGGACCAGAACCCCGACTTTCTGCTCTACCGGTTGCCCTGGACGCACCGTTCCATCGACCTGCACTTCCTGGTGCCCAGCCATTTTCACAACGCATGGTCGGTGGTGGCGTATGCGTTGATTGCCTCGGCGCTGCTCAAGTCCGTCTGCGACTACACGGGTACCTACCTGGTGAACTACGCCGGCTTCGGCATGATTACCGACCTGCGCAACGACCTGTACGATGCGGTGCTGCGCCGCTCGGTTGCGTTCTTCCAGAAGCACTCGACCGGCATGTTGCTGTCGACGATCATCAACGATATTGAGCGGGTGCAGTTCGCAATGTCGACCATCATGGCCGACTTCCTGCAGCAGTTTTTTACCCTGGCCGCCATGATCTGCATTGCGGTGAGCTTTGGGGGGAAGCTGTCGTGGGTGCTTCTGCTCTTTCTGCCGGTGGTGGTCTCGTCGGCGCGGCGCATCGGGCGCAGCGTGCGGACAACCACGCGCACGGGACAGGACAAGCTGGCGGAGATACAGAACATCCTGCACGAGACGATCACCGGAAACGGCATTGTGAAGGCGTTCGGGATGGAGCTGTGGGAGATGGACCGCTTCCGCCACGCCGCGCGGCGGCTCTTCCGCGCGAACCTCAAGTCGGTGAGCGTGCAGGCCATCAGCTCGCCGCTGATGGATGCGTTCGGCGCGGTGGGCATCGCGCTGCTGCTGCTTCTGGGGCGCGACAAAATCATGCATGGAACGATGACGTTGGGCGACTTCATCGTCTTCATCTTCGCGGTCTTCAGCCTGTACGATCCGGTGCGCAAGTTTGCGCTCTACTACAACAGCTTTCAGCAGGCGCTGGGCGCCAGCCAGGAGATCTTCCGCTTCATGGACGCGCAGGACGACGTGGTCGAGAAGAAGCGCGCACACGTTCTCCGGGGATTCAAGGACTCCGTGCGCTTCGAGCAGGTGGACTTTGCCTACGCCAGCGCGGGCGAGGTGACCGAGGTGCTGCACGGCATCGACCTGGACGTGAAGCCGGGCGAGGTGATCGCCATTGTGGGGCCGAGCGGGGCGGGGAAGTCGTCGCTGGTGAACCTGATTCCGCGCTTCTTCGATGTGACGGGCGGGCGCATCACGATCGATGGCCACGACCTGCGCGACGTGACGATTGCCAGCCTGCGCAAACAGATCGGCAAGGTGACGCAGGAGACCATCCTGTTCAACGACACGGTGCGCAACAACATCGCGTACGGCCAGCCCGACGTTCCGCTGGGCCGCGTCGAGGAGGTGGCGCGCATGGCGCTGGCGCACGACTTTATCCTGCGCATGCCGGAGGGCTACGACACCATGATCGGCGAGAAGGGCGTGCGGCTTTCGGGCGGCGAGCGGCAGCGGCTGGCGATTGCGCGCGCCATCCTGAAGAACGCGCCGATCCTGATTCTGGATGAGGCGACCTCGGCGCTGGACACCGAGAGCGAGGCGTATGTGCAGGCCGCGCTGGCCAACCTGATGCAGGACCGAACGGTGTTTGTGATCGCGCATCGCATGTCGACCGTGCGCCGGGCCACGCGCATCGTGGTGCTGGAGGACGGGCGCATCACCGAGACGGGTACGCACGAGGAACTGATGCAGCAGTCGGGGACATACCGGCGGCTCTACGATCTTCAGTTCGATGCAGCGCAGTTCGAGGGGCCAGCGGCGAACGGGGCCGAGTCCGCCGAAGCAGAGGGATTGGAAGGAACACAGTGAGCAAGCAGCAAGCGATGACCAAGCAGACGCGCCCCATTTATTCGATGACCGGCTACGCCAGCGCGCAGTCGGCGACCGAGGACGACCTCGCCTTTACGCTGACGCTGAAGAGCGTGAACCATCGCTTCCTCGATCTCAGCCTGCGCCTTCCCGGCGACTGCGACGCGCTGGAGGTTGCGCTGCGGCGGCTGATCAAGGAGTGCGTCCGGCGCGGGCATGTGGATGTGACGCTGCATCCGGACCGCCGCGCGCGCGAGGCTGCGGTGACGATCCAGCTCAACCGCGAGCTGCTGGCCGCGCACATGCAGGTCTTTCACGAGGCGGCCAAGCTGCACCACTTCAACGTGGAGCCGAACCTGAACGAGCTGCTGAAGATGCCGGGCGTGCTCTCGTCGGAGGCCGGTGCTGCGCCGGATGCGGAGCGCGCGGCATCGCTGGAGGCTGCGGTGATGGCGCTGGCGCCTTCGCTGCTGGACCAGTTGAACCAGGTGCGCGCGGCGGAGGGCGCGGCGCTGGCCGGCGAGCTGCGCGCGGAGATGATGCGCCTGCGGGCGCTGGCCGAGGAGGCCGCGGAGCTGCGCACGGGCGCGCGCGAGGCGCACTACGAGCGGCTGCGGACGAGGATCGCGGAGCTGCTGAAGGCCGATGAGGCTGCGGCTGCTCAGGCGACGGAATCGCGCCTGCTGGCCGAGGCGGCGCTGCTGGTCGAGCGGTCGGACATCGAGGAGGAGCTGGTGCGGCTGCGCGCGCACATCGAGAGCTTTGTGGAGATGCTGGACGCGGGCGGCGAGCTGGGAAAGCGGCTGGACTTCCTGTTGCAGGAGCTGAACCGCGAGGCCAACACGATGCTCTCGAAGACCACGGGCGGCGATCCCGGCCTGGGCCTGCGACTCACCACTCTCGGCCTCGAGATGAAGTCCGAGATCGAACGCGCCCGCGAGCAGGTGCAGAACCTGGAGTAGGCAATTCGCGCCTGCTCAGGCGACGGTCAGTTTGCGGTGGGCTGCTCGACTTGGTCAATGACGATGACGTCGACGGGGGCTTTTGCGGGTTGCAGCTTCAGGCCGAGCTGCTCTTGTACGGCGGTGAAGATGGATGGGCCGGAGGCGTCGTTTGCGGCGGCGTCGCTACTGAGGCTTGTGTCGTGCGCCCACTCCAATTTGATGTCGTACTTACCGATGAGTCCGGTCTTGTCGATGACCGGGCGCGACAACCGACCGGACAGCTCGCCGGTGAGCGCCGAGATCTCGGCTGTCTGAAGGGTGAGCATGGTGAGTCCTCCGCGAAAATTTGTGGAATATTTGAACTTTTCCTCGGGTTTTGCCGGCTGAAATTTTGGGCCGTTCTTGGCAACGACCAGCTCGTAGACGGGAAGCTGTCTGGTCTCGTTGTGGACTGCGAGCTTGAAGCGGTCCACGAGCAGCGAACGCAGCATCTGTTTGCGTAGTTCACGCGTGAGAGGTTGCGGCGTAGTGCCATTTGCGGCGACAACCTTCGCCTCAATATCAAAACCCTCGGAGTCAATCCAGCCTGGCCCGCCGACGATCTGATAGAACTGCTTGAGGCCATAGGCGTCGAAGATGAGCGACTTCAGGAAGTAGTTTCTGGCGGAGAATCCGTCCGGCGTATTGCGGCTGAAGGTTGTTGTGGTCTCAACGCCATCCTTGATGTCAGACAGGCTCTTGTTTGGGCGGATGGTGATGACATCGAACTCGGGCGCCTTGACGGATGCGTCCGCAGCCTGCGGCTCGGATGCGGCAGGTGGGGTGGACTGGGCGAAGGCGGCGGGTGAGGTGAGGGCAATTAACACGACAGCGAGGATCAGGGATTTGCGGTTTCCATTCAGGGGCCTAGGCATGACGGAGATTCCTTTTGGAGGGTACGGTTTGTTGCAAGTCCATCTGTCTAACGTTCGCGAATAGAAAGTGTACAGATTTATTCTGTGCGGCGTGCGGTTCGGAAGAGATATCGCGGGCCTTCAGCCCGCAGGTTACACTGCTTGTAAGCATGTCAGTGATCTGTTTGTCATTTCGGCATCGCGCGGCTCGGATACGGGCAGACAGCTTATGATGCGAATGTCCGGCGAATCTTGTCCAGGAATGCGACGATCTTGGCCTGGGGATCGCCTGAGTCCAGGGCCTCAAACGGAAGATAGCCGCGGTAGCCGGAGCGGTCGATGATTGCCTTGATCTTTGCCAGGTCGGTGGGTTCACTCTTTCCGTCGCGACCCACCTCCTCCTTGATCTGCCACGAGACCGCGTAGGGAACCATCTTCTCGATCTCGGCATACGGATCCGCGGAACGCAGGCTGCCGATATCCAGGATGCAGGCGAACCAATCCGAGCCGACGGCGTCAATCAGACGGATCTCCTCCGCGGCTGTCTTGATAAAGTCGTTGTGCTGCTGGAGCCCGACGATCACGCCATGCTCCTTGCCAAATGCCGCGCATTCCTGAAGGTCGGGGACCATCCATGCGAAGGTCTTCTCGAACTCCGCGGCGGGACGCGATGAGCCGGAAAAGACGCGAATCACCGGCGCGCCGAGCTTGCTTGCAACCACAATATAGTCCTTGATAAGCTGGACATCCTTCTTTCGCGCCGCCGGGTCCGCCACGGCGAAGTCGTTGTGGACGCCCGTGCCGCTGATGGCGACTCCGTTCACAAACGCAACACGCTTCAAGGTGTAGATATATTCGTTGGTTGGCACATTGGGATAACCAGGGAAGTAATATCCAGTCGCGTCCAGCGCATCCACTCCCTGCTTCGCGCAGAAATGGACGGCATCTGCGAGGCTCATGGAGCCTTCGCGAAGCTGCTTGTTAAACGAGTAGGCGTTGAGGCCCAGTTTGAGTTTGACACCCGCTTCGCGACGGATGGTCTCCGTCCCTGCAAAGGCCGATGCACGAATGGAAGCCATGGTTGCGAGACTGACGGAACTGGCGAGAAACCTGCGGCGATCGAGTGTGAACATGCGTGACCTTGCCTTTCGATGCTCCCACAGTACTCATCGGGTCAAGGACAAGTCAACGGGGCTTCATATAGTTCTCATACCGCGAGCGGGTTACACTGCTTGGTAAGCATGGCGGGCATACTGTTTATCATTTCGGCGCCCTCGGGTTCGGGCAAGTCGACGCTGGTGGCGCAGGTGCGCACGCTGGTGGAGGGGCTGGATTTTTCCATCTCGTACACGACGCGCGCGCCGCGCGGCTCCGAAGAGAATGGCCGCGAGTACCACTTCATCAGTCGCGCGACCTTCGAGCGGATGATCGCGGCGGACGAGTTCCTGGAGTGGGCCGAGGTCTTCGGCAAGGATTACTACGGGACGGCGCGCACGGCGCTGGAACACGCGCGGGCGGCGGGCAAGGACCTGCTGCTGGACATCGACGTGCAGGGCGCGAAGCAGGTGATGCAGCGGATGCCGAAGGCGGTGTCCATCTTCATTCTGCCGCCCAGCCCCGAGGTGTTGGAGATGCGGCTGCGCCACCGCAGCGAGGCCGAGCACATGACCTCGGAAGAGGAGATCGAGCGGCGGCTGCAGCAGGCGCGCAGCGAGCTGCAGCAGGTGTGGGAGTATAAGTACGCGCTGGTGAACGACGTGCTGGACCAGGCGACGGCGGAGATGCGCGCGATTGTGCTCTGCGAGCGGGGCGCGCGCAATGGCGTATCTGCGATGGCGGAGAGTTGCAGGACGGATGCGCGCTCGCCGCGGCTGCGCGCCGTGCTGCAGAGCTTCCACATCGGGTGACAGGACAAATGGGCGCGGTTGCGGTAGATTGAAATCATCCCACGCGAGGTGCCAACGATGTCGAACGAAGATCCTCTCCACAACAAGTACAGCCTTGTGAAGGGCGCGGCACGCAGGGCACGCCAGTTGCAGTCGGGCGCGCTGCCGCTGATGGCCACCAAGAGCATGAAGGCCTGTCGCGTGGCGCAGGACGAGATCAACCAGGGTTGCGTGACCTACGTCGTCACCCATAAGAAGGAAGACGTCGCTCCGGTTGAGCCGGAGGAGTAGCCGCCGCGATGCAGGGCGAGGGCGAACAGCAGGTGCGCGCGTGGGTCGAGTACTTCCGCGACATCGGAGTGCATGACTTTTATCGACGCGGCGAACCGGCGCCGCAGGCCGCGAGCGTGGCGGAGGCAGTTACCGCAACGCCGGACGCAGCGGTGGAAAGCGGCGCGCCGTCTGTGAACGAGACACCATCAGCGCCTCCGATTGTCGAGACGATTCTTGTGCCTCCAGACAGACTGATTTCGTTCAACGAACTTGCGCTGGTCCCACAGGACGTGATTCCTGCTGCTGAGCGCAAGGCTGCGCTGCGCGCGATTCAGGAGGAGATTGGCGACTGCACGCGCTGTCCGCTGGCCTATGCGGGACGGCACAAGATCGTCTTCGGCGATGGCCCGGCCACGGCGCGGCTGATGTTTGTGGGCGAAGGGCCAGGCGCGGACGAGGACGCGCAGGGGCTTCCGTTTGTGGGCAAGGCGGGGCAACTGCTCAACAATATGATCGGCGCGATGGGCCTGGCGCGGGCGGAGGTCTACATCGCGAACATCGTGAAGTGCAGGCCGCCGGGCAACCGTGTGCCGGAGCCTGCGGAGGCGAATACCTGTTCGCAGTTTCTGCTGCGCCAGATCGATGTGGTTCGGCCGGAGGCGATCGTGGCGCTGGGAGCGACCGCGGCGACCTATCTGCTGGGCGTGAAGCAGTCGCTCAGTTCGCTGCGCGGGCGCTGGCACCACTGCCGCGGTGCAAAGCTGGCGGTCACCTATCACCCGGCGTTCCTGCTGCGCGATCCGCGGCAGAAGGCGGAGGCGTGGAAGGATCTGCAGCTAGTGATGCGTGAGCTTGGGCTTACGCCGCCGGCCGCGAGAAAAAATACTTAACGCCGATCCGCACCGGCAAGCGCCGATCGATCTCATCGCCGACGGGCGGTAAGTATTCTCGACAGGATTTCTGCATCCGGGTGCAAACACGTATCATTAAATAGTTTGACGGATCCGCGGTTAATTTGAGGAGACTCGCTTTGCGTTTGTCTAAGAGCTTATGCAATGTCCGGCGAGTGCCGGGGAAGGTCCTGGCCGCAGCACTTGCCGTCGCGCTTGCCGCGTTGATGGCAGGATGCAACAAGAAGGCGGCGCCGGCTGCCGCTCCCGCGATGCAGGTGACGCCGGTGCTGGTGCAGCCGGTGACGCTGACTGGCGTGCCCAGCACGGACAGCTATGTGGCGACGATCAAGAGCAGGCGTTCGGCGACCATGCAGCCGCAGGTGGATGGCAACCTGACGAAGATACTGGTGCGGTCGGGCGACGCGGTGAAGGCCGGCGCGGTGCTGATCGAGATCGATCCGGCGAAACAGGAGGCGACTGTAGCCGCGCAGCAGGCGACCGAGCAGCAACAGAGGGCCGTATACCAGTACAGCGAGACCGACCTGGTCCGCCAGTCGCAACTGTACAAGGAAGGAATTATCTCCAAGCAGGCGTACGACCAGGCGATGCAGTTGTTCGCCAACTCCAAGGCGGCGCTGGATTCGGCGGTGGCGCAGACCAGGACGCAACGCGAGCAGCTTGCGTACTACCATATCCGCGCGCCGTTCGACGGCATCGTGGGCGACATCCCGGTACACATGGGCGACTATGTATCGTCCACTACGACGCTGACCACGGTGGATGAGGCGAAGGACCTGGAGGCGTACATTTACGTTCCGACCGAGCGCGCGGCCGAGGCGCGGACAGGGCTTGCGGTCGACCTGATCGACGCAAGCGGAGCGGTGCTGGCGCAGACCAGCCTGGATTTTGTTTCGCCCGAGGTGGACAACAACCTGCAGGGAATTCTAGTGAAGGCGCCGGTTCCCAAGGCCTCGCAGCAACTGCGCAATGGGCAGATATTGAACGCGCGCATTACCTGGAGCACGGCGCAGACGCCGACCGTTCCGGTGCTTGCGGTGACGCGCATCGGCGATGAGAGCTTCCTGTATGTGGCGGCGGCGCAGGGTGCGGGATTCGCGGCACACCAGGTCCCGGTGAAGCTGGGCGAGCCGGTGGGCAATCTGTATCCCGTGCTGGGCGGGCTGAATGTGGGCGACCGCGTGATCCTGTCGGGGATCCAGTTTCTTCAGGAGGGCATGCCGGTTGCTCCGAAGCAGGCGCCGGGGCTGCAGGCGCACGCGGGGCATTGATGGGTTGAGGTCTTGCCCTTGCGCAGGACAGAAAAGGTAGAGATTCTTGGTTGAGTTTTTTATTCGCCGTCCCATCTTCGCCACGGTATGCGCGCTGTTGATCGTGCTGGCCGGGGCGGTGTCGTTGCCGGGCATTCCGATCTCGCTGTACCCGCAGCTTGCGCCGCCGCAGGTGGTGGTGAGCTGCAACTACATCGGCGCGAACGCGCAGGACGTCGAGTCGGCCGTCACCATCATCCTGGAGCAGGCGATCAATGGCGTCGAGGGGATGCGCTATATGTCGTCGTCCTCGTCGAACGACGGCAGTTCTGAAATTACGATTACGTTCCAGACCGGATACAACCTCGACATCGCAGCGGTGGACGTGCAGAACCGCGTGGCCACAGCGCAGGGACGGCTGCCGGCGACCGTGAACAGCACCGGAATCTCGATCACTAAGGCCAACACGAACTTTGTACTGCTGGCCGGGTTCATCTCGCCCGACCACTCGCTGTCGCCGGACTTCATCCAGAACTATCTGGACGTTTACGTCTCGGACGCGCTGAAGCGTGTTCCCGGCGTGGGCAATGTGATGAGCTTCGGCGGGGCGAATTACGCGATGCGCATCTGGCTCGATCCTGCGAAGCTGGCTGCGCGCGGGCTTACGCCGCTGGATGTGACCAACGCGCTGGCGGAGCAGAACGTGGAGGTCCCCGCCGGGCAGCTCGGCGTTCCGCCGTCCGACCCCAGGCAGTCGTACCAGATGGCGGTGCGCGTGGCGGGGCGGCTGAGCGATCCGCAGCAGTTCGAGAACATCATTATTAAATTGAATGCAGCGAACTCGAACAATGGATCAAGCAACTCGAGTACGCAAGGCAACTCTGCCGCGAGCCCTCCTCCCAACGGCAACGGCGTGGTTCTGCTGAAGGACGTTGGACGCGCGGAGCTGGGCGCGGAGAGCTACGGATCGCGGCTGAAGTACTCCGGCGGAGACGCGGTCGGACTGGGCGTGCAGCAGCTCTCGAACGCCAACGCCATCGATGTGGACACCCGTTGCAAGGCGGTGCTGGCCGAGCTGCAGAAGTCGTTCCCGCCGGGGCTGGAGGGGTTTGTCGCGGTGGACACGACCACCGTGGTGCACGACTCCATCGTCGAGGTGGAGAAGACGCTGGCCGCGGCCATCGTCATCGTGATTCTGGTGATCTTCCTGTTTTTGCAGGACTGGCGCGCCACCATCATTCCCGCCATCACGATTCCGGTCTCGCTGATCGGGACATTTGCCTTCATCCGGCTCTTCGACTTCTCCATCAACTCGCTGACGCTCTTTGGAATCACGCTGGCGACCGGACTGGTGGTGGACGACGCAATCGTTGTGATCGAGAATGTGCAGCGCCACCTGGAGGGACAGACCGTGGCGGGCACGGACGAGTGCGTGCACGACCCGCACAAGGCGACCATCATTGCTATGGCCGAGGTCACCAGCGCGGTGATCGCGACCTCGTTGGTGCTGATCTCGGTCTTTGTCCCGGTGAGCTTGTTCCCCGGTACGACGGGGATTCTGTACAAGCAGTTTTCGTTGACGATTGCGTTTTCGATTGCCATCTCGGCGTTCAACGCGCTGACGCTCTCGCCCGCGCTGGCCTCGGCCTTCCTTCGCCCGGAGACGCGGCCCACCGGGCTGATGGCGGTCTTTCTCGATCCGGTGGAAGCGGTCATCCGCAAGACGATCAACCTGTACTCCATCGCAGTGACCTGGGTGGTGAAGTGGCGCTACGCGTTTTTGCTGCTGTTTATCGCGGGCATGACCGCGACGGTATACATGTACAACCATGTGCCCACGGCCTTTCTCCCGGCGGAGGACCAGGGCTACTTCATGGTCCTGATACAGACGCCGCCGGGCGCTTCGCTGAGCTATACGACAGACTTTGCCGACCGCGGTGCGGCGATTGTGCAGCAGGATCCGGATGTGTATGGCACGTTCGCGGTGATGGGATTCTCGCTTAGCGGCGGCAGCTCGCCCAACTCGGGAATTATCTTTGCGCCGCTGAAGCCGGTGGCCGACCGCACCAAGTTGGGGCCGGGACACACGCAGCACGATGTGGTGGTGCGGCTCTCGCAGAAGCTCTTTGCGGTCCCCGGCGGGATTCTGTATGCGGCGGAGCCGCCGGCGATCGAGGGGATCGGCAGCGTGGGCGGCTTCCAGTTCATGCTGCAGGACGGCGGGCGCAACTCGTTCAGCGACATCGACCGCGTGGCGCATACGCTGGTTGGTGCGGCGCGCGATCCGTCGTCGGGCCTGCAAGACCTGAACACCACCTTTACCGCCAACGACCCGCAGCTCGCGGTCACCATCGACCGGCAGAAGGCGGAGGCGATGGGCGTGCCCATGTCGCAGATTACGGCGGCGCTGGGGACGTACATGGGGTCGAGCTATGTGAACGACTTCAACTTCAACAACCGCTCGTACCGCGTGTACGTGCAGGCCGACGAGCAGTTCCGCCGCAGCGCGGGCGATCTGCGGCAGTATTATGTCCGCTCCAACGCGGGGCAGATGGTTCCGCTGGACAACCTGGTGGCGCTCGCGGAGACGGCGGGGCCGCAGGTCATCAGCCACTACAACATGTTCCGCTCGGCGGAGATCGATGGCTCGCCGGCCGAAGGGTTGAGCTCCGGGCAGGGCCTGGCGAACATGGAGCGGCTCTTCAACAAGTACAAGCTGCCGGGGATGATGTTCTCCTGGACGGGCCTCGCGTTGGAGGAGCAGGAGTCGGCGGGCAAGACAATCCTGATCTTCGGGCTGGGGCTACTGGTGGTGTATCTGACTCTTTCGGCCCAGTACGAGAGCTTCTTTCTGCCGTTCATCATTCTGCTGGCGGTTCCGATGGCGGTGCTGGGCGCGCTCGCGCTGGTCTCGGCGCGCGGCATCAGCGACGACGTGTATGTGCAGATCGGGCTGGTGATGCTGATCGGCCTTTCGGCCAAGAACTCGATTCTGATTGTGGAGTTCGCCGAGCAGCAGCTTCATCATGGGCGGTCGATCGTCGATGCGGCGATCGTTGCGGCGGAGCTGCGGCTGCGGCCGATCCTGATGACCAGCTTCGCGTTCATCCTGGGCATGCTTCCCCTGTGCTTTGCCAACGGAGCGGGAGCAATGGGACGCCACTCGGTGGGCACGGCTGTGGTGGGCGGAATGCTGCTTTCCACCATCCTAAACCTCTTCTTCATTCCTGTGCTGTATGTGCTGTTCAAGACTTGGCTTAAGCGGTTTTCGGGGAAGAAAGTTTCGCCGGGGCAGCCTCCGCTCATGGCCGGCTGAGCGCCGCGCTTACACAATCAGGGACCTATTGGGTCGGTGTTCTCTACAACTAAGGTGGTATGCCCGGGGACTTTGGTGGGATGGGCTGCGCGTGAGGGAGACGCGATAGTGGAGGTGCCGGTGTATCTCTACACGGACGAAAGTTGAGACGACGACAATGCATGACGCGATGTTGACCCTGCTGTTCATGGTGATCGCGATGTTTCCCTTCTTCCTGTCGATGCAGACCCCTGAGTAGGGTGGATTTCGCGGGGTTTGATCGCATTGGGAAGATGGTGCAGCGCGGATTTTTGGGAGGAAACCGCGCGGACGTGAATCGATTTGTCGTTCGTTGACGGTGCTCATGGTTCGGCAACGGCAATAGGATTTTGCGGAGGGACAAAAAGACCCGCATCTCAAGAGAGATGTGGGTCTTTCTGCGTCTGTCGGCTAGAGCAGAGCTTGAGGCCGAGATGGATCTGGCGGGTGGCGGTGGCGCCCTGCGTGCGGCGCAGCCCAATCCCATGAAGTTGAGAGTATGGGTTTCCGTGCCGTGCATCAAGGTTGGACGACGATCAGTTTGCCTGCGATAACTGCCTGCATAAGCAGCCAAGCAGGTTTGCGAATGCATCCAGGCCCCGGAAAACAGGCGGCTTAAAGAGGAAACCCACGCAGCGCGGTGGGGGCTGTTGCGTGGGTATTCCGGTAAAGCAACGAAGTGGGTGGACTTCGTTGTGACTGACTCAACCCGAAGGGAGTCTTGCCACACACTTAGCGTAGTGCGGAATCGCATTGGAGTCAAGGGCAAATGGTGGAAAAATATACCGCAATGTAAGTATCCCCTGCGCGCTGGGGAGACTTCGGCGCGTGGGCAGGGCGGTGGCTATGGGTTGCGCGGAGGGTTTTGCCGTAGACTTTTGCTTAGAATGATGACCGACAAACTCACGACGACCACCCTCCTCCTCGCGTCTCTCCTGGTTGCGCCGGCCGCGCCTGCGCAGAAGGTTTCCGCGGATGGTGCCATGCAGACCTTCACCTTTCTCTCGGACCAATTCTTCTCGCAGGTGTATTTCAAGTTCTCGCCGACCGCGGGGACGGCGGCGGGGCTGCACCAGTACGACACGCAGTTGGAGGACTACTCGGCCGCCGGCGTGGCCCGCGAGGTTGCGGCGCTGCACGAGTTCGAGAAGAAGGTTGCGGCGATCGACCCCAGCGCGCTGGACGCTCCAGCGGCGGCGGACCGCGAGATTCTGTTGAACAACATTCGCTCGGAGCTGCTGTCGCTGGAGATGATCCGGGGGTGGGAGAAGGACCCGGACAGCTACTCCTCGGGGATTACCAACTCGGCGTTTGTGATTATGGAGCGGCCCTACGCGCCGGCCAACACGCGGCTGCGCGCGCTGGTGGAGCGCGAGAAGCTGATGCCGCAGGCATTGCTGGAGGCGCGCAAGAACCTGAAGGCCCCGGCGAGGATCTCCACCGAGATTGCGCTGGAACAGATCGACGGCGACGTGAGCTTCTTCCAGAACGATGTGCCGGGCGCGTTTCTGAGCGGGCCGGACGCGGCGACCGATGCGGCGACGAAGGCGGAGTTTGCCAAGACGAATGCGGCGGTGGTTGCGGCGTTGAAGAGCTATGGAGCGTGGATGAAGACGGACCTGCTGCCACGGTCGAATGGCGACTTCCGCCTGGGCGCGGAGACCTTCCAAAAGAAGCTGGCCTACGATGAGATGGTGGACATCCCGCTCGCCCGGCTGCTGGCGATTGCCTTCGACGACCTGCACCGGAACCAGGCGGAGTTTGCGCGCGTGGCCAGGCTGGTGGACCCAACCAAGACGCCGCAGGAGGTGCTGGCCGAGCTGGCGGCGATCCATCCCGCGCCGGGCGATCTGCTGAATGCGTTCCACGGGACATTCGATTCGCTGATTGCGTTTATTCGCGCCAACCACATCATTACCATCCCCAGCGACGTGCAGCCGACGCTGGAGGAGACGCCGCCGTTTGAGCGCGCGACGACCTTTGCGTCGATGGACGCGCCGGGGCCGTTCGAGACGCACTCCACCAAGGCGTACTTCAACGTGACGCTGCCGGAGAAGGACTGGGCCGCGCAGCATGTGGCCGAGCACATGGCGAGCTTCAATGTGGGGACGATTATTTCGACCAGCGTGCATGAGGCGTATCCCGGGCATTACGTGCAGTTCTTGTGGTCGCCGCGCGTCGGGAGCGCCATCCGCAAGCTGCTGGGCGCGAACACCAACATCGAGGGCTGGGCGCACTACTGCGAGCAGATGATGCTGGACCAGGGCTACGCCGCTGCACCCTCCGGCGCGACGCCGGAGCAGGTGCGGCAGGCGAGGCTCATCCGCTTGGGGCAGATTCAGGACGCGCTGCTGAGGGACGCGCGCTTCGTCAACTCCATCAAGCTGCACACCGGCGAGGGCGAGCCGGGCGGCAAGTGGACCATCGAGCAGGCGGAGGAGTTCTTCGTTCGTGAGGGCTATCAGTCACGCGCGGTGGCCGAGGTGGAGACAAAACGCGGAACCGGCGATCCGACCTACCTCTACTACACGCTGGGCAAGCTGGAAATCATGAAGCTGCGCGAGGATGTAAAGGCCAGGCAGGGCGCGGCATTCAGCCTGCAGAACTTCCACGACGACTTCATGCGCCAGGGCTTCGCGCCGATCAAGGTGATCCGCAAGGCAATGCTGGGGAACGATTCTCCGGTGCTATGAAGGCGTTCTATCCCGCCTTGAACATCTGCTTCATGCCGCGCAGGGCCTGGCGAGTGCGCTCTTCGTTTTCAATGAGCGCGAAGCGGACGAAGTTGTCGCCATGATCGCCAAAGCCGATGCCGGGGCTGACCGCAGTCTTTGCATCAATCAGCAACTTCTTTGAGAAATCGAGCGAGCCCAGGGCGCGGAACTGCTCGGGGATCTTCGCCCACACGAACATGGTTGCCTTCGGCATCTCCACCGGCCAGCCCAGTTTGTTGAGGCCGGAGACCAGGACGTCGCGGCGGGACTTGTAGTTTGCGACGATGTCGAGGACGCACTGCTGCGGACCGTCCAGCGCGGCGATGGATGCTACCTGGATGGGCGTAAACGTCCCGTAGTCGAAGTAGCTCTTGATGCGTCCCAGCGCGCCGACCAGCTTGGGACAGCCGACCATGAAGCCGACCCGCCAGCCCGGCATGTTGTAGCTCTTCGACAGCGTGAAGAACTCCACGGCGATCTCCTTTGCGCCGGGGACTTCGAGGATGGAGGGCGCGCGGTAGCCGTCGAAGACCAGGTCAGCGTAGGCCAGGTCGTGGATGATGTAGATGCCCAGGTCGCGGCACAGCGGCACAAGGCGCTGGAAGAAGCTGAGCTCGACGCACTGCGTGGTGGGGTTGGCGGGGAAGTTGAGGATCAGCAGCTTGGGGCGCGGACTCATGCGCGGCAGCTCGCGCTCCAGGGTTTCGAGCAGAGTGGCCTCGTTGGTGTCGTCGAGCGCGATGCTCTGGATTTTGGCGCCGGCGATGACCGGGCCGTAGATGTGGATGGGATAGCTGGGGTTGGGCACGGCGACGGTATCTTCGCCGTCGAGCATGGCCAGGCAGAGGTGGGCGATGCCCTCCTTGGAGCCGATGGTGACGATGGCCTCGGTCTCGGGGTCGAGGCTGACCGCGTAGCGGCGCTGGTACCAGTCGCAGATGGCCTTGCGCAGGCGGGGCACCCCGCGCGAGAGCGAGTAGCGGTGCGTCGCGGTCTTCTGCGCGGCCTCGATCAGCTTGTCCACGATGTGCTTCGGCGTCGCGCCGTCGGGATTGCCCATGCCGAAGTCGATGATGTCTTCGCCGCGCTTGCGCGCCGAGGCCTTCAACTCGCCGGTGATGTTGAATACATACGCGGGCAGCCGCGTCAGCCTTCTGAACTCTTCCATTCGTCTTCCGCCCGTTCTATTGCAAAGCTACAATTCCATTGAAACAGCACTGGCCTGCGTTCGCAAAATCAATGCGCACTCGGTATATGCTATGGCAACACCGTTTCCGTCGCGTTATTTCGCGGTAAAGACGATCCTGACCGGAAGCGTCTTCGGCGGGTAGCAGGAGGCATTGTCGCAGGCCTGATACTTCAATGTTCCGTCGATTGCATGGTCTCCCGCCGTGGCCACGATGGGCAACCGGATGATGAAGTCGCCCGCGTAGACATCGAGCTTGTCGGCGGGATCGAAGGGGAAGCTGTAGGGCACGCCGGCGGGGTAGACCAACTCGCCCGCCTTGACGCCCTCCGCCGGTTGCAGGGCCAGCGTGGTGGGAATCAAGAGCTGGGAGTTGGGCGTGTGCGAGTTGATGTGGAAGCCCGGGACGATCTGGAAGCGAAGCTCCAGCACGGCGCGGCGCGCGGCGGGGACGGTCTGCGGCTCGGCGGCGTAGAGGACGGTGGCGCGGGGCTTGGCGGACGCATCCATGCCGAGCTGGGCGCAGCCGAGGTGCGAGGTGGTTGCAAGGATGAAGACGAGAGAGACGATGGGCGCGAACGTGTGTCGAGTCCGATTCAGCCAAGTCGCTTTCATTGGCCACCCGACGCGATGGTCTCTTTGACCATGGACTCCAGCTCGTCTTTGGAGCCGAGCCCCGCTGTCACTTCGATAACTTTTCCTGTTTTGTCGATGTAGAACGACATGGGCAGGGCCTCGGTGCCGCTGAGGTAGTCATTCTCCGCCTTGGGGGTGGAGAGGAGGATGGGGTAGGTGACGCCGAGCTTATGTACGTCTTTGGCGATAATGTCGCGGCCGACCTCGGAGTCGTAGGTGATGCCGATGACCTGGAAGCCGTCGGGCGCGTACGTTTTGCTGAACTCCTCGAGCCAGGGCATCTCGATCTTGCAGGGCGCGCAGTAGGTGCCCCAGAAGTTGATGAGAAGCGGGCGGCCCTTGAAGTTGCTGAGCGAAACTGTCTTGCCGTTGAGATCGAGCAGGTTAAAGGCCGGCGCGGGCTGGCCGCGCAGCTGTGACTGGCCGGCGGAGGGGTCGCCGGCGGCTGCGGAAGACATGCCGGGCATGAGATCGATGCGGCCCTGCTGCTGGGCCTGCATGGCGCTGCGTCGCTGGCGCAGGTTCTGCCAGCCGGACCAGACGACGAGCGCGAGGCCCGCGGCCATCATCAACAGCAAGATCGCTCTTCGCATCAGGTCTCCGGGCGGGCGATTTGTTCGCCGCCATTCTACAAGTTTAGCGTGTGCGCGGAGTTCGAGGAATGTGCGACGCGTTCTCCTGCTCCTGCGACATTCTCCAGGCCTCGTAGAGGATGTCGCGTTCGCTGGCGCAGGGCGTGAGCTGGGTGATGCAGGTGAACTGGAAGTCCATCAGCGCGGCCCGCTCGGCGGGGTCCTCCTGCGGGGTGAAACTGACGACCATGTAGCTGTTTGTGTGCAGGACCGTGCGGTTGGGATGCGATTCCGGAGTGTCTTTGCCCGGCGCGCGGAACTTGTAGCTTTCGCCGGAGAGGACCGAGAGGTAGGGGATGTAGTTGCTGGTGAGGCTCCAGTCCTGCACCGGCAGGGTCACCTGCTCGCCGAACCACTTGGTGGAGACGACGCCGTGCTCCACGGTGAATCCGGCATGGGCCGCGGTACTGCGCAGGCCGAGCTCCTGCGCGAGCTTTGGCAACCGGTTTCCGGAACTGCTGTCGGGAGTGCCGGCCAGAAACGGCGGGACCGTCTGAACGATGTTGATGCGATAGTTGCAGGAGTCCGGCGTGCATGCCCCCGTGGGCGCGCTCCACTTGGCCCATCGCCGCATCATGGGCTGCACGTCGGCCCATTGGCTGCGATCGACGGTGAGCGCGCGAACGTCGTCGAGCAGGCGCTCGGCGCGCCAGCGGAGGAGCCATTGCTGGGCTTCGACCGTGGCCCAGGCGGCGAAGAAGAGAAGTAAGATTGCGAATAAGAGTTGAGTTGGCCCGCTCCGTGTTTTGCTCATGTATAGCAGTAGAACACCTCGGCCATTCGGTACGTCAATATGCGATCGGATGATTTGGATTCCTGTGGACTCGATGTCAAGGCATTCCTCTGCTAGCATCGGAGAGGCCTCACAAGCGAATGGCGATCAACCATCAAACAGAACGCACGCACTCGTCGGAGGTGGTCCGCACGGAGGCGCGCGCGCTGCTGGAGTTGGCGGTCCGGCTGGACGGACCGATGGCCGCTCCGTTTGCGCAGGCGGTGGAGCTGCTGGCGGAGGCGGCGGGACGCGGGGCGCGCGTGGTCCTGCTGGGCATGGGCAAGAGCGGGCTGATCGCGCGCAAGATTGCGGCGACGCTCTGTTCCACCGGGACGGCTGCGTACTTTCTGCATCCGGCGGAGGCGATGCACGGCGACCTGGGAGTCGTGGCGGCGGGCGATGTGGTGGTGGCGCTCTCCGCGAGCGGGGAGACCGAGGAGGTGCTGGCGTTGCTGCCCGCGCTGGCGCGGCTGGGCTGTTCGCTCGTCAGCCTGTGCGGGGAGGGTGGCTCGACGCTGGCGCAGGCGAGCGAGGTTTGGCTCGACGCGAGCGTTGCGGCGGAGACCGGCGAGCTGGGCGTGACACGGAACCTGGCGCCGACGGCTTCCACCACCGTGATGCTGGCGCTGGGCGATGCGCTGGCTCTGGAGGTGAGCCGCAGCCGTGGATTCGCAGTGGAGGACTTCGCCGAGCTGCATCCTGGAGGACGGCTGGGGCGGCGGCTGGCGCGGGTGGGCGAATTGATGCACTCGGGCGACGCGTTGCCGATGGTGGCGACCGATACGCCGATGGCGCAGGTGATCCACGAGATGAGCCACAAGAAGCTGGGAATGACGACGGTTCTGGGTGAAGGGAATGCGCTGCTGGGCATGATCTCCGACGGCGACCTGCGGCGGCTGCTGGAGCGCGATGGCGGGAACGCGCTGGCGCATTCGGCGGGCGAGATTATGAATGCGCGGCCGGTGACGATTGCGCCGGAGGCATTCGCGGGCGAGGCGCTGGCGCTGATGGAGGCGCGCAAGATTACGTCGCTGATTGTGGTCGCGCCGAACGGCGAGGCGCTCGGCGTTGTGCATCTGCACGATCTGTGGGTGACGGCGCGGGCGTGACGCCGATCTATCGGCAGAAAGGCTGTTGTGCGATACGGAAGGCCCACCCATCGCGCGAAACAACAGTGCGATGAGTGGGCCTCCGGTTAGAGGACTGGGTTAGAGGCCGTAGGAGATGCCGAAGGCGAAGCGGGCGCGCGCCTGTAGATCGACTCCCGGTGCGATACGGCCAGCGGCCTGAAGGACGCCGAAGTCCAGATTGAGCTTGTGCTTTGGCGAGGGAACGATGCGCACGGCGTAATCGACCGAGGTGGGGATGTCGAAGGCAGCCGAGGTGGTGCCGTTGGCTGCGGTCAGTTGGATGGTCTTGGGCTGCTGGGCAACCTCGGAGGCCAGGATGATGGTGCTCTTGCCGGGGCCGGTGAAGACGAAGCCGAGCGCGCCAAAGGCCCGCGCCTCGAAGTTGGGAGCGTTTCCGCCCAGGCCCCACAGCGAGGCGTTGGTGCCGCGCACGCCAACGTTGAGAACCAGTGGAACTTTCTTGGTCTGGGTGACGACCTTGGTCGCCACCGCGTAGATGTCTCCATTGGTCTTGGTCTGCTTGTTGACGCCGTCTCCGACGTTGCTGTCGTTGGTGCGGACGATGCCGCCGATGGAGACCGCCGGGACCCACTTGGTCTTGCCTGCGTTCTCGGGGATGACGTTGACCTTGCCGTGGAAGATGTTGAAGCCGTTGGTCCATAGCGGACTCAGGCTGGCCGAACTGCCCGCCGAGTGGTCCTCGCGCGTGTAGCCGAACTCGATGCGCTTGGCCAGGCCTTCGGTGATCGAAACCGTGTTGAAGTCGCCGATCACCGGCCCACCTGCCAGCACATGGTAGGAGATGACGGGTGCGCCGAGGCCGTTTGCAGGAGAGGCTGCGGTGGAGGCCAGCGGCGTAACAAAGACCCCAGTGGGGCCCTCATAGCCCAGGCTCTGCGCCTGCGCGAGGTGGGAAGCCAGCGAAAGAACCAGTGCGAGAAAAAGCGTGTTGATGGCCCGAGGCCCGAAAAAACGTACGTAGACGCGCATACAGTATTTCTCCTTATCAGTTTGGAAGAGAGTTGCGGGAAGGGACAATGCGACAGAACGATCCCGATTCAACGGGAACCACGGAGAAACGAAGATGGGCCTGCCTGAGCGGAATGCACAGGGAGCGATCTCAATGGATGTGCTGCAAGGGGGTTGATCTTCCGTCGCGCGGAGAGGGGGTTGCTAGACGCAACAGCGACAACAGGCGGAGAGCCTGACGGACGAGATCAACTGTTCCATGGGGTTAAGTATATTCCTGCGAGAGAAAAAGTCCAGAGGCGCTGAATCCGTTTATCACGGAGAAACCCGGATTCACTTGGCGGCGGCGCGGCCCCACTGGGAGTCGAGGAAGAGGTCGCGTGGGCGGAGCGCGTCGGGTTTGGAGGCAGGTGCAGCGTCGAGGTGCAGTACCAGCCAGCCGCCGGCAGCGTTGTAGACGGGCCAGTGGGGAAGGCCAGCTCCGTTGGGGTCTCCCGTCTTGGCAAAGTTGGTCCAGTACTGGCCCATCTGCTCGGAGAGCGCGCGGTCTTCGGGACGGAGCGCCATCTCGGGACGTGAGTCGAGCGTGCCGAAGACGTACTCGATCTCGTCGGAGTGGAAGGCTCCCTGCGCGACGCTGTGGTTGCGGTCGCCGGGTGAGCCGAGCGCGAAGAAGTAGCGGTAGACGGGCGCGTTGCCGGTCTTGACCTGCGCTTCGAGCCAGGCCCAGGTGGAGAAGGCGATGAAGCGGTCGCCCGCGTAGTCGTTGGCCGACTGCTCGGCCTCCGCGTCGCTGGTGGCGGGATAGAGTGCGAGGAAGGCAGGCGCGTCCGCGCCAAACTCCTGCTGCGCCTGCGCGGTGAAGCTGGCGACGGTGGGCTTGCCGTTGGCGCGGCTCTCGTTGGCGTTCCATCCGCCGAGCACGGGAATGTGCGCCTGCTGGCCCGCGGCGTAGATGTTGGCGACGGAGTCCGGCAGGAAGAGGCCGTCGATGTCGGGCTGGAAGCGCGGGGGCTGGGTGGTGCGCGCCATGGTTTTTTCGAGCAGCTCGTCGGCGGTGAGGGTGCGCAGGTAGAAGAGCCGGCTGGAGCCGAAGGCGCGCTCGGCCCAGGCTGCGTCTGTCTGTTCGGCCTGCTGGCGCGACGGGAGTGTCATGCTGAAGCTGGAGAAGATCGCGCCGCTCTCGCCGATGGCTTTACTGAAAAGCCCTTTCGCAATGGGGGAGGCGATCTGCGCGCTGACCGACTGCGATCCAGCCGACTCGCCGAAGATGGTGATGTTAGTGGGATCGCCGCCGAAGGCCGCAATGTTGCGCCGCACCCAGGCGATGGCCGCGGTCTGGTCCATCAGGCCGTAGTTGCCGGAGGCGTTGTTGGCACTCTCGGCGGTCAGTTCCGGGAGGGCCATGAAGCCGAAGACGCCCAGGCGGTAGTTCATGGAGACAACGACGACTCCGCGACGGGCGAGAAACTCGCCGTCCTGGCGGTTCTCCGATGTGCCTCCGGTGGTGAATCCGCCGCCGTAGATCCACACCATGACGGGCAGCGGTGCAGGATGTTTGGGCGCGGGCCTGGCGGTGGAGGCAACGGGAGCCCAGACGTTGAGGGTGAGGCAGTCTTCGCTGGGGCCGGGATCGTGGAAGACCATGTCGGCGTAGCCGCCGGACTGGATGCAGTGAGGGCCGAAGTCGCGCGCCAAAAGGATGTGCTTCCAGCGGCCGACCGGCTGCGGCGGACGCCAGCGCAGATCGCCCACCGGCGACGCGGCGTAGGGAATGCCCTTGTATGCGACCACCTTCTGGTCGGCGGTCAGAACGCCGAGGACTTTGCCGCTGTCGATCTGGACGGGACGGAGCTGGGGCGGCCTCTGCGCGGAGGCTGCGGCGGCGAAAAGGAGGATGGCCAGGGCGTAGATCGCTGTGCGGTCCATTCGGCGGTGCGGATGCATGGGTACGTCTCCGATGGCAAAGTTACCACAGGGCATAGTGGGCCTGCTTTGTTGGCGCCAAAATGACCCGCAACCTTTTTTCTCTGGAACTTGCCACGGGAGAGCGGGATTCCTATAATCAGCAACGAGTGGGTCGCAACTGTTCCTGCGGCAAAGGGGCAGAGAGGTTCCACTCACGAAGCTGAGAACCATCTTGACCCCCTGAAGCACCGGGCGGCAGGCAACTTTAATTGATTGAGGAGTCTTGAATGAAGAAGGTCGTCTTAGCCTCTCTCCTGGCGTGTGCCGTACTAACATTGGGTCTGACT
>Ga0326727_10001916_pt1 | contig 74222 bp, 66 predicted proteins | sample MB2enrmetagenome_FD_207643 | JGI IMG/M metagenome (GOLD analysis project Ga0326727, IMG submission 207643) | Lab enriched peat soil microbial communities from McLean, Ithaca, NY, United States - MB29MY | ecosystem: Environmental > Terrestrial > Soil > Wetlands > Peat | place: USA: New York... | reverse complement strand
GATAAACCTGCTTCAACCTTTGCTTCAAAACGTGCGTATAGACTTGCGTGGTCGAAATATCACTGTGCCCGAGCATAAGTTGGATCGAGCGCAAATCAGCTCCCCGTTCGAGAAGATGCGTGGCAAAAGAGTGCCGGACCAGATGCGGCGACAAGGGAATCGAAAAGCCTGCCTGACGCCCGTAGCCGGCCAGGATCTTCCAAAACCCCACGCGCGTCAGGGGCTTTCCCTGGCGGTTGAGAAACAGGAAGGGCTCGTTCCCGTTCTTGCACAAGCTCGAGCGGCCGCCTTGCCGATAGGCTTCCACGGCTCGCAGAGCTGACTTGCCCACCGGAATCAGCCTCTCCTTGTTTCCTTTTCCCAGGCATCGAATCACGCCCAAGCTCGATTCAAGATCCCCGCAGCGCACCTGCACCAACTCGGAAACCCTCATGCCGGTGGCGTACAAAACCTCTAACATCGCTTTGTCTCGGAGGCCTAGCGGTGTGGAAACATCGGGTCTTGCCAGAAGCGATTCAACCTCGCCGGCGCTGAGATACCTCGGCAACCTTTGTTCCAGTCTGGGCGCCTCGACATCCGATGTCGGATCAACTTTGATTCTGCCTTCTTCCGCCAGGAATCCGAATAAATTTCGAAGGGAAATCAAATGACGAGCCGCACTTTGCGCGCTCATGCCCCGCTCATAAAGGGCGGCCAGAAAGGCACGGACATCATCACGGACGGCGTCCGCAACAGTCTTCCCGCGGCCAGCCAGGAAGCTGCAAAACTGGAGCAGGTCCCGCCGGTAATTCGTAATACTGTTGGCGGCAAGGCCCTTCTCGACACGGGCATAATCAAGATAGTCAGTAACCTCAGGCAAGCCGGGCGCAGTGCCACCTAAGCGGTTATTTTTCAATAGATTATGAGCTTTCTTCAAGCGTCTGTACTCCGACTACGCGCCGGGTGGTGCCCAAATCTGACTTGTAGCGCCCCGACCTGTCGGGGCATTTGCCGACCTGATGGTCGGCGCTACTTTAGAATTCTTACACTACCGTGCGCCGAAAGACCTTGACAGGCTTAGCTCCGACCCTATACTAGCACAAGCGGTTAACCGTGGCCAAGCTGCATTTCAGCGCAGCAGATTCCTCACGGACCGCCCCTTACGTGACCGACAAACACAAATCGACCTACAAGAAAGTGGTAGTCCGTAGACTCGATCATGAACTAATCAAAGGCTTTGTTGACAGCACGAGCTATCTGAGGCCCAATGCCATCGAGATGCTGGACCGCGAAGGCCGGGCTCTGACCGTTTCTCTGGCGGAGATTAAGGGCGTCTTTTTCGTGCGAGAATTCGACGGCAATTCCCAGCGGTCCGAGCGTAAGCTCTTCCAGAGCCGTCCCCGCATGGCAGGCCTTTGGGTTCAAATGACCTTCAAGGATCAAGAAATACTTGAAGGACTTCTTCCGGGCAACTTGATCGAATTTAGCCCGGAAGGATTTCTTCTTACGCCCGCAGATCTTTACTCCAATAACCTCAAAATCTTCGTTCCTCGCAGTGCATTGAGCGATATCACTGTCCTCGGAGTGATACCTGATCGGCGCGTGAGGGAGCTGTCGCAAAGAAGGGGTGTGCGGGCGCGCGAGACGGCAGCTTCTGATCGCCAGATCGGTCTTTTCCCTGCCCAAGAAGAGAAAAAGCTGTAGCTGCCCATTACCGCGTTCTTGCTGCCCCAAACCGTAGTCCACACCGCTCTTCCTCTTTGTGAATAGAGAGCCCCTCCCGTGGAGAGAGGGCCGTTCGTCGTCCGATAAAGTCCAGGCCGCAGAGAAAACTACAGGTAACTCGGGGCACGATCTGTGCTTGCGGACTTAAGCGAGGTTACTCGGTGGGCTTTGAGCTGGCCGCGGACTCGGCAGGCCCCACCGGGGGAAGAAGCAGCTTCTGATGGATGGCGTAAAGCACCAGTTCCAGCCGGTCCGAAACTCCGACTTTGTCGTAGATGGATCTCAGGTGGTTTTTGACCGTCTGTTCGGTGATGTTCAGATGCTCGGCAATTTCGCGGTTTCGCCATCCTTGCATCAGATAGCTGATGATAGTCTTCTCACGTTGCGTCAAGGTGTCGACAGGCCGCAAGGGCTGGGCGGCGGTAGTCTCGACGAACTTCGCCATGGTGGCCACCTGCTTGTGCGGCAGCCAAACCTCGTCGTCCCATACCACCTTGCGCGCACACCGGACGAACAACGACGGTTCAACCGATTTCAGAATGATTCCCGCAGCGCCCAACTGGACGTACCGAATGCCCTGCTCTTCGCTGGGCACCGAGGAGAAGGTGACCACAATCTTGCACTTGGGAGCCTGATTGCGAAGCTCTGAAAACAGATTGCCGCCTGCTTCCGTTACGATTTCCGATTGAACGAAGAGCAAATGCGGACGTAAGGATTTGGTTAGTTCGAGGACTTGCGACGGGCTGTGGGCTTGCGCGACGACGCGCAGGTCGTCCTCGACCGCGAAGAGCTCTTTCAACCCAAACCTGAAGATACCTTCACGGTCTGCTATGAGGACTCGGATCTTCTTCTTCGCGCTCTTGCGCAAGCTCATCCGGAATCACGTCCCAGCGCCACTGGTTCGTTCGTCCCACCAGCCTCTCTCCATGGGCCGGCGCCGAGGTCATCGATTGATTTTTGGAAATTTTTCTCCATTGAACCGCGCCGTACCTGAAGGCCGACCAGGCTGGAACCCGGCACCCTCGGTTTAGACGGCGTCCAACGGCTTACGTGCGAGCGGGCCGGAATTCGTACTCGTCAATCGTCGCCCCCATTCCCCTTGCTTCGCCGGAGCCATTCCATCGGATGACCCGGCCGTTGCAGAGCAATTCGACGGGGACGGGGGTGATGTTCTCAGGCAGGAGTACTCTCACCGTCACCGTGGTTTTGCAAGGAGGGCGAACGGGAATACACGTGAACAACCCATTCCCACTGATGTTCTCGGTCTTTCCCGCCACGCGGCGAGAGCGGCCCCCACGACTCTTCCAGTGCACTTCGACCGGCAACACAACCGGAATTCGTATCCCGGAGCGCTGATTTTCATTCATAGAATCTCCTGGAACGGAACCAGATTCCCACAAAAGGTTATCTCGTTTCTGCCACCGTGGCAAGAGGAAAGTCCCGGAAATTCTGCAAAACCGGGGGAATACTTAGAACCACAAGACGAAGTGACATATTGCCTAATCTGCCGACCGCTGCTAACCTTGCCTGGGTCGGTTGAGTGTATCACTCGGCACCGGCGATGGAAAGGAAAAAACGATGAAACTCGGTGAAGTTGCAGCCCGGCTTCAATGCCGGCTGGAGGGTCCTGAAGAGCTCGAAATCGCGGGCGTGGCGGGCATGGACGAAGCCGGACCCGGTGAGCTGACTTTCCTTGCTAATCCCAAGTATCTTCGCAAGCTCGCGACCACCCGCGCGGCCGCCGTCATTGCCAATCCGGGAGAGGACCTGGGGGGCCGGCCGGCGCTGCGCTCGGCGAATCCCTACCTTGCTTTTGCCAAGGCCTTGGAGCTTTTCCATGCTCCCTACCGGCCTCCCGTGGGTATTCACCCCACCGCCGTCGTCTCCCCAGACGTCAAACTTGGGCGGAATCCCTCCGTCGGGCCCTACGTGGTGATCGAAGAAGGCGTGGAGATCGGCGATGATTGCGTGCTGAAGAGCCACGTGGTGGTTTATCGCGGGGCTAAAATCGGGCATCGCTTCTTCGCTCATTCCCACGCCGTGGTGCGCGAATTCGTTCGCATCGGCGACGACGTCATCTTGCAGAATGGCGCTGCCATCGGAACGGATGGCTACGGCTTCGCCCGCCAGGACGATGGCTCCTATTACAAGATCATGCAGACGGGAACCACCGTGATCGAGGATGGCGTCGAGATTCAAGCTTACGCGTGTATCGACCGGGCCGCGGTGGGAGAAACACGCGTGCACCGCGGTGTCAAGATCGACAATCTTGCGCAAGTCGGTCACGGCTGCGAGATTGGCGACAATTCCCTTCTCTGCGGCCAAGTCGGCCTTGCCGGCACAACCAAAGTGGGCCGGAACGTTATCCTCACCGGCCAGGTTGGCGTCGCAGGCCATGTGACGATCGGCGATGGTGTTATTGTCTCCGCCCAGTCCGGAATTCACAGCGACGTCGAACCGGGCCGCATCATGTCCGGTTCTCCCGCCCTTGACAACGCCCAGTGGATGAAATGCGTCGCGGCCTACGCGCGCCTCCCACAGATGTACGCGACTTATCGCAAAGTTCGAGAGTTGCTCGAGAAGTCCAGTCACGCTGAATAGCGTTTCGGGGGCGTTGCGCCCGGCTAACCACTGTTTGCCCCAGCGGGGCTGAGCACTTTACGGCCCGCGAAGCATCAACGCTGCGAGGCGGTGTTGGCGGGTGGAATGACACCCGCGCCCGTCAGCGAAATCGTCTGAGGGCTATTGGCCGCACTATCCGCAATTGAGACACTGGCGTTGCGGGCTCCGGCCGCCTTGGGGGTGAAGGTCACGATGATTTGGCAGGTCGTATTCGCCGCCAGTGAGTTGCCGCAATTCTGGTTCAAGCTGAAGTCGTCGCTGTTGTCGCCGGTGACCGAAATGCTCGAGATGTCCAAGGGTTGAGAAGCGATCAGCCCCAGGGTGACCGGCGCCGAGGATGTTCCCACCGCCTGGTTCGAAAACGCCAGGCTCGAGGTGATCAGCCACACGGGGACCGCGCCCACCGACCCGTCCAGTCTGAGGTTCTGAGGACTGTCCGGCGCGTCGTCGTTCAACGTGAGCGTTCCCTTTCGATTTCCTTGTTCCTTGGGCGTGAAGGTGACATTGATCGTGCAACTCGCGGATGCGTCGAGCGAGCCGCCGCAATCGTTGGTTTGCGCAAAGTCACCGCTGGTGGCAATGATGAGATTTTTCAGAGCACCGTTGCCGGAATTGGTTAAAGTGACGGATTTGGCGGCGGTGGTTGTTGAAGCCGAGTCCGCGGAGAAGTTCAGGTTGTCGGGCGAGAGTCTGACGACCGGGCCGACCCCCGTGCCGCTCAAGGTCACGGATTGCGGGCTGTTCGTAGTGTACTCGCTGAAAGTCAGCGCGCCATTAAGCGGCCCCGAGGAACCGGGCCGGAAGCTGACCTGCACTGTGCAACTCCCCTTGGGAGGAACGGAAGGAAGACAGTTGTTGCTCTGCGCCCAGCCTTTCGAGATATTCAGGCCGGTGATGCTCAGAGCGAGCGCGCCGGTGTTCGTAAAGGTCACGGTCTGTGGCGCGCTGGCGTTACCTATTGATTGGTCGGCAAAATTCAGGTTCGAGGGAGAAACTTCGGGCGGCGTGAGAAGGCCTCTCCCGTTCAGCTTGAACACAAAAGGCGGGCTGGCGGCGTTGCTGGTGACTGTGACCGTGCCCGTGAGCGGCCCCGTGGTGGTCGGGTCGAACGTTACCTGGACTGTGCAATGGCCGCCGACCGGCACCGAGGGCCGACAGTCGTCCGTCTCGCCGAAGTTCGCCGTGGCTTGAATGTTGGTGATGACAAGAACGGTAACGCCGGTGTTCTGAAGATGTATGGCTTGAGGCGCGCTGCGGGTTCCCACTTGCTGATCGCCAAAAGTGAAAGTGTTTGCGTCGTCCGGGGCAGGCGGCGCGGGCGGAGCTTGCGGCCGAGCCTTGCCGGCGCCGAGACCCAGGATGGCGAAAAAGAGAATAACCACGCTGGCGCGCCGTCCTGAAAAGACACGGCACACGCTGCTACCCTTGCCGTTACAACCCATAATCACCTCGTGCCCTGATGTGAGGAATGTCTTACTAAGTATTACTCAGGTTGTGGGCAATGTCAAGGTGAAGGCCATTCGTCCTTTGTCAGGCCTGTGAGGATGGCCTGACGAACGCGGTCGATAATGATATCCCGATCCTCAGGGGTAAGACCCTCGGTGGCGATACTATCGTGGAAAGTGATGCGGACGCTTCCGGGCCGCATCACGAATTTGCCTTTGGGCATGATCCTGTTGCTTCCGGAAACTGAGATAGGAATGATGGGCGCGCCGGCTTTAAGAGCCATGAAGAAGACACCCTTCTTAAATCTCTGGAGCCTGCCGTCGGGACTCCGCGTGCCCTCGGGATAAACCAGGAACGACTTCCCCGCCTTCAGCGCCAGTACGCCCCTTTCAACCGCGTCGAGCGCCTTCTCCCGATTCTTCCTGTCCACACGGATGAAGCCCACCGACGTCATGCCGCTGCCGATAATCGGGACGCGGAAAAACTCCTTCTTTACCAGCACCAGCACGTTCGGCAAGACGGCCAGCAGGGCGGGAGGGTCGCAGTTGCTTTGGTGATTGGCCATGAAGACGACCGGCCGCCCGCGCGGAATCCGGTCGCGTCCCTGTACTTCCAGTTGCACGCCCGCCAGCCAGAGAGCCAGTCGCGCGCCCAGCACGCCGGTTCTGTAAATGGGATCGCTGTTGCCGCTGAGCAGGCCATAAATCAGCACCGGCGGCCCGAAGACCAAAACGTAAGCGAAGGTAATAAAAGTAACGAGGAAGGCACGAATCATAGCGATAATAAATGGTAAATTATAAATTGTAAATTACTATTATAGCCATCTTGCTTCTGGTATATCCCTAGTAGAGTAATGCTATTAAAGTATAATATACAGCCTTCATAATTTACAATTTATAATTTATAATTCACCCTTCACTATTCACCGTTGGTCTTGCCGCGCAGCCAGCCATCCCGGATTCGGACCTGTTCAGCCGAAGGGTTCGAGATCTCCTGCACGCGGAAAGTGGTCCCGGCAGTGGCTTCCAGGCGGTATTCAACCTCCCGGGGGGGCCCATCGCGCCGCACCTCGAACTTGATCCCTTCTCCCGGCTTGAGTTGGGAAAGCAAGTCGGCGGGCAAGTCGTGCAAAGGCTGGCCATTCATTTTCTGAAGGATGTCGCCTTGCGCCAGTCCCGCCTGCGTCGCGGCGCTGCGCCTTTCGACGTAATCCACTCGAACTTCCCCCGTCGAATTCACGCTGGCCGCGAATCCCAGGCGGGCCGAGCCGGGACCTTGACTCTCCAGTTGCAGGCCGGCGTAGCCCAGGTAAACCGGGTAGTCCAGTTCGCGCGTTCCCCTGACGTAGTCTGCAAAAAACGCCTCCAACCCCGAATACCCTGGGGCGACCTGTGCCATCACGCGCGGCAAGTCAGAATCGGTGTAGAAGCGGCCGCGGCGGGCGAATTCTTCGTTCAGCCGGCGCATCACATCATCCAGCCCGGCGGCGTTGCCGGTGGCGTGACGGATCGCCAGGTCGAGCAGGAAACCCAGCAATTCCCCCTTGTTGTAGTAGGAGATGCTGCGGTCGGGACGGAAGTAGTCGTTATATCTCTCGAACCAGGCCTCCAGGCCGGACTCCTCGACACTTTGGAAGAAACGGGCGGGCCGGGATTGGAGCTCGGTAATCTGATAGGCCAGGTGGGCGTAAAAAGTCTTGCGTGAGATCAACCCCGCCCGCAATAAGGCCAGTTCGCCATAGGTGCTGGTCAGTCCTTCGCAGAACCACAGGTCGCGGGTGTCGTTGCCGTGCACGTAGTCGATCGGCTCGAGCAGTTGCGGGCGGAGGCGCTTCACGTTCCACAAGTGGAAAAACTCGTGCGCCGAGACGCTTTCCAGGTTCTCCCAGCGCTCGCGGACTTCCCTCGCCCGCACCGTAATCGCCGTGCCGTTGCGGTGCTCCATGCCGCCACCGCCGGGCGCATCTTGCGGAAAGTGGAAGATAAAAGTGTAGCGGGAAAAGGGCACGTCGCGCATCAGCGCGGTTTCAGTGGCCGTGATCTTGCCCAGTGAGGCCAGCAGGCGCTCGGAAGAATAATCCTTGGGGTCCGCGTGCACGATGACGCGGTAAGTGGCTCCGCCTTGGGTGTAGCTGTATTCCTGGAACTGGCCGGCTTCCGCCGGGCTGTCGACCAGCAGGTCGTAATTCGGCGCGGAAAATCCGTTGGCGTCCTCTTCCAGGAGGCTCGCCGCCTTCCACCCCTCGGGCAGAAGCAGCTTGACGTGCACAGCCCGTTCGCGCTCCTCGGGCAGATAAAAAAGCAGGGTGGCGAAATTGAGAAAAGCGTGCGTGCCATCGACATCGCTGGAAAACGGCGTCGGCCCCGACACATACGCGTTGTAGTGCACCGTGAGCTTGGCGCAGGATTTGGACTCCGAGCGCCAGGTGTCGAGGTCGACTCGCGCCAGCGTTTCCGTGCGCCCGTCGCATTCCGCAGTCACGTCACTGACGGTACGCGCGAAGTCGCGGATCTGGTAGAGATTGTTCCAGGCAGGAATCTGGAACTCCGTGGCCGGCGAGGCCCCGGAGACTGTCATCTCGATTTCCACCTGGTGCGAGGCGGGGTTACGCAAATCGAGCTGGTACTGGACCGGCTCCGACACGCCCAACGCGGAGGCCGCGAGCCAGGGAAGCACCACAAGGCCGGCGAGGATCGGCGGATTGGCGATGGTCGATGGCTCCTCCCAGAAAAGTCTTGCCGTGCGCTTCCGGGCTTTCTAATATAGCATCTTGTGGGTCAGGGACAAGCAAACAAGCTATTGAAGGCGGATATGCACTGTCACAGCCTTCACTCGGGGCGGGTCAAGCACCTCCGCTTCCTGCGCGCCAGGGATTGCTATTCCCGGCCTCTGGATGTCTATGCGACGGCCAAGCGGCGCGGCATGGACTTCGTCACCATCACCGACCACGATTCTATCGACGGCTGCCTGGAATTGCTCGACCGCCTGGGCGAGCGCGAGGATTTCATCACCGGCGAAGAAGTCAGCGCCACCTTTCCGGAATTCAACCACACCGTTCATATCGGAGTTTACGGGTTGAACGAGGCGCAGCATCGTGAAATCCAGCGTCTGCGCTCCAACGCCGAAGAACTCGTTCTTTATCTCCGCCAACAAGACCTGCTGTTTGACCTGAACCACTTTTTCCACGACTTTGCGGACCTGGCGCGCGTGCAGGGTTTCACCGAGCGCATGTCGGAACTCTTTGACGTGTTCGAGGTCCGAAACGGCACCCAGGAGCGCGACCACAACACTTTAGTCTCCCGCCTGGTGGAGAGCCTCCGGCAGGGCGGACGTACCGTCGGGATTATCGGCGGCAGCGACTCGCATACGCTGCGCCGCCTGGGACGGACTTACACGGCTTGCCCCGCTGCGCATCGCGAGGAATTCTTGCAGGCCATCCGCAGCGGCCGCAGCCAGGTCTGCGGCGCGCATTCCAACCACCTTTCGCTGGCGGCCGACATTTACGGCGTGGTGCTGCGCTACTATCCCGCCGTCTTTGGCATCGGGAACGGAGAACTTCCCGTGGGCATCCGGGTGAGGAATATCATCCTCAGCATTCTGGCTGCGCCTTTTCTGTTTATTCCTTACGTTTCCGCCGCGCGCCATAGCTCCATCGAGCACGCCCGCGTCAACCGCTACGCGCGCGTGCTGAACAACCAGGACTTGCCGAGCCGCGAAGGGCTGAGCAAACCCGCCGACTGCCGAGATTCTTCGCTTCGCTCAGAATGACAGAGGATGCACTTCAGTCGACTCGTCGTTGCGAAAACGGCCGCGACGCTGTACGTTTGAAATGGAGGTGGTCATTGTCCATAGAGACTACTTACACAGGCCTTCGGCAGAGACTCGCCCCGCTTCTTAAGCGCGTGTGGGACGACCAGGAAATTGTGATTGTGCGTCGACGACGGGCCAAGGATGTTGCGCTCGTCCCGGCCGGCGAACTAGCAAGCCTTATTGAAACGGCTTATTTGCTTCGATCCCCTAAGAACGCTCAACGCTTGCTTACGGCTTTGCGGGGGACCCACGGCGGTGCGCCAAAAGCTTTGCGCGCCAACGATTAGGTATTAAAGGCGGCAGCTTTGCTGCCGCACTCCAAGACGCTTCAAACCGCCACGGCCCACCCGATTCCGATCCCCGAGACAGTCCTGAGCCGATCGATTAATTGTCCGGCGTGATGCTGGATGTGCCGGATGTTGTAGAGTTGCAGTTCCAGCTTGGTGAATGGAAGCCAGTAGAAACCGGAGGGCGCGTTGAAATCCAGGCCCGGCACTTTGGCGTCAATCTCTTGCCAGCAAACCTCCAAGTACTCGAGGACTTCCTCTTTGCCGTAAGGCTCGCCAATCTTGGGCTCGTCGTGGGGCGGCCAGGGAAGGCGGCCCAGCCACTGGTAGTTCTCGCGGTGCTTTTTCCATGGGGTGAATGTTTCGAGGGAATCCTGCAGATACACGTGGGTGCAATAAAGCACGTGGTAAGCGATGTGCCAGAATTTGTTCGGATATTCGGAAGCAATCCAGAGTGATTCCGGACACTTGGTGATTGCATCCTTCAGCATCGCCATCGAAGCGCGATATTGTTTCGAGAGTATTTCGTGCACGTTGGTTTCAGCCATGATGATTCTCCAGGAAGAAATCGCCACCGAGGCACACGGTAGGGGCGGCTCGCGAGCCGCCCCTACTCGTCAATGGTGAATCTCACTCCGTACGACGCGGCCGGAAGAACCACTGATAGGCGAGCATTCCGGCCGCCAGCGTCAGCAATCCGAAGCCGGACTCCTTGGGCCGCAGCGCCATTGTGTAGCAGAGCATCCAGGCGCTGGCGCCGACAAAGACCGCGGGAACCAGCGGATATCCCCAGCTTGCAGCTCGAAGCCGTTTCCAACCCGGCCGCTTGCGCAGGCGCACCATGCCCACCACCGCCAACGCCGCAAACAGAACCAGTGCGAAGCCGATGTAGTAGAGCAGGCTCTCAAAGCTTCCCGTGAGGATCATCAGGGCCGTGGCCAGAGACTGCCAGAGAATGGCCTGGATCGGGGTTCCCCAGCGCGGATGGACGCTCGCGGCCCCAGAAAAAAAACAGCCGTCCTGCGCCATGGCGTAATAAACCCGCGGCCCCACGATCATCATGGCGCTTACCGTGGAGAGCAAACCGACTGACATCACTGCGCTGAAGAAGTCTCCCCCCTTCCCTCCGAACAGCGCCGCCGCTGCCGCGGCGCCGATGCGCTCGACGCCCTTCATGGCTTCCAGAGGCAGGGCATAGATGAACGCGACATTCAGGGCAAAATAGAACGCCGCCACAATCAAAGTTCCGGCAACCAGGGAAGCGGGCAGCGTGCGCTCCGGCGACTTCATCTCCTCCGCCACGTAAGCTGCGGCGTTCCAGCCGCTGTAGGCGAACATCACGAAGATAAGTGAAACCGCGAATTGCGCGCCCAGGCTGTGGTGGGAGGTCCGGACTGCCTGCGCCGAAAAATGGGATGCGCTTCCCTTCCCTAGAAGGAAGGCCAGCGCCAGGAAAGCGCCCAGGATTCCGATCTTCAAGCCGGTAAGAAGGTTCTGGACTTTGCCCGCGAAACGCACCCCAACGATATTGACAACCGCGAATACCGCAACCACACCTATCGCCAGCAGGTTCCCGCTGCCTGCGTGAATCCACTTCGAGTAAAGCGTCAATCCCGTTGTCGAGCTTGGCGAGAGCGCGGGGTAGAAGTGCGCCAGATACTCAGAAAAGAGCAGGGCTGCGGCGGCGATGGGCGCCGCAAAGCCCGCGAAGAACGAAATCCAGCCGCTCAGGAATCCCCACGCCGGTCCCCAAGCCTCGCGCAGATAAACATACTCGCCTCCCGATCGGGGAAGATTGACGGCCAACTCGGAATAGCAGAGACACCCCGCCAAGGCAACCACTGCGCCCGCCAGCCAGATGCCAAGCACCCAGTATGGCTCGCCCAGATCGCCGGCCAGAAAGCCGGTGATGCCGAAGATTCCTGACCCGATCATGTTCGCGACCACAATGGCCGTGCCGTTGGTGACGGTCAGTTCGCGACGCAGAGACCGGCCGGCAGTCGAGAGTCGAGAGTCAATAGTTCGCTGGGCGTTGGTGGGATGCTTCATACCCCCTCGACAAGGCTCCTCGCTCCCCATAGAATTGTCCTATGAAACGAGTTTCTTACCCCATCGACCTGATCCGTGGCTGCGGCTGGTTCGCGGTCTTTGTTCCTGCCCTGCTGTTTTTCTGCCAGCCGGCTGCCTGCCAGTCCGTACCTCTCGAGCCTTCTCCGACCGACCCCGGCAAGTATCTGGAGCACATTGTTCCCTACGTCCCTACTCCGATGCTGGTGGCCCAGAAGATGCTGGAAGTCGCCAAGGTCGTGCCCGACGACGTGGTCTACGACCTGGGATCGGGTGACGGCCGGATCGTCATCATGGCGGCGCAGAAATTCGGCGCGCACGCCGTAGGGGTGGAACTTGATTCCGACCTCTACCAGAAGTCCTCCGAGCGCATCCGAAAACTCGGCTTACAGGACCGCGCCCAGATCATCCACGAAAACATGTTCGAGGTCAACGTCCGCCACGCCACCGTGGTGACGCTTTACCTCCTGACCGCCGTGAACGAACGCCTGCGCCCGAAATTGGAGCGCGAGCTTCGATCAGGGGCGCGTATCGTCTCGCACGACTTTCAGGTTCCCGGCTGGCAACCGGCCGAGACCGTTGAGGTGAATTCAGAGAACCAGGTGGTGAGCAAGGTTTACCTCTACATTCGGCCGTAGGCAGTCGAGAGTCAAAAGTCCAGTCGAGAGTCAAAAGTCAAAAGTCGAAAGTGTCAACTGCGCGGTTCTTCTGCCCTTTAGACTTTCAACTCTCGACTCTAGACTACGCCCTGATCGCCTCGAACATGGCCAGGACGTTCTGTGGCGGGACGTAGGCGAGGATATTGTGGACCTGCTGGAAGACAAACCCGCCGCCAGGGCTTAGGATTCGCACTTGTTCCTTGACGTGACGGCGCACTTCCTCGGGCGTCGCGTCAGGCAGGATAGTCTGGGTATCGCAACCGCCGCCCCAGAACACCATCTCTTTTCCGAATTCCGCCTTGAGTTCCGCGGCGTCCATCCCGGAACAGGAAATCTGCACCGGATTGATGGCGTCGAGCCCGGCGTCGATCAGATCGGGCAGCAGTTCCCTCACCCCGCCGCAACAATGCAGCATGACGACGACGTTGGCCAATTGTTTGGCGCGAGTCCACATCAGTTTGTGGCGGGGCTTGAAAAACTCGCGATACATCTTGGGCGAAACCTGCGGGCCGCTCTGCATTCCCAAATCGTCGCCAAACTTGACGATGTCGATCGAGTCTCCCACCGCGCCCAGGTATTTCTCCAGGTTGGCGAGGTGAATCTCGACAAGATCGTCAAGGAACTTGTGGGCCTTCGCGGGTTCGCCCGCCAGGAGCATAAAGAAATTGTCGTTGCGATACAGGAACTGCCCGGTCTCGAGCAGATTGCCGCCGAACCCGCCCAGGATGGCCTTGTCCGTCTTTTGTCGCAGCCGCTTCGCGCCCTCGCGCAACTGTTCCTGATTCACCCAGGGGCCGGGAGGGCCTCCGATGACGTTCCACATCGACTCCTGCATTGCCTCACGGATGGTGGTTGGCCCTTTTTCGTCTGTGAAGGGGAAATACGTTTGTTCGAAATAGAGCGCGCCCTCCGGCATGTGAGCGATCACCCGGCCGCTTTTTGAGCGGAACACCCACCGTCCGTCGGCCTTTTCAGGCAGCGCCCACGCCGGCATTTTGCAAGGCGTGCCGTCGGGCAGAATCCAGTCCGCCCAGGATGTTTCGTCCAGCGCGAAACCTCGCCCGAGATCCAGGACGTCGATTCCGAATTTCTCCAGAAGGTCTTCGTCCACAATGGCCAGTTGCTGGATAGGATCATAAACGCGGATGGTTTTCTTGGGAAGTCCGAGGTAGTCGCGCAGTCTGGCGTAGGCGATCGCAGCGATGCCTGAGGACGGATGGCCTGAAAAATCAATCGGCACTTGATCAGGCTGGCGATGTTGGCAAGCAGTGAGAACTCTTTCACGTGATGTCATGGCTTGTCTCCATAATCGTAGGTGCCTCGGCCGACTCTCGCAACCGGTCCGGTCAGGGTGACTTCTCCATCCTCCGGCCAAGCCACTTCAAGCGCCCCGGCTTCGGTGCGCACGCGAACGCGCCTCTCGGTCAGGCCATTCAAGATGCTCGCCACGGTCGCGGCGCAGGAGCCGGTGCCTGAGGACATGGTATGGCCCACGCCGCGTTCCCAGAAACGCACGGCGATTTCTCTTCGCGAGATCACCTTCACAAACTCCACGTTGGTCCGCTTCGGAAAGAGCGAATTTGTCTCAATTTCGCGCCCCAGCGCCTCCCAGTCGTCAGGCGGGTCATCCACGAAAATCGAACAGTGCGGATTGCCCATCGACGTCACCGTCACCGGCAGCAGGCCTCGTTGAGTGCGCAGTTCATAGCTTGTGACGGGCGCTGTGGCGGCTTCGCCTTTGAACGGTATTTCCTCGGGCTCCAGGACCGGCGCTCCCATTCCGGCGCGAAACAGCCACCTGCCCTCCCCCCCTTTGACCTTCTCGAGAGACTTTAAACCTGCCGCCGTTTCGATGAGAAAAGTGCGTTGGTCCGGCAGGAGTTCCGCCAGAAACGCGCCAGCGCAGCGAATGCCGTTTCCGGACATCTCGGCCTCGCTGCCATCGGCGTTGAAGAAACGCAGGCGCGCCGTATGTCTCGATTCACGGGGCGGCATCATCACCAGCAACCCATCCGCGCCGAGGCCCGCGTGCCGGTCCAGAATGGCCTTCGAGAACTTCCCTAATGAGCGTGGAAGCCCTTCCGCCCCGGCGATTAGCCAGTCGTTCCCGAGTCCGTGAAACTTGGCAAATGGGATGCTACTTGTCAATTGTGATTTGCGATTTGTGATTTGCGATTTGTGAATCGTAGACGCCATGCTTCATTCCGCTTTCCTCTGTCTTTTGATTGCTGCCTTGCCGCTCGTCACTTGTCACTCGTCACTTGTCACTTCTTTTGCGGTAGATTTCTACGCTCCCCTCCTTCGAAAACGAGTCTTTTTCGAGAAGCTCGAATTTTGCAAACGCCTGCGGGTAGGCTCGCATCAAGTCATCCACTGGGTCGCCGTCGCCGCGAATGATCCATTCCACCCAATGGCTGGCATCGGTGCGAAGTTGGCGCCAGTATTCGCGGTTAGCGTCCGAGATCGTGTTGCGGAAGTGAATCCCGACTTCCGGCATGACGCAAGGCCACTTCCCTCCCGCCACCAGGACACGTCCGCCGTCGTAGTGCTGGCGGAGGAAGCGAATGATAGCCTGTTGCCGCTCGGATCGGCAAGGCGTATTCAGTATGCCCTCCCTGGCGACCACCAGCCGCTCGGGCCCCCCCCAAAGAAGCACACCGCACTGCAAGACCAATCCGGCCACAAAAAACGCCAGGAGGCGGTAACGCCAGGCGCGAGGGAGAGTTCGCGGGAGAACAAAGCCCGCGAAGATCGCCAGCGCAGGGATCATCTCAGCGCCGTACCGCAGATTGTAATAAGTGAACGGGAACAGCGTCGGCACATACAGAGGAATCGCCGCGTAAGCCAGTGCGTTCACGTAAAACGGCAAAGGGACCAGGAACAGAAATGCCGCGCTACCTCTGGCCCAGACCGGCCGATGGAGTATATAGGCCATCAGCCCAAGGACCGCCAACTCCAGCGGCCACGCTCCGAAGACGAGCTTGAGGTCCTCCACATAGTACTGTGCGGAGAGCAGAAGCTTCCCGTCCGTGGGATAGGGAAATGCCGTGGTGGCGAGTTGATGCGCGTAGATTGCCTGGGCCGAGAATGCTCCGTTGTAGAACTCCAAGGGATTCGAGAAGCGGTACGCGTTGTGAAGCAACCAGAGCGTGGGGCCGGCCCCCGCGATCAGCGAGAAAATCAAGGCGTGCCGGATGCGCATTTGCCAGCATTGGCGCCGCGCCAGCAACACAAACAAAGCCGCAAAGGGCAGAACGTACCACTCTTCGTAGCGGGTTAGCGTCCCAAGAAACGCTGCACCCGCGGCCGCCCATAAATTCCCAACCCCGCCGGTCTGCTGGTAGCGGAAGAGTTCGTACACCACCAGAACTGACCAGAAAATAGCCAGCGGCTCCGTCAGCGGCGTGCTGGCGAGATAAAGCAGGTTGGGGCTTAGCAGAAACACGGCTAGCGACAGCAAGCCTGCGGCTCGGCCCTCATTGACTGCCGTCCCGAAGCGGTAGAGGATCCAGGCGGTGCCCGCAAAAGCTGTGCAGGACACGACACTTCCCGCTAATCCCGTCCGCCACAGGAAGTCATTAGTTGCCAAGGGTGCGGCGAGCAGGTGAAACAGGGGAAGCCAGACGGTGCCAATCTCGCTGTAGCCGGGAGTCAGGGAGTCGAAGATCCGCCGAGCCCCCTCCATGTGCGCGATGGCGTCGCCGTAAATGTTCGTCAGGCCGCGCCAATAGAAAAAACATAAGGCCGCCAGGGTGACCGCGGCGATGCACAGGGCTGCCGCGCCATCGATCCTGAAGGACAAGGGAGAAGGCTGCTCGTCTCTGGAGGGATCACACATCAAAATGGGTCAGCTTCTTGAACTCGCGGTAGCGCGTCTCAATATCTTTGGGGGTCAGCCGGAGCAAGCGCGATAGTCCGAACTCTTCGACTGCATAGCTGGCCATCACCGAGCCGTAAATCACAGCGCGGCGAAGCTCGCGATCGGAGAATTCGCCGGCCTTCGCCAGGTACCCCATGAAGCCGCCTGCAAAGCTGTCTCCGGCGCCGGTGGGATCCTGGACCTCATCGAGGGGAAAAGCCGGCGCAGAGAAGATTCCTCCCTGAGAGAGGAGCAAGACCCCGTGTTCTCCGCGCTTGATCACCAGGGTGCCGGGCCCCATCTTGCGGATGGCTTCCGCTGCCCTCTTCAGGTTGGTGATGCCGGAGAGCATTCGCGCTTCGGCCTCGTTGATCACCAGGATGTCAATCTCAGCCAGCGCCTTCTTCAATTCCTCGGGCGTTCCCTTGATCCAATAATTCATGGAATCCAGGCCTACCAGGCGGGCCTGAGGCAACTGCCGGCGGACGTGGATTTGCAATGTTGGATCGATGTTGCCCAGGAATAAGAACTCCGTATCGAGGTAAGAAGCGGGCAGCGTGGGCGAGAATTGCTCGAAGACGTTGAGTTGCGTTTCCAGCGTCCGTGCCTCATTCATGTCGCCGCTGTATTCACCCGACCAGCGAAACGTCTTTCCGCGGGCGCGCACCAGGCCCGTGATGTCGATGCCGCGATTGCGAAAAACGCGCAGTTGCTCCTCCCCGAGATCGTCGCCGATTACCGCGACAACCCGCACAGGCGCAAACCAACTGGCGGTGACTGCCAGATAAGTCGCGGCCCCGCCGAGAATGTTTTCGGCCACCCCGTAGGGGGTTCGGACGGAATCGAACGCCACGGCGCCGACCACCAGCAGAGGTGCTGGGGACTGGGGGCTAGGGGCTGGGGGGATTTTGGATTTGGGCTTTTGCATTACGCTCTCTCTCGTGCTCTCGATATGTCGCCTGCGCGGCTGTCATCCTGAGCGAAGCGAAGGATCTCCGCAGTTGCCTGGACCGGGACCGATTACGAACAACTGCAGAGATGCTTTGCTCAGCATGACAAAGCGACGGACCCTTCGGGGCCTGCCACCGACTTTCGTCGGCAATCTTCTGCTTTTCCCTAGCCCCCAGCCCCCAGTACCGAGTCCCTAACTCAAATACTTTCCCACCAGCAGCGCGAGTTTCTTCTTGGCTTTCGGTGAAATGCTCTTGCGGTCTGTCAGGATGGCGTGGGCCAGTGCCGAGGCGCAAGGGCAACTTCGTTCTCGGGGCAGAGCGTGAATGGCTTTCAGCAGGATGTTCTGGGAGTTCGCAACGTTCTTCGTAAGATACCCCAGCACCACGTTGATGGTTACGCTGTCATGCTCGGGATGCCAGCAATCATAGTCCGTCACCATCGCCAGGGTGGCGTAACAGATCTCCGCTTCGCGCGCCAGCTTGGCCTCCGGCAGGCTGGTCATGCCGATCAAGTCCATGCCCCACGACCGGTAAACGCTGGACTCGGCTTGGGTGGAAAACGCCGGTCCCTCCATGCACACGTAAGTGCCGCCCTGGTGGCAGGGTACGCCAACCTCTTGGCACGCCGCAGCCAGCGTCTCAACCACCGTAGAACACACCGGCTTGTCAAAGCTGATGTGCGCCACCAGGCCCTCGCCAAAAAACGTGGAAGGGCGCTGCCGGGTGCGATCGAAGAATTGCGCGGGCAACGCCATGTCCGTGGGCCGGTATTCCTCTTTCAGAGAGCCTACGGCGCTCACCGAAATGATTCGCTGCACGCCCAGTTTCTTGAATCCGAAAATATTGGCGCGCGAATTCACTTCCGTGGGCAAAAGGATGTGGCCGCGCCCATGCCGCGACAGAAATGCAACCTTGCGTCCCTCCAGTTCTCCCACCACATAGGCGCCCGAGGGCCTGCCAAAGGGTGTCGCGAGGCGGACTTCCCGTACGCGCTCGATCCCCGGCAGATTATACAGGCCGCTTCCTCCGATGATTCCAATCTCCGCTTGTGGCAAAGGTCCCTCCGTTCTCCCTATGTTACGTGACCGGTTCCCCCGTAATCTTGCCCTCTCTCTCCACCAAACGCAACCATGGCGCGGTCATCTCGTGAGGGAAAATCACGATGGCGTGCTGACGAGCCAATTCCGGCAGCAGTCGCTTCTTACTGGCGAGGGTCTGCATCGGATAGAGGTCAAAGCTCATGATCCACGGATAAGCGAGATGCGCCGCCATGGGAACGGTGTCGGAGATGAAGTAGGCGCACTCGCCCTCCGATTCGATGCGCACGCACTGCAAGTGGCGAGTGTGGCCGGGCACAACCTCCACCCGAAGGCCTGGGGCTACCTCCGTATCTCCATCCAGAAAATCCGTCTGCGCTTCGGCGGGTTGGAAGAACTCCTCGATATAGCTCGCCCGTTCCCGTTCGCTGGGATCGAACGCGCTCTCCCACTCGCCGCGTTGGATCAAATAACGAGCGCGGGGAAAAGTGGGAACTGTCTTTCCCCCGAGGCGCCGGGTGTTCCAACCACAGTGGTCGAAGTGCAGGTGGGTGTTGATTACAATGTGAACATCCTCCGGCTTGACCCCCACGTTTTCCAGTGACGCCAGCAGAGTTGGGGGATGCCGGACGTCATAGATGTCCCTGAACTTTGCGCCGAACTTGTCGCCAATACCAGTTTCCACCAGAATATTCAGCGGCCCGGCGCGAATCAGCAGGCACGTCAAGGAAAGCTGAATCCGGTTGCGTTCATCCGCAGGCGCCTTTCGCTCCCATAAGGGTTTCGGCACCACGCCGAACATCTGTCCGCCATCCAGAGCAAAGGTCCCGTCGCTGACGGCGAGCAGTTCAAATTCTCCTAGCTGCATGAGTCCTCGGTCATCCAGGTTGTAGGGGCAACCCTTGTGGTTGCCCTCGGCCTACTTGGTTTAGTGAGCCCAATTTGACGTGACCCCGGAAGGGCGGGGCTTTAGCCCCGCCGACTAGAGGCGAATGGGTGGATGGGCCTTTAGGCCCTGAAACCACATCGCTTCAGGGGCTAAAGCCCCTGTGTATGATCCGAGATCAGCGGCGGGGCTGAAGCCCCGCCCTTCCACTTCTAACAAAAAAGCTCGCCTACTAATTACGCCAAGCTCTAGGCAGGCCGCAAGTGGCGGGAGTCCCGCCCGCGCCACATTACTTTTCTTCGACCAATTCGATAAGCACACCCGATGTTCCGGCGGGATGCAGAAAAGCCACGAGCGCGTTCCCCGCCCCGCGACGAGGCTCCCGATCGATCAGCCTGACTCCCGCGTTTTCCAATTCCCGCAGCGTGCCCGCCAACTCCTCGACCGCCAGCGCGATATGGTGCAGGCCCTGCCCGCGCTTGGCGATGGAACGAGCCAGTGGCGAATCCTCGCTCGTGGCCTCGAGCAACTCCAGGCGGCTCTCGCCGACCTGGAACATTGCCACGCGGACCTTCTGCTCTTCGACCACTTCTTCCGAGTCCGGCGGCTTCCCAAGCACCTTCTCGAAGACAGGCCGCGCCGCCTCGAGCGAGCCAACCGCGATGCCGATGTGATGAAGTTTCATAAGTACAGCTTTCAGCCGTCAGCTATCAGCTCTCAGCGATTCAGGCATGTCATTCTGAGCGAAGCGAAGAATCTCTGCATAATAGCAACGCCCGGAACTGCGGCGATTCTTCGCTGCGCTCAGAATGACACACGTTCGAGACGTGAAGCCGTTCCGAGTTTCTGGCGGTTAACCCGCAGCCGCCAGCGCATCGGCGACAATCCGCTCCACCAGTGAGTACGGGTCCGCGCGGTGCTCGATCAGGTCTTCAACGAGGTGGTCGAGGGAATCGTCGCCCAGGCGTTCGCGGACAACTTTCTCAAAGAGACTGCGCCGCAGCATTTCAAGCAGGCGTCCGCGCCAGTAATTCCTCCGGCGATTCGCGCGGCCAGCGCTCCTCTCCTGGAAGTGTTGAAACTGTTCCAGCGCCTGCCGCACTTCGCTGATGCCTGTACCCGTGGTGGCGACCGCCCAGACGATGGGCGGGCGCCATCCATCCGCGCGCGAAGCCAGGGAAAGCATCGCCTCGATTTCCTGCTCCAGGCGATCTGCGCCGGGGAAGTCGGCCTTGTTGAGCACGTAGAGGTCGGCGATTTCCATGACACCGGCCTTGAACGTTTGCACGTCATCGCCCATGCCCGGCACCAGGAGCAGGGCGGTGGCATCGGCCAGGCGAGCGACTTCCACTTCGTCCTGTCCGACGCCGACGGTTTCGATCAACACGACGTCGCAGCCCGCCGCATCCAGCACGGTGACCACGTCGTGGGTAGTCGGCGCCAGGCCTCCTAACTGGCCGCGCGTGGCCATACTGCGGATGTAGATGTCTTTATCGCCCGCCAGGTTCTGCATGCGAATGCGATCGCCCAGCAAGGCGCCGCCGGAGAACGGGCTCGTCGGGTCAACGGCGATGATCCCCACCCGTGCGCCGGCGCTCCGATACTCGCCCGCCAACTTCTCCACCAGGGTGCTCTTCCCCGCTCCGGGGGAACCCGTTACCCCGATGACCTGCGCCTTTCCAGAGGCCGGGAAAAGACGCTTCAGCAGAGCCGTGCCCTGCGCATCGCCCGACTCGACCGCAGAGATGGCGCGAGCGATGGCGCGCCGGTCTCGCGCGAGCACTTTTGCTACCCAGGTCTCGATTGAATCCGCCATCTGGAGGCAGGGCCCGTCCTGATTCCTGCAAGGCATCTCGCGGGCGATCAAGGTGCGTGGGAGATCGTTCCTCGCTTTGCTGCATCTCCCAAAGTCAAGGCTATACCACAAGCCCCACAGCGTCAAGGAACCTGCACGAACTGTGGCGCGGGCGTCTCGCCCGTTGTGGCACGGGCATCCTGCCCGTGCGCGGGAGTGGGACGCTCCCGCGACCGCGGGCGAGACGCCCGCGCCACGAAGGCTTGCCGATCAGCGAAGTTATGGTTTAAGTTACAAGAAGTGCGAATTGAGTTCCGGCAATGACGCCACGCTTTGGTTTCACTTTCGGGCTCTTGCTGCTCGCGGGCGGTTTGCGCCCGGCTCGGGCTGCTGACAAGCCACGCCCGCCCGCGTTGCCTCAGGTAACAGTGCGCGCGCCTGGCCTGGGCTGCCAAGTTGACATTGACGGCCGCGCCGCCGGCAAAACGGATGGCCATGGCATGCTCGTGGTTCCGGAGGTCGAACCCGGGGACCACTACCTTCATCTCCGCTGCCCCAATGCACAGGAAAAGACCTTCTTCATTGCGCCCCTGGCCGGCGAGAACCTGGACCTCGACGAGAACAAGCCCTTAGAGTCTTCGAGTCGGCAAGCCGATACCGGCGTGAGGTCCGCTGAGACGGAGATTCAGCTTCGCCAGTTGGTTCAACAAGCCCAACAAATGAGGGCGCAAGGCAGGCTGGACGAGGCGGTCGAACGGCTGCGGGCTGCGGTCAAGCTCGATCCCGCGAACTCCGACCTTCACCGCGAGCTGGGAATCTCCTTCCTGCTGGGCAAAGAGTGGAAACGCGCACGCGTGGAGATGCTGGAGGCCATCCGCAATGATCCCACGGATGCCGATGCCTATAACGGCCTAGGCTATGCACTCGAAAAAATGGGCGAATTGAGCGAGGCGCTGAAGCAATATCGCATGGCCACCCACCTCGATCCCGCAGACCCCACCTACCGCACCCACTATTTCGATATGCTCTCCAAATTGTCGCAGGAAAATGCCAAGAAGAAGTAGGGGCTGGGGAATGTCAGAAAGCAGAAGGCAGAAAGCAGAAGACCCTCGCGCATAACCATCTGCCGGCGGGCAGCCAGCAACCAGGAGAATGAGTCCCCTCCTTGGCTAAGGAGGGGGTAGGGGGTGGTTGGTCTCATCGTGACGCTGGCACCCACCACCACCACCCCTCCTCCCGCTGAGGAGGGGAGTCGTTTTCAAATCACAAGACTGAAGACGGCCCTGCCCACTGCCTACTGCCTACTGCCTACTGCCCACTGCCTACCGCCTACTGCCTACTGCCTACTGCCTACTGCCTACTGCCTTCCCCTTCTCGCTGGCCACGATTTCGCGTAAGGCGCACAGGGCGCGCTCGCACCCCGCCCTGTCCACATCGAGGTGAGTCACCATGCGAATCAGTTTTGCGTCGTAGGGATTCGCTAGGACGTTCTTGGCCTTCAGCCGCTGCGACACCTCAGGTGCGGTCAGACCGCTGCCCGAAACGTCGAAGAACAGGATGTTGGTGACCACCTTCTCCGTATCGACCTTGATCCCCGGAATCTCCGCCAGGCCTCGCGCCAGAAACTTGGCGTTCTCGTGGTCAAGATGAAGCCGCTTGGGGCCTTCCTCGAGGGCGAGCAGGCCCGCCGCGGCAAGGATACCCGCCTGTCGCATCCCGCCGCCCAGCATTTTGCGTGCGATGCGCGCTTCTTCGATGAATTCCTTGCTGCCCACGAGCATCGAGCCCACGGGCGCACCCAGTCCCTTCGACAAGCAAAACATGACGGAATCAGCCTTCTTGGTCAACTCCGTTACAGGCCGCCCCAGCGCCACGCTGGCATTGAAAATCCGCGCGCCATCCAGATGCACCGGCAAACCCGCGGCGTGGGCGTGGTCGGCAATCTCGTCGAACACCTCGGGAGGGTAGACCGAGCCCCCGGCAATATTCGAGGTATTCTCCATTTCGATGAGCGCCGTGCGGGCCCGATGATCGCCGCGGCCGCGTACGAATGGAGCGATCAGTTCCCAGGTCAGGATTCCGTCCTCTGCCCAGAGGGTCCGCGGCACGAGCCCCGCAAAGGCCGCCACAGTCCCCATCTCGAAGTTGTAGATGTGCGCCCGCGCTTCGCAAATCACTTCCTGGCCGGGCTTGCTGTGGACCTTCAGCGCCGCCTGGTTACCCATGGTTCCGGAAGCAACGAAGAGCCCTGCCTCGCGAGCAAAGACCTCGGCCGCGCGTTCCTGTAGGCGATTCAGCGTGGGGTCTTCGCGGTAAACATCGTCTCCCACTTCCGCTTCGTACATGGCGCGCCGCATGGCGGCGGAGGGCTTGGTGACGGTATCACTGCGCAAATCAACGAATGCTGTGTTCATGAGTCTTATTACTCCGTTCGGTTTTGTTCGTTGTCAGTTGTCCGTAGTCCGTTGTCAGTCGACACAGGACTTCCGTCTCTTTGCCACGGACAACGGACAACTGACAACGGACGTCTCTAAACAAATTCCTGAAAAACCTCGTTGGAAACCAAGTAAGCTGCTTCCGCCAGCCGGAAGTTATCTCCGCGGGTTGTCAGCAAGCCATTGCGGGCCAGCGTTTCAATTGTTCCTCGCCACCGGCGCAGCGCGTCCTCCCCCCACTGTTTCCGGGCGGCTTCCAGGCTGACGCCTTCCGCCTGCCGCAGCCCGAGGAAGAAGAACTCTTCCACCTGCTCCTCCGGCGAAAGTCTGCGGACGTCCGCGATCGGCGTGCGCTCGCTTGCCAACTCATCCATGTAAGACTCGGCGGAGTCCAGGTTGGCCCAGCGGCTGATGCCGTCGAACGAATGGGCGCCCGCGCCGAGTCCGAGATAAGGAGCTAGTCGCCAGTACTTCAAGTTGTGCCGGGATTCATAGCCGGGCCGGGCGAAGTTGGATATTTCGTACTGAGCATATCCTTCGCGCCGCAGCGCCTCGCGCCCGCTCTCATAAGCGTCGGCCATGAACTTCTCGCCTGGAACGGTTGACGCATGATAGCGGGAACCGCCGTGGATCACTTCCCTGCCCAAGCGGCTCTTCTCGTCGATTTCGAAGAGGTAAAGCGAGATGTGCTGGGGCGCAAGCCGCAGCACGGCTTCCAAATTGCCCCGCCACGACTCCGAGGTCTGGTGAGGCAAGCCGGCCACCAAGTCGATGCCCAGGTTGGTGAACCCCGCGCCGCGCGCGGTTTCGACAAGCTCCTGCGTGTCCGAGGCGGAGTGCAGCCGGCCCACGGCGCGCAATTCCTGGTCCTGGAAAGTCTGTGCCCCAATGCTCAAGCGATTTATGCCCATGCCCAGAGCGCGCGCCAAGAACTGCCGATCCGTCGAGCCCGGCGTGACCTCAACCGTGAATTCGACCGCGCCTGGCATTTCAAAGCGCCCGTGCAGAGCGCCAACGATCTTCTCCAGTTTCTCCGCCCCCAACAAGGGCGGGGTTCCGCCACCGAAGTAGACCGTATCCACGGGAAGCGCGAAAACCCCTTCGCCCAGCCCCAGAGCCTCATAATGAACAGGCAACCGGTCAATCTCATGCTCGAGCGCGTCGCTGTACCGGCCGAAGAGGCTCGAGCGCTCCACGCGCGAGCTGAAATTACAGAAGCTGCACTTCGAGGCGCAGAAGGGGACCTGAACGTAGATGCCGAGAGAATACATCGAGAGCCATCATAACCCAACTTTGCCCCAAAGTGGCCAACGCAGAAAAACGTGTAGGGGCAGGGCTTGCCCTGCCCTGGGGACGGCAAGCCGTCCCCCTACAAGCTTCATGAATTTTGGCGTACTATTATGAGTGCGGCAGGTTGCCAGCTCCGTCAGGAATAATCCCCATGCCTAACCCTTTATCGCGCGCCAAGCACAACGCTTCCATTAATCCCCAATTCAACCCTTCGATCAATCCCAAGATCAAGGCTGCGATTAACCCCAACTTTAATCCCTGGATCAATCCTACCCGGAACTCGCGCATCAACCCCGGCTTCAACCAATCCTTGAACCCCCTGCTTACGGCCTCGCTGAATCCCACGCGCAACTCGCGGCTTGACCTTAAACTGACCCACAAGTATTCCGGCCTTCGCCGGCTGAATCCCGAGGCTGAGTTAGTAGGCTACGTCGTGCGAACCAGCCACAAGGCGGTGCTGCTGTTTTTCGACAAAGACCTGAACTGGACGTCTTACCTCGTGGATAACAGCCAGCAAGGCTACAACGTCTTCGACCTGGAAGGAACCTGGCAAGGCTACGTGCTCAAAAACCAGGCCCGCGGGTGGAACGAGTTTAACCTGCAAGGCGACTGGCTAGGTTTCATTGCGCCCTAGTTCTGGCAAGCCTTCCCCAAAAAACGAAACCTTTCAGGGCAGGACTGCATCCATCAATTGGAGGAATTTTGGTGGCAGCTCTCACATCTAACACCAAAGGAGGAATGACCTATGCGCAAGTTGCTTGGACTCGCAACCATCGTGCTCTTGACCACGGCTCTCGCGCTAGCCGATTCGAAAAAGCAGCACAACGACGCCTTCACCGCGGGCCCTCCGGACGAATCTGAGTTGGCCCGGAAGGTGCGCCACGAATTGGTGACCCTGCCGTACTACTCGATTTTCACCGACCTCGCCTTTCAGGTGAACGGCAGTGTGGTCACACTGGAGGGTGCGTGCCCTCCAGAGCCCCCTTATGACATCAAGAAAGACGCGGAGAATGTGGTGAAGCGCATCCCGGGCGTAACCCAGGTCATCAACAATATCAAGGAATTGCCACTCTCGAACTTCGATTGGCAGACCCGTCGAGCCTTGGCCAAAGCCATTTACGGTGATCCGCAGATCGGAACGCGTTACGGGTACCAGGCCTTACCATCGATTCACATCATCGTGGACAATGGCCACGTGACGCTGGAGGGAGTGGTCGACAACCAGATGGATGACACTATGATTCGCATGCGCGCCAACCAGGTGCCGAACGTCTTTTCCGTGACGGATAATCTGGTGATCTTGAACCCGTCTAAGAAGAAGGACAAATGAAGAACCGGTCCCTGCCTCCGCGCTGACCTTCAGCCCTAGGCACGGACGTGGTCATGGAGGCTCCTGCCTGTAGGGGCGAGGCGCCGCCTCGCCCCTAGCTCCTCGTGGTTAATCCGCAAGTTGGCGACGGATGTGGCGGCGTGTACTCGCCGTTGTCCGCCTTACCTTCTGGGCATATAATCTGCTCTGGCGGCTCGGCCGTCGCGCCGTCCTATCCAAATGTATCTGATTTACAGCTTGCTGTTTACGCTCGGGGCACTCGTTACAGCCCCGTATTACCTTTGGAAACGGCGCGACGACCTGTCCGGAGCACGCTGGCTGGAACGATTCGGGAAGTTGCCGGAATCATTCCAGCAACCGGAGCGGGGCGCAATCTGGATCCACGCCGTTTCGGTCGGCGAGACCTTGGCGGTGGCGAGGTTGACGCGCGAGATGCAAGCGGTGTTTCCCGGCCGGAAGATTTTTATGAGCAGCGTTACCCCGGCAGGGCGCGCGGCCGGAGAAGGCCGGATCCCCGCGTTGGCCGGCAGGTTCTACCTGCCCCTGGATTGGCGGCGAGCGGTGCGGTCGACGCTGGATAGAATTCAGCCGTGCTTGCTGGTGATTGTGGAGACTGAGTTGTGGCCAAACCTTCTGCGCGCCGCGCACGATTCCGGAACGCGGATTATTCTTATCAACGCGCGCCTCTCGACGGGCTCCTTCGGGCGCTACCGCCCGCTGCGCCCGTTCATGCGGCGCGTGCTCAAAGATGTGGATATGATCTGCGCGCAATCGGAGGCCGATGCCGACCGCTTCCGGCAGTTGGGCGCGCTGCCGGAGCGCGTGGTTTTGTCGGGAAACTTGAAATTCGATTCGGAGCCACCGCGCTCAGCGGCCTTTTCCCGTCTGCTCGAAAAGGCCACCTCCGGAAAGGGACGCGCGCCTGTCCTGATTGCGGCGAGCACGATGCCGGGCGAGGAACCGATGGTTCTGGAAGCCTGGAGCAAGGTGCGCGCGCATTACCCTGAAGCCCTCCTGATCCTTGCTCCGCGGCACCCGGCACGTTTCGACGAGGTTGCCCGGATCCTCACCGCCCGCGGCCACAGCTTCGTCCGCCGCACTCGTCTGACGTCGCCAGACGCGGCGGACGTCAGCCGGATGGCGGTCTCGGAAGTCCTCTTACTCGACAGCATCGGAGAATTGGCAGGCGTGCTGGAATTGGCAGACGTGGTGTTTATGGGAGGGAGCCTGGTTCCGACCGGCGGCCACAATATTCTCGAAGCCGCATTCTGGGCCAAGCCCGTGCTGTTCGGCCCGCACATGGAGAATTTCCGAGACATCGCCCGGCTTTTCCTCGACGCGCAGGCTTGCCTCCAGGTTCGGGACGGGAACGAACTGGCCACCTCGCTGCTGGGGTTGTTTGCGGACCGCATGGCCGCCCGGGAACTCGGCGCGCGAGGCAAGCAGGTCCTGGCACAACACGCAGGGGCCACGGCTCGAGTGCTCGAGCAGATTCAACGATTGTCGGACGCGCCGGTCACCCAGGGCCGCGAGCGGTAGAGGGCGTTGTGGTGCGGGACGCCCACACCACGTGACTAGGACTGTCCGTCGCTAAGCCCCAAAGGGGCGATCTAACGAAGCCCCGGCCAACGGCCTGGGTCATCAGCGATGTCGGCCCGTTTAGATCGCGTCAAGCCCTGAAAGGGCGGGCTAGGGTAGGAGGTTTATTTCGCCCCTACAGGGCTAGGAAGGGCTACGAGTTTGAAGGCGCGGCGTTGACCCAGGCCGTTGGCCTGGGCTTCGTTAGATCGCCCCTTTGGGGCTTAAGGCGGACCCAAATACCGTGAATGTTTTACTTAAATTCCTATCGAGTATCTTCTTGACCGGTATAAGGTTGCGCCAGGCTGTCTACCGCAGCGGTTGGCTCAAAACACGGCGTCTGAACCGCCCCGTGATCAGCGTCGGCAACCTGAGCGTGGGAGGAACGGGCAAGACTCCCATGGTGATTCTGATGGCCGGGATTCTGCGGGCGGCCGGCCGGCGCCCGTGCATCCTAACGCGCGGCTACGGACGGCGACGGGGAAGAGGTCCCACACTTTTGGACCCGGAGGAGCGGCTTGTCTATGATCCGCGAAAAGTAGGTGACGAACCCGCAGCGCTGGCCAAGGCGCTGCCGGATGTCCCCATGGTCGTCGCCGCCGACCGTTTCCGCGGCGGCACGATTGCCGAGCGGACTTTTCGGCCCGGCGTGTTCCTTCTGGACGATGGATTTCAGCACTTGGCGCTTTATCGCGACCTCGATGTGGTCTTGCTCGACGTCACTACTCCGGCGCCGGACCTCGCGCTGCTTCCCGCCGGCCGGCTGCGCGAGACCTTCCAGGCTCTCCAGCGAGCCCATTGGGTGATTCTCACGCGAACCGAACTGGGCGATGCCAGCGCAATGCAAGCACGAGTTCAAGCCGTGAATCCGCAAGCCCGCATTTTTCGCTGCGCGACGAAACTGGCCGGATTGGTCGAGGCGCGCAGCGGCCTGCCGGAACCGCCCCAGAGCCTGTTCGGCAAAAAGCTCGCAGCCTTCTGCGGGATTGGAAACTCCGGCGCATTTTTCGCGGACTTGCGGAGCTGGGGCTTTGACGTGGCGGCGGAGCGTGCGTTTCCCGACCATCACCTATACCGGCATCGCGACTTGGAGAACGTTTTCGCGCTGGCGCGTGCCGCGGGGGCAGAAGCCGTTCTTACCACAGAGAAGGACCTCATGAATCTGCCGCCGCGTTGGGACGCTGCGCTGCCGCTGTTTGCCTCTTGCATTCGGCTGGAGATCGAGAACAAGATGGAATTCGAGCGAGCGTTGCTGGCTGAGGTGGAATCAGCGGCAGCGCGGAGGGCCCCTTGAAAAACCACGAGCTTCCCTCCTGGAATCCTAAGAAAATCATGGTCCGGGCTACCAACTGGATCGGCGATGCGGTGATGTCTCTCCCGGCCATCGAGGCGCTGCACGCGCGCTTCCCGGAGGCCGAGATCGTTGTGGTCGCCAAACCTTGGGTGAGCGAACTCTACGAGCATCATCCCGCCGTCAGCCGGCAAATCGTTTACGATGCGCACGGCGAGCACCGGGGAATGGGAGGCTTCTTGAAGTTGGTCCAGGCACTGCGCGAGGAAGGCTTCGACGCCGCGATTCTCTTTCAAAACGCCTTTCAGGCCGCCTGGATGGCCTGGTGCGCCCGCATCGCCGTGCGCATTGGTTATGCGCGGGACGGGCGGAGTTCGTTGCTGAACGAAGCTGTGGAGGTCATCTCTCCCGCCGCGTGCGGGCATCAAGCTTACTATTACCTGCAATTGCTATTTCGTTCGGGGTTAATCGACAAGCCTGAACCGGTCGGGGAAGTTCACCTCCACCTGGCGGACTCGGAACGAAGATGGGCGGCCCGGCAGCTTCAAAGCTTGGGGTTGGGGGGCAGGCGCTACCTGGTGGGTATTTGCCCGGGTGCGTCCTTCGGCCCGGCCAAGCGCTGGTTGCCGGAGCGGTTTGCCAGCCTGGCGGATCGCTTGATTGATGCCTTGGGCGCCGATGTGCTAATCTTTGGCTCCCCCGCCGAGAGCGCCCTCGCCGAAGAAGTGGCGCAGGTCATGGAGCACACACCGGTGCTGGTGGCGGGAAAAACCACCTTGCGGGAATTCATGGCCTTGTTGGCGAGGTGCCAACTGGTCATCACGAACGACTCCGGCCCCATGCACCTGGCAGCCGCCTTACATTTGCCGCTTCTGGCCATCTTTGGCTCCACGAACGAGCGCGAGACAGGACCCATAGGCCATCGCTTGCGCATTATCAAGCATCCTGTCGAGTGCAGTCCCTGCGGCCTTCGCGAGTGCCCGATTGATTTCCGATGCATGACGGGAATCTCCGTTGACACGGTTTACACGACGGCTCTCGAGGCGGTTAAGGAATGGGGGATCGGGCCGTGAGGTCGGCAGATGGGCAGGTCGGGTGAACACTCATCGCAAGCTGTCATTCTGAGCGAAGCGAAGTCCGATTTCGGGACCCCGATGGGGTCCATCGGACCCCAGAAATCGGGGAATCCCGGCAGTTCCCTAGCCACGGAACTGCGGGGATCCTTCGTCGTCCCGATCAGATCGGGACTCCTCAGGATGACAGGGCGATGGGTTGTTTACCGTTATGGCAAGGTTTTGCATCGTGGTCATCGCATGAAGATCAATGCTCAAGATCGAACCGCTCTGCTCGGAATCATCGAGAGGTTTCCCCGTCAGCGCATCATCATGTTGGGCGACCTGGTGGCGGACGAATATGTTTATGGGGAAATCGCCCGGGTCTCTCGCGAAGCCCCGGTACTGATTCTGAAGCAGCGAGAGAAGCAGGTAACACCCGGCGGGGGAGCGAACGCCGCGAACAACCTCGCCGAGCTCGGCGCCCGGGTCAGCCTGGCGGGCGTGGTGGGCGATGACGAGGCCGGGGATGCGCTGCTCCGCTACTTTCAGCAGAGGGGTGTATCCACTCGCCACGTGGTGCGCCTTACTGGCTGCCCTACCCCCACGAAGTCGCGCATCCTGGGCGCGCTCAGCCACTGGCAACCCCAGCAGATTGTTCGCGTCGACCGTGAACCTGCCCAGCGCTGGTCGAGGGAGATCCGAAGGCGGCTAACTCGCCGTGTTCTATCCCAGGCTCGGCACGCTTCGGCGCTTCTGGTCTCCGACTACGGCTACGGCGCCACGGACGCCCGCGAGGTGGAATATATCATTCGCCACAGGGGAAGCGGCCCATGGCCGGTGGCGGTTGACTCGCGCTACGACTTGTGGACATTCAAGAACGTGACCACGGCAACGCCCAATGAGCCGGAAGTGGAGGCCGCTTTCGGCCGCACCATCGGCCACGACTTGGGCCGCCTTCATGACCTGGGAAGAAAGCTGCTGCGCCGGCAGGGATTTCAGGCTCTCCTCGTCACGCGAGGGCGCGACGGCATGGTGCTTTTTGAGCCGCGCCGTCCGCCCCGCCATCTGCCGATCTTCGGCTCCGACCAGGCGCTTGATGTGACTGGCGCCGGCGACACGGTGATTGCCGCGTATACGCTGGCGTTAGGCGCGGGAGGAAGTTTCCTGCACGCCGCCATGATCGCGAACTGCGCCGGCGGCCTGGTGGTGATGAAACGAGGCACCGCGACGGTCACGGCGGCGGAGATTAAGGAAGCCATTCGAAACGCATGAGCGGGAGACCAGGCATTCAAAGCCCATCTGGGGCAACGGATCCCTCTTCGATACGCATGAGTGCGCCGATCCTACCGCGCGAAGGAGTAACGGAACTGGGCGCCCAGCTGCGTCGTGCGGGGCACCGTGTGGCGTTTGCCAACGGGTGTTTCGACGTGCTGCACGCGGGCCACGTAAGGTATCTTCAGGCGGCGAAGCAGCAGGGCGACGTCCTGGTGGTGGGAGTTAACAGCGACCGATCGGTTTTGACGCTGAAGGGGCCGGGAAGGCCGCTGCTCCCCTCTGAAGCGCGAGCAGAATTGGTCGCCGCGCTCGAGCCGGTCGATTACGTTGTCATTTTTGAGGAATTGAACGTGCAGGCCATTTTAAGCGAGCTACGCCCCGACGTGCATTGCAAGGGGCCGGACTACACCGCTGAAACCGTTCCCGAAGCCGCGCTCGCCAGAGAACTCGGGATCGCCGTGGCCATCGTGGGAGATCCGAAAGACCACTCGACGCGGGGCATGCTGGCGGAGATCGCGCGGCGCTACGGCAAGTAGCACAGGCACTCCTGCCTGTGCCTGAGGTTGATGGATTAGGCTGATTTGGACGGGCAAGAGTGCCTGTCCTACATCTTATGGAACGCCTGCTGGTCATTCGCTTGAGTTCAATCGGCGATATCGTGCATGCGCTGCCGGCCGTGGCGGCGCTCGGGGAGTCTTTCCCGCAGCTTGAAATCCACTGGCTCATTGAAACGCGCTATGCCTCGCTTCTGGCGGGAAACCCGTACGTACGGCGTATTCTGCCGCTCGATACGCTCAGTTGGCGGGGCGGCCTTCCACCGCTTGCGGTGCTCGAGGACATGGCGGGCACTTTGAGGGGACTGCGGCGAAGCGCTTACCAGACCGCGGTGGATTTCCAAGGCTTGTGGAAGTCGGCGCTGCTTGCCTTCCTGGCAGGCGCCCGCGAGAGAGTGGGCTTGGCGGAGCCCTGGATGCGCGAGCCGAGCGCTGCGGTCCTCTACACGCAACGGGTTGCCGCGACGGGGCGGAAGCATGTTGTCGAAGAGAGCCTCGCCCTGGTCCAACATCTTGGAGCGCGCGTTGGCCGCTGGCAATTCCCCTTGCCACGCACCGCCGACGACGACCAGTACATTGACCATCAACTCGCTCGCCTGGACGCGCCTGACTTTATCATCATCAACCCCGGCGGGGGCTGGAAAGCGAAGCGCTGGGCGCCGGAGAATTACGCTCGACTGCTCCATCATCTGGAGGGCCGCCTGGATTACAAGTTTCTGCTCACCGGGTCGCCTGACGAGGCTGCGTCGATCGCAGAAATCATCAGGCGCGCGGAAGCAAAACGCGCCTTTTATTTCCCCTCGAGCGTAGTGCAGTTCATCGCACTGGCGAGGCGCGCTCGATTGTTCCTGGGCGGCGACACAGGGCCCATGCACTTGGCGGCGGCCGTGGGAACGCCACTGGTGGCCATCCACGGTCCCACCGACCCGGCCCGGAACGGGCCGTTCCATGATGCCGACATCGCCCTTTACAATCATGCACCCGTAAACCACACACGCCGGAATCCGAACGCTACCTACATCGAGGGGATCTCCGTCGAGCGCGTGGCGGCGGCGATCGAGGAACGCCTGGCGAGGGCAAATGCCTAAAGACTACGCCACGTGGGCTAGCCGTTGGCGCGTGCCGCTGGGTTTCGGACTGGCCGTTTTGTATTTGCTGCTTGCGCGGCCCGCGCCGAAACTGCTACTCTGCGGTGCCGCCTTGGCGTTGGCCGGTCTGTTGTTGCGGGCCTGGGCGGCGGGCCACCTCGCCAAGAACCAGCGCCTCGCCACCGGCGGCCCCTATGCCTACACTCGGAACCCGCTTTACCTGGGCAGTGCAGTCATGGGACTGGGCGGCGCGTTGGCCGGGCGCTCTTGGCTGATCGGCGGAGCCTTCGTGGCCCTCTTCGTTCTGGTCTACTGGCCGGTCATGCAGCGCGAATCCCGCTTTCTGCAAAAGGAATTTCCGGAGACTTTTGAATCGTATGCCCGCCAGGTGCCGTTGTTTTTCCCTAGGCTGTCTCCCTGGCAGGGCGAGGGCGAGAGATTCCAGTGGCGGCTGTATCTTCGCAACCGCGAATATGAAGCTGCGGCGGGTTGTGCGGGCGTGATGGTTTTTCTGGCTTTGAGGACGTGGTTGAGTTAAATTCGAAGAGGCTACCTTTACCCAACCATGAACGTCCAACTGAATAGAGTGCGCGGCTCTCTACTTAAACTCGGCGGCTTGGCGGTGTCGGTTGCGGTGCTGGCAGATCCCGTTCTTTTCGGGCAAACCAAACCCGCGCCTTTCCAGCCGGGCGAACGCTTGACCTACGAGGTGAGCTGGTCGGTCTTCGAGGCGGGGACCGTCGCCTCTACCTTGCAGCGCACCCTGGACGGGACCAAGGAAAAATACACCCTCGTCACCACCGCCCACTCGCAAGGCTTCGTCTCTCTGCTCTTCAATGTCGATAATGAATTCCGGTCCGTACTCAATCCCCAAACCTTGTGCTCCGAGAAGATTTCCAAGAAGATCATCGAAGGGCGGCGCCGCAAAGAGACGCAGATTGTCTTTGATGCTCAGCGGAAGTTGGCGGTTCTCGACGAACGCGACTTGACCAGGCCCCATGACCCGCCCAAGCACGCCGAGAGCGAAATCCCCGGTTGCGTCGAGGATGTGGTGGCTGCCTTCTACTATCTGCGCAACCAGGATATGCAAGTCGGCAAACCCCTTCACGTGGCAGTGAACGACGGCTCGAGGACTTACGATGTGACGCTCGATGTTCAGGCTCAGGAGATGATTCAAACTCCCCTGGGTCAGCGCGCCGCCATCCGCGTCGAACCCAAGGTTTTCAGCGGCCTCTTCAAAAGAAAAGGACGGATGCTGATCTGGTTCAGCAATGATGAGCAGCATCTGCCCTTGCGCATCAAGTTCATCATTGCCGTCGGACCTATCACCGCCACGCTGAAATCCGTCACCCACTTGGCAAAGTGAGGGAATAGGGAACAGGGAAGAGGGAATAGGGAATAGGGGACAGCAAACAGAGAGCATGGCGAATCCTCCTCCTTGCTGCCTCTTCGCTGCTCCCTGTTCTCTATTCCCTACACGATTCGGTATTTTTCCGCCATTAAGCGCTTGAACTTGGGCTGGTAGATCAGGTCGTAGGCCAGTTCCTTGTCGGGGAAAAGGTCCAGAGCGAACTTCCGCGTGTGGGCAACCAGCGCGGAGGCTTCCTCGATGGGAAGGTCGGATTGAGCCACGACGTTGAGGACAAGGTTCACCACGAATTGCAGACGCCTCACCTTGCGGTTTTCCTCGAGGATTTCCTCTTGGCTGGCCATGTCGGCGCCCTCCCCCTTTGGCGGCAGGTTCATCCGTCACTTGACGGAGCAAATGGCGAGATCCGCGTCGAATCGGAACGGGTGCCGCATGAAATTGACCCCACAACTCGCCCACCTTCAGCAATTGTAGTATAAGCTAGTAGTCCTGGCCAGTCGTAGCGTCGGCGTTCCCGGGCTGTGGCAAGAATCGCCTTGCGGATTGGCGCTCCGTGAATCCGGTCGTGAGAAGCCATGTCAAGCGAAATCACACCGCAAAGAAAACTACTCCTCGCCTGGCGCTGGGGACAAATTCGGGCGGTGCTTCGCGAGGCAGTTGCCAACTTTTTTCGCGAGAACTCCTTCGCCGTCTCCGCTTCCATCGCCTATTACAGCCTCCTCGCACTTTTTCCCATGATGCTGCTCCTCTTAGGGGTGAGCGGCGCATTCATCCGCCGCTACGAACTCTCCGGCCGCTTGGCTTTGGTCCTGGGACATTACCTGCCCGTCCGGCGAGACTTCATCATGACTAACCTGGTGAGCATCTCGCGGGCCTACGGAAGGGTCAGCATACTGTCGTTCCTGCTTCTGCTATGGGCTTCGTCGGGCGTTTTCCTTCCCCTTGAACGCGCCCTCAACCAGGCCTGGGAAGTCGAGAAGCGCCGGCCTTGGTGGCGGCGGCGGCTTCTGGCCCTCGAGATGGCCGGAATCTTCGGCATCCTGGCCTTGCTCTCGACGCTGCTTGTTGGAACCCGCCGGTACGCTGACGCCTGGCTGAAGACCTGGGTTGCAGGCCCGCTCCTCCCCTTGGCCCAGCTCGTGTATCGCGGCGTCTTTATGGCCGCGACGTTTGCCATCACGCTCCTGATGTTCCTGGTCATCTTCGAGCGCCTGCCCAACCGCCGCCTAAGCCTTGGACAGGTTTTCCCCGGGGCCTTGCTGACCGCCCTCTTCTGGCAGGCTGTGCGCTGGCTGTTTTTCCGGCTGCTTCCGATGTTCAATTACCGCCAGATTTACGGCGACATCGGAGTGGTCGTGGCCCTGATGACCTGGGTCTATATTTCTTCCGCGATCATGCTCTTCGGCGCCCAGGTATCCCGCTCACTCTATAGGACTTGGCGAGCGATGGAGCCTGGTGTCGGCGCGGCGACGCCGGCTGCCGGGCCGGCGATCCAACCGCCTTTGCGCGAGCCCGAACCCCAGGTTCGCCGATCCGTGCCGGATTCGGGACCGGACGAGCTCGTAGAATAGGCTTTGCGGGGCTTAGGAGGCGAAACTAGGCCCCCTCGACGGGTGGGTGGGCAGAAGAGCACGCCCTATCTTACGAAAAGGCCGTTTTTAGCGCCTTTCGTGAAGGACCTTGCGAAATTTGCCCTTTGCTGGCGCGCAAAGGCCCCTAGCCGAGTTTTCTGACAATTCGTCCCCCTGATCGACATGGCGAATCTGGTGTTCATTATGTCATGGGGCCGACAGACGGAATGTCCTCACCCGCAAGCTACCGCCCATCTCGACCGTGGTTGCGCCGTCAACCTCGGGGCGGAACACACGAATCCTCTGGTCTCTCAGGCGCGCCAGAGTTTCGGCGCCGGGGAGGTTGCCGAAAACGTTCGATCCACCGCTGATCAAGGCTACGCGCGGATTAACGCGGGCCAGGAATTCCTTGCTACTGGAAGAATTCGAACCATGGTGGGCCACTTTCAGCACCAGGCTATCCAGGCCTTGCCGGGAGGCCAGCAGTTCGCGTTCAGCCTTGGCGGTGATGTCCCCTGTTAAAAGCACGCTGCCGCCCGCGTAAGAGACGCGCAGAACCAGGGAATCGTCATTGGAAGGCGAAGCAGGGGGCTGGCTCGAGCGCTCGGGCCATAAGACCTGCACGGTCGCCGCGCCGCGCTCCACTTCGTCACCCGCCGCCGGCGTACGTTCCGCCACACGCTTCGCTCGCAACGTTTCCAGCAATTCCCAATAATCCTGGGTAGAACCGTTTCTGGCGTGCCAGAACTCGCCGATCCGGAAGTTCCTCGCAACCGCAGACAGTCCGCCCAGGTGGTCCTCGTGGGGAACAGAAAGCACCACGATGTCGAGCTTCTTGATTCCTCGTGACCACAAGTAGGGCGAAACGATGTCTTCGCCGGGGTCCCAAAGCCGGCCCTGCAGTGCGCCCTCGCTGGCGCTGCGTTGCCTGCTGCCGGAGCCATCCACCAGCATTGTAGTTCTGTCCGGTAGCACCACCAAGAGTGACTCGCCTTGGCCGCAGTCAAGTGCCGTAACCTCCAGCATTCCTGTGGGAAGGCGGGGAGGAAACGGGTGAGTGGCGACCAGCACGGTCATCACTCCCAGACCTGCCATCGAGAGCCCAAACACCCAGACGCGTCTGCCAAGCGCCAGTGCCGCGGCGAGAATGAAAAGCACAAAACCGCAGCTCACCCAAAGCGGCGGGTTGGGCACTCGGAACGAGAGCCATGGCGGAAGATGCGGAAGCTCCGTCAGGGCAAACAGTCCCGCCATGATCACTGCCAGCGCCTTGGCAGGCCAAACCGCGAGCGCCGGAATCACAGCCCCCAGCAGGACGGTCGGAACGGCGAGGGCCAAGAGTAAGGTCATTACAGGGATCGCCAAGGCGTTGAGGCCGATGCCCGCCACGGCCACCCGGTGGAACATCGTCGCCATGGGCAACGCAAGGCCGACTTGCAGGAGCACCGAGAACACCAGGATGCTGGCCGTCCAGAGGAGGAGCCGAGCCGGGATTGTCACCAGGGCGCTGGCCAGAACGCCATGCAGCTCGAGGAATCGCGAACGCGATCTTAGCCAGGCAATCATGGCGCGCAAGTCCAGGCGGAATTGCGCCACGCGGGGCGTGAGATAAGCATCCCATGACATCCCTTCTAGCCCCCTCAAAGCGCTCTGGTAAGGCTCCGTTGTCCCTCCTAAGATGGGTAAGACGAGCCCAGCAATGAGGAGTGCGGCAGAGAAGGAAAGCTGAAACCCCGACTCGAGGAGCCAAGCCGGACGCCAGAGCAGCAGGACCAGGGCTGCCAGCCCGATCGCGTTCAGCGTGGGACGCTCGCGGTGAAGCAGCCGCGCCAGCAAGTAAAGCGAAATCATCAAGGTGGCGCGCAAGGTGGGAACGCGCTGCTCAACCAGGAGGGCATAGAAGAGCAGGAGCGCTAGGACGATCCAGCGCCTTGTCGATTCGCCGAGCGGAAGCAAGCGCAGCAGCCAGGTCGCCAGCAAGGCAAGCAATCCGACGTGAAGGCCCGCGATAACCAGCAGATGATACAGGCCCGTCTTGCGAAAACTCTCGATGGTCTGGGAGTCCAGCGAGGACCGATCGCCGAGCAGGACTGCCTTGAGCACCGACCCACACCGCCCCTGGGCCGACCAGCGCGGGTAAAGCTCGTCAATGGAGTGGAGCAGCCTGCTCCGAATCTGTTCGGGCAGCGTCGAAATCCCGCGATGGTCCAATCCTGGAAGCCTTTCAACCAAACGGGGATCCCTGAGCGTCCCAACCCAGTAAATATCCTCGGTGGATTCCATCCAGCGGCGGAAGTCGAAACTGCCGGGATTCTGGTAAATCCGCGGCTTGCGCAGGCGCACCGTCACTCGAACCGCCTTCCCATAGTTAAGTCTTAGTTCGTCCAGGAACGCCCACGTTTCTGCGTGCTCTGATCCCTCGACGCGCAATCTTACCTTCCCGGTCACGTCGTGAGAGACTGCACGGCTTTGGGCGCGCTCCGTTTCAAGGTCGAATTGAAGCCCATAGTCAGTGCGGAGGGGCGTGGAGACGATATGGCCCTCGAGGCGAATCGGTTCTTGCAGGTCAAAGCCCCGCGCAGCGAGTCCGCTGACATGACTGGGCGGGAAGCGGTATGCGAACAAGCAACCCGCGGACGCGCCGGCGCCCAGGAACCCAAGCAGCGCGAGGAGCAGGGAGACTCGCTCCCGGCCGGCGCGTAGACCGAGCAGTCCGGCCAGCAGGCAAGCTCCCGCGCAAATTGGGAGCCCGGCGGCCGCCAGGCTGCCGGCGTGAACCGAACCTACCAGAAGTATCCCCAGCGCGAAACTAGCCGTCATGAGGAGCAGGGGACTCCTCATGCGGGCCGTATTACCCTCTGCGGTTCCAGTCGCTAGCACTTCTGTTAATTCGGAGCGTGGCAGGAGCTACCCTTGCGGCTGCCCAGGGGAGCCGCGGGGCCGCGCCTGCAACGCGCGCGGTTGCACTTTCAAAACGTCAAAACGGTGATTGCTACTCCACATACGCCGACTTAACGAAGTCCCTGCTCTTCCCTTCCTTGTGGCAGTTCCAGCAGTCGCTCATGCTCTTCAGGCTGGGTTTCTCATCGCTGCCCGGGAAGACTTCAAAGCCCCATCCGCCGGTATCGGCATAAAGCTTGGCGCTCTTCTTCATCACGTAGACGGCCTTATGATTGGGACGAGGCTCGATGGCCCCCATCGAATTGCTGGTGTCAAACAGTTCGAGCACGAGCATGGAACCGTCGGGAAACAGCTTGTTCTTGGAGAGCGCGGGCCAGCCGGTGTCATTGACATAAACGTTGTGGAGGCCGCCGAATTTATCGAACAGCTTGTTCTGATTGCTGAAAACGACCATCGACTTGACGTGCCGCCAATGGCGGAAATCGCTGGGATAAGCAATGGCGGGTTTCTTCGGAGCCTGGGCGATCAAAGTCCCCAGGCTCACCACCGCCGCGACCGCTAAAAGCAAAATCCTGGTGCGGGTTGTCATGGGGAGATACCTCCTGATGCTGCGCTCCTAAGTAATCGACCTTGACAAAGACTACCGATTGCTGGCCCACATTCTACTCGAAGAGTTTCGAGTGTCCAGCGGAAAATTCGCCCGCGGCAAAAGCAAAGCTTGTGCTTTCTCCGGCCAGCGGCAGAGCCGCACGCAGTCATTTCCGATTTGTTTGCTCCCGGCGGGTGAGTTTGGCTAAAGCCTCAATGTGGTAGGTCTGCGGGAAGAGGTCGAACAATTCCAGGGACTCCATAGGGTAGCCGTACGCGGCCAGGGCCTTGAGGTCGCGAGCCAAGGTTGGTGGGCTACAGGAGAGGTAATGCATCCGGCGCGGGCGGAGGGCGGCCAGGAGCTTCAGCGAGCCGGCATCGACCCCGGCGCGCGGCGGGTCCATCACCACCAGATCGGGCTCCGCCTGGGCGAAGCGGCGCAGAAAATCGTAGGTGGTCTCACTCGCGGCAAACAGGTTCGAGAGGCCATGCGCTTCCGCATTGGCCTTCAGGTCCGCGGCCGCGATGGGATTCGCCTCCGCCGCCACCACGCGCTGGAAGCTCCGCGCCAGCGGCAGCGAAAACAGCCCCACTCCCGCATAAAGGTCCAGAGCGAGATCACCCCTCTGATCGCCCGTCACCGACTCGACGAGTGCGGGCGTGAGGTAGCGGGAGACCTGGAAGAATGAGCCCGGGCTGACGCGATAACGAATGTCGCCCACAGTGTAATGCAGCGTGGGCTTGCCCAGCACGCGGGTTCGGCCCGCTGTGGCGCGGGCAGCCTGCCCCGACCTGTCGGGGTCTCGCCCGCTGTCGAGGGAGCGCCCCGTTCCCGCCCTGCCAGAATCGAGCGCCACGCAGACGGCTCCGGGGATTCTCTCCAACAAGTTTTGCGCAAACGGTTCGGCCACGGTTGCACCACCCTCAATTTGCAGGGTGATCATCACTTCCTCATCGCGATCGTCAGCCACTACGTCAATTTCCCGAAGGCCCGCAAGCCCTGCAGCCCACTCCGGCTGGCGCAGTTCTTGCAACACCGCATTCAAGCGCGGCGACACGATCAGGCAAGCGTCGACCGGATAGACTCGATGCGACTGCGCCGCGAAGAAACCCAATTCGACCCGGCCGCCGGGATACCGCGCCACCTTAAACTGCGCCTGGTTGCGATAGTTCCAGAGCGGGCCGGAGCGCAGCGGAATGTCTCCCTTCCAGTCGATGCCTCCTAACCGCCGCAGCGTTTCGCGCAGGATTTCCTGCTTGCTGGCGGATTGGAGTTGCGGCTCGAGGTGTTGGTAGTGGCAGCCGCCGCAGCCGCCGAAATAAGGGCAGGGCGGACCGACGCGCTGAGGCGAGGCTTGCAAAATCCGTAGAGGGCGGGCATGGGTGACTCCCTTGGCGGTGCGGACCTCCTCCACTTCGGCGCGTTCACCCGGCAGGACGCGCGGAACCAGAACCGTACGGCCCGCGTGGTGGCCCAGGGCATCGCCACCGTAGACCAGCTTGGTGGGGGTAAGTTCGAAGGACATGGTCCGTTGTCCGTTGTCAGTAGTCCGTGGTCAGTTGCTCGCACTCGAGCCGCAGGCACTGAACAACGGACAACTGACAACGGACAACTGACATCCTACATGTAAAACAAACTTAACCTTGGAATCTGGTAATAGTCCATCAGGCATCGCTTGCGGAACTGCCGCTCCAGCGATTCGATCTGTGGCCCGGTCATTTTCCGGCGATAAGGGCCCAGGCCCCGTTCAACCTGTTCCTGGATTCCGGCCATGCGTTCGATGGAGGCCGCGCGGGCGAGAGAAGCGGTCAGCTTTGCCTCCACAGCGGTCAGTCGTATTTCGAGTTTTTCCAGATTGGCAAGCAGCTTGGTGGGGTCCTCGGCGGACATGGCGTGAAGTTCCGGCGCTATAGCAGCCAGGTCGTCCGCGAGCACCTGTTGCCCCTCGGCGCGAGCCTTTCTCGAGGCCGACTCCAGACTCTGCGCGTTGCCGCTCAGGAAACGGACGATTTCTTCCGCGGTAAAAGGAGGAGGCGAATCTTTGCGCCCGACGCTCTGGACTTCGCCCGCCTGCGCTTCCTCCGCGGCGCGCAGAACCTCCTGGGTGCAGTACGCCAGGGCGTTGACCGTTCTGTATTTTCGCTGGCGTGCCTGGTACTTTTCGAAAGCACGCGCGATACCCGTCAGCACGGCCTGGAGCGGAAGGCCGGCGTCTTTCCAGGATTCAATTAAGGCCCAATCGAGAGGCGAAAGGAGTGTCCGCGTGCCACGGCATTTCTGGTAGCACTCTTCGATTTCGGTGAAGTAGTTGAAATAGCTTTCCAAGTTGGTCCGTTGTCCGTTGTCAGTGGTCCGTTGTCCGTAGGGTTGGTTGGGAATGGATGGCCCGCCGTCACAACTGGCCGCCGAGTCATTCCGACGACGATGCAACGGGCGACTGACAACGGACAACGGACGACTGACTACTTCTTTTTGTTTCTCTCGTAAATAATCCGCAAGCCTTCGAGCGTCAGCCAGGGCTCGACGGGAGGCTTGTATTTTGAGGCGCCGGCCACCAGCGACGCCTGGCCGCCGGTGGCGATGACCGTGGTCTTCTTGCCGAGCTCCTGGCAGAGGCGGTCGAGGATTCCATCGACTAAGCCCACCGCGCCATAAAAGAGTCCGGACTGCATGCTCGCCACGGTATTGGTTCCGATCACACGTTGCGGCTCGCGGATCTCCACGCGGGGCAGTTTGGCGGCGTGCTCGAAGAGCGCATCCGCTGAAATACCCAGGCCGGGCGCGATGGCGCCGCCTAGATACTCCCCTTTCTCGGAGACCACGTCGAAGGTGATGGCGGTGCCGAAGTCCAGCACTATGCAAGGGCCGCCGTATTTTTCGAAGGCGGCGACGGCGTCGGCGATGCGGTCCGCGCCCACCTCTTGCGGGTTGTCGTAGTGGATGGCCATTCCGGTGCGCGTGCCGGGAGTCAGGAAGAGGGGCTTGAGGTGAAAGTACTTCCGAGCCATTTCCTCCAGGACGCCGTTTAACGTCGGAACGACGCTGGCCGCCATGATGGCCTTGATCTGTTCCGCCTGGATGCCGTCCAGCATGAAGAGATTTCGGGTCAGGATGCCGTATTCATCCGCGGTCTGCGACTTGTCGGTCTTCAGCCGCCACTGGGCGCGCAGGTCTTTTCCCTCGAAGACGCCCAGAACCGTGTTGGTGTTTCCTACGTCGATAACAAGTAAGTTTTCAGTCATCAGTTTTCAGTTAACAGTTGACAGTGGTCCGTTGTCCGTTGTCAGTGGTCCGTTGTCCGTAGGTCGGTTGGCGATGGATGGCCCGCCGTCACAACGGGCCGCCGAGTCATTCCGACGACGAGGTTACGGACTACTGACAACGGACGACTGACGACTGATTACTTTACCTCCGCCACCTCTCCCGCCACCAACGCCTCTTCTCGTCCGTCGTCATAGCGCACCCGAAGGGCGCCGCTGGGGTCGACGCCGAGGGTGGTGGCCAAGGACTCGGCCTCGCCGTTCACAATCCGGATGCGCTTCCCGCAGGCATAGGAGGAGGCGGAGGCCCAACGCTCGGCGATGGCCGCGCTTCCCTTCTCGAGTAGCAAGTGGTAATGCCTCTCGAGTTCTTTCAGCAGAGCAACACAGATCTGAACGCGCGACCAGGGCCGCTGGCTTTCGATGCGCAGCGAAGTAGCGATGCGCTTCAATGCGGCGGGCATCTCGCTGTGATTGACGTTGATCCCAATCCCCAGCACGACGGCGTGCAGCCGCCCCAGTTCGGCATTCATTTCCGTCAGGATCCCGGCCACTTTTTTCCCATTCACCAGCAAATCGTTGGGCCAGCGGATGTCTACGCTCAGTCCCGTCAGAGCGCTCGCGGCCTGTTGAGTCGCCACGCCGGCCATCAGGGTAAGAATGGGGGCCGCCGCCGGTGAGAAGGGCGGACGAAGTATCACGGAGAGATATATCCCGCTGGATTTTTCCGAATACCACTCGCGGCCAAAGCGGCCGCGGCCGGCCGTCTGTTCTTCGGCCATCACCACCGTCCCGTGCGCCGCGCCTTCCTGCGCCAGGACCATGGCTGCGGTGTTCGTAGAGTCAATCCGGAAGTGGTGGTTAATGGCGTGGCCGATCTCACTGCCCCCCAATTCGCCTTGGATCAAGCTGGGCACGAGGATGTCCGGCATCTTCACAAGCTGATAGCCGGCGCCCATGTGGCCCTTGATCTCCACGCCCAGCTCGCGCAGTCGCTTCACCCACTTGCTGACCACAAAACGCGTCACGCCGACTTGCGAGGCAATCTTCGGGCCCGGAACGACGACCATGGCGTTCTTCACCAGCAGGTCAATCATCTTGTCGATTTTGTGCTCGGTACTCGGCACAAGCATGAGTGGGGCTCTCCACTACCCCCGCCCCTCCTCAACGAGGAGGGGAGTTCTACGCAGGGTCGATGCGAAAGTTGATGTCCACGGCGGGAGCGGAGTGCGTCAGCGCTCCCACCGAAATATAGTCGACGCCCGTCTCGGCGTAGGCGCGGATGTTCGTGGCGTCGATTCCGCCCGAGACTTCCAAGCGAATGCGCCCCGTCGCGCGTTCCACGCACTGGCGGACTTCGTCGGGGGTCATGTTATCGAGCAGCACGCCGTCGGCGCCGCACTCGAGCGCTTCTTCCAGTTGAGCAAGGTTGGTCACTTCCACTTCGATATGGTAGCCTGCGGGGCGTTGCCGCTGGGCGTTCGTGACCGCAGCGCGGATGCCGCCGGTCAGTTTGAGGTGATTGTTCTTAATCAGGATCCCGTCGTCCAGGCGCAGGCGATGGTTTTGGCCGCCTCCCAAGCGCACGGCGTATTTCTGCAGGGTGCGAAGTCCCGGAGTGGTTTTGCGCGTATCCAGGAACTCGGCCCGGGTTCCCGCCAGTTCTTCTTTGAGCCGCCGCGCGTAGGTGGCCACGCCGCTCAAATGCTGGAGGAAATTGAGCGCCACACGCTCCCCGGCCAGCAACGTGGCGGCCGGACCGCAGGCGCGCGACAACTCAGTCCCCGGGCGAACTTCCGTGCCGTCCTCGAGAGTGGGAATCCACTCCGCGGGTGGCCGGAGGACTTGAAACACCATCGCCGCTACGGGAAGCCCCGCGACAACCAGACCCTGCTTGCTGCGGAATGTCCCGCAAGCTAGCCTCTCGGGCGGCACTGTAACCGACGTCGTCAGGTCGCCTTGGCCAAGGTCCTCCGCCAGCGCCCGCTCAACCAAGTCGCGCAGTTCTGCGGAAGACAGGTCCAGGGGCCCGGGAAGACTGCTCGTGCTCAGAGGATTGAGATATCCCACACTTCAGCCAAGCCTTTCTAAAGCTTCCACCACTTTCGCGTAGTGGTCCTCCAATTCGGCCCGACGGCGTTCCACACCCCGCACCACTTCCCGCGGCGCGCGCTCGACAAACGCCTGATTTTCGAGTTGCGCCTTGGCTTGTGCCAGCGCCTGCGCAAGTTTCTCCTTTTCCTTTTGCAGGCGAGAGCGCTCCGCCTGGTGATCCACGGGTGCTTCCTGCAAAACACGCAGGTCGAATATTGCTGCCCGGCGCACCTCCGGAATGGCCGATTCTAAACGCTCGCGAACGAAGGTCAGAGCCTGGAAAGTGGAGAGGCGCAGAATCGTCTCGAGGTGCGAGCGGAATAGTTCCAGCCAGCGCAAGTCTCCACACCCCACCTGGGCGCTGGGCTTCACCTTTTGCAGGCCCATTTCCGCCTTCGCGTTGCGCAAGGAGACCACCAAATCCTGAATCAATTCGAATTGCTTCTCGGAGACCGGGTCCGCCGCGCGTTGGTTGACAAAGCTGAAAGGCGTTAAAGAAATTGAATTTCCTCGCCACCTCCCCTTGCTCCCCTCCTCATTGAGGAGGGGAATCCGCGGGCTCTCCTCCTCGCTGAGGAGGGGCTCGAGGGGTGGTGCAGATCCCGCATGCGGCAGCCGTTGCCAGAGTTCCTCGGTGATGAAAGGCATAAAGGGATGGAGCAGGTGAAGCGCGGATTCAAAGACGCGCGCCAGGTTGATCCAGGCCGGAGAAACTTTCGCTCCCTGCGCGGGACGTGTAATTTCCGGTTTGACCCACTCGAGATACCAGTCGCAAATCTCGTGCCAGAAAAAGTGATAGACCTCGTACGCTGCCTCGTGGAAACGGAAATCGGCCAGGGCTTCCTCGATCTTCCGGGTCACGGCCTGCAGGCGCGAAAAGATCCAGCGGTCGGCCAGCGCCAAAGACTCGAGCGAATTTACCGCGCTGAAACCCAACTCCGGGACCGGCCGCAACGCCTCCTCGAGCTGGTCGCGCCAGGCCTCCGGCAGCTTCTCGAGGTTCATCAGGATGAAGCGCCCGGCGTTCCAAATCTTGTTAGCGAAGGCGCGGTAGGACTGAATCTTCTCCACACTGAACGCAATGTCGGTGCCGGGGGCGGCGCTGATGGCCAAGGCAAAGCGCACGGCATCGGTGCCGTACTCTTCCGTGATCTCGAGCGGGTCAATCACGTTGCCTTTCGTCTTGGACATCTTCTGCTTTTCCGCGTCGCGCACCAGGGCATGAATGTAAAGCTCGCGGAAAGGCACGTCGTTCATGAATTTCATGCCCATCATGATCATGCGCGCACCCCAGAAAAACAGGATGTCGAAGCCCATGATCATCAGGTCGTTCGGATAGAAGCGGGCGAGGTCCGGCGTCTGGCCGGGCCAGCCGAGCGTGGCGAAGGGCCAGAGGGCGGAGCTGAACCAGGTGTCCAGGACATCCATCTCGGGCCGGAGGCTCGCGAGCTCACAATTGGGGCACGCCAAGGGCGCCTCGTGCCCCACGATCACTTCGCCGCAGGCGTCGCAATACCAGACGGGAATGCGATGCCCCCACCAAAGCTGCCGTGAAATGCACCAATCGTGGAGATTACCCATCCAGTCAAGGTAAATCTTCTTGTAATTATCTGGTGTAATACGGATGCGGCCTTCTTCCACGACGCGGATGGCGGGGCCGGCCAGTTCCTGCATCTTCATGAACCACTGCGTGGAGAGCAGCGGCTCGAGCACCGTCTTGCACCGCTGGCAGGTGCCCACGCTGAGCGGGTAATCTTCAATCTTCTCGAGCAGACCCTGCTCGCGCAGATCGTGCACGACCCTTTCCCGCGCCGCGAAGCGGTCCAGGCCTTTGTACCGGCCGGCTTCGTCCGTCATGAGGGCCGAGGTGTCGATCACCTCGAGGCGCGGCAAGTTGTGACGCAGCGACATGTCGTAGTCGTTGGGATCGTGAGCGGGAGTCACTTTTACGGCGCCCGTGCCGAACTGCGGGTCCACGAAGTCATCCGCGATGACGGGAATCACGCGGTTCAAAAGCGGCAGCACCAACTTGCGGCCGATCGCGGACCGGTAGCGCGGGTCGGCGGGATTCACAGCCACCGCCGTATCCCCCAGCATGGTCTCAGGCCGCGTGGTCGCCACGCTGATCGAGCCCGAACCATCTTCGAACGGATAGCGGACATACCACAGGTGCCCCGGGCGGTCTTCATGAACGACTTCCAGGTCAGAGACGGCGGTGCCGCAACGCGGGCACCAGTTCACGATGTACTTGCCGCGATAAATCAGCCCTTCCCGGTAAAGCCTGACGAAAACCTCGAGGACGGCGCGCGTGTAGTCCGCATCCATCGTGAAGCGGTCACGAGTCCAATCGCAGGACGCGCCCAGCCGCTCCATCTGGCGGCGGATGGTCCCACCGTTCTGCTCCTTCCATTTCCAGCAGAGTTCAAGGAATTTCTCCCGGCCCATCTCGAGGCGCCGGCGCTGCCCTTCCCGGCGCCAGGCGGCACGCCCGGCGGAATCGGGTTCGAGATTGGGCAATGCCTGGCGGCCAATTTCCTGCTCGACGATCAGTTGGGTCGCAATGGAGGCGTGGTCCGTGCCCGGCAGCCAGAGCACGTCCTTGCCGCTCATGCGATGCCAGCGCATCAGGGTATCGATCTCGGTATGCTCGAGCATGTGGCCCATGTGGAGCATGCCGGTGATGTTGGGCGGCGGAATCGTCAGGCTAAAGCGCGGGCGGGCAGGGTCGTCGGATGGACGGTAGAGTTTTTGGGCAATCCAGGTCCGCGCCCAGTGCGGTTCGATAGTTTCGGGGGCATAAACCTTGGGGATCTCGTGGTCCAATTCTGACCTCTTTCACTCCGTCGCGAAGGGCGTCGCTTCACGGATTGCGGAAACACCCTTGGACGCTGTCATTCTGAGCGCAGCGAAGAATCCCGGCAGTTGTAGTTTCGACGAACTACGGAGATCCTTCGTCGCCTGCGGCTCCTCAGGATGACAGTCTTTCTTCAGGCTCTGATGCCCGCCCTTCCGCTCCTGCCGACCTAAAGGCCGGCGCTACGAGTGCTGCACATGTCTTGTAGTCAGACTACTATAATCGGCTTGGCGGAAGTGAGTCAAACCGGCGCTAATGACTCAGTTCCCCGTGGCACGGGCATCCTGCCCGTGGACGGTCACGGCCAAGATGGCCGTGCCACATCAAATTGAGTCGCCGCTGAACCGGCAGGAGTCAGGATTCAAATCTCAAGCGACCTCGCCCTTCAACATAAACCCGCACACTCTTAAGCCGGCCTTGGTCAACGTCGCGCGTGAGGCTACGTTGCCGATGCCAGTTCGGGCGGCGGGGACCCTGCCGGAGAGATAACACACTCGCTTAACCTCCTGCAGCAGGAAACTTCCAATTCCGCGCCGGCGGCAGTCCTCTCGAACTTCCATGTGCAAATCTGCAAACGGCGGGTTGTAGTGGAGTAGGAAACCGCCGCTGGCGACGACCTCTCCTTTCAACTCCACCACGTAATCCCCTACCGGCTCGGAGGTGTGTCCAAAGATCTGATCGCCGGGCCGCGAGCGGCGGACGATTGCGCCCGGCACACTCAACTTAGTAACCGAGTGATCCTCGAATAACACTACGTCGGCGCTCACAGAGGTTGAGAACTCGTAGAGCATGGAAGAGAGCAGCAGGTCGTTGCTTTGGCACTCGATCAACCCCGCACTTGAGGCCAGAAGTAGCTGCCGGAACAGCTCGCTGGCCCTCCTCCTGAACGGCGGGACGACAAAGAACTCGAATACCGTGTCCCGGTCGTCGCGTTCCTGGCCTTTGATGGAGCCATAGCCGACTGTCAGATCATCCATGGCCAAAAGATACGAATCGGTCCAGCCGCGCTCGTGGCAGGCGTTGTATCGAATCTGGAAATTCGTTTCCTGGAGATACAGGGCACGAAGCGGCTGGATGTTTTCAAGTTCGGTCTTGCAAGCGATTGCTCTCATTTGGATTCTACCGTGCTGCGCGCGGGACGCCCGCGCCGCAGCGCCGCGCTACCCGCCGCTGACCGAGGGCACGATCATGATCTCAGCGCCGGGCGGTAGGGGAGTGGCGAGCCCGCCGGTGTACCGCACGTCTTCTTTTCCCACGAAGATATTGATGTGTTGGCGAACGAGACCTTGCTCCGTGACGACGCGGTCTTGAATTCCAGGACAGGCGGCCCAGAGCGCCCGCAAGGCCTCGGAAAGTGTGGCTGGGGCCCCTATGATTTCCACCTGGCTGCGGCCATCGGCAAAGGAGCGCAGCGGGCCCGGGATGTGAAAGGTAACTGACATGTTCTTATCGGGACTTCCGATGGCCAGCGGCTTTGCCGCCCCGACTTGTGGAAAGGCTTCGCCTTTCCGGTGAGGGCCTCAAATCTTGCTCTGAGGTTGAGGCTGGGCCTCAACCGGCGAGGCGCAGCCTCGCCAAAAACCTAATGATTCAATCGGCGCAGTCCCGGAAAGGCAGAGCCTTTCCGCAAGTCGGGGCGGCAGAGCCTCGCGGTTCAAGCAAGTGCCTCGAGCGCATCTCCCGACCTGAAGGTCGGCGCTACGAACTTTTCTTTTTGACCGGCTTCGGCCTCCGCCTGCTCCGCGGCTCGCCGATCACGGCGGCTTTCACGCAGAGCACGGCCGGCAGACCTTCCATAATCCGGCTCCAATTCTTTCCTTCGTCGGCGGAGCCATACAGGTGTCCGCTGCGGGTGCCGAAGTACAGGCCGTGCGGGTCGAGAGTATCGGCAGCCATCGCGTCGCGCAGCACGGTTTCATACGCTCGCTTCTGAGGCAGGCCGCGCATCAGCGGCTCCCACGAGGCGCCGGCGTTGCGGGTTCGGTAGATGCGCAGCCGCCCATCGATTGCGCACCGGAACTCGTCGGACTCGACGGGCTGGATGTACACGCAGTCGGGATTGTGGGGGTGCATCACCATCGCGAAGCCAAAGTCCGAAGGCACGCCATTGGCGACGTCCTTCCAGCTTTGGGCGCCGTCATCGGAGCGGTACAAGCCCCAATGGTTCTGGAGGAAGAAGCGATCGGGGCGAGCCGGGTGCAGCGCCACCTTGTGCACGCACTGGCCAAACTCCGGAAACTTGTCGGGTTGATTCACCATGCGAATACCGCGGTTCGCGGCGAACCAGGTGCGCCCGCCATCCTCCGTCGTATAGACCCCGCCGGATGAAATGGCAACCAGCATCCGGTTGACGTCCGCGGGGTGCAGCAAAATGGTGTGAAGGCTGAGCCCGCCGTTTCCCGGGACCCAGCGCGGGCGATGCGGGTGATTAAACAAGCCACAGTTCAACGACCAGGTTTCACCTCCGTCGGTTGACTTGAAGAGCGCCGCGGGCTCCACGCCGCAGTACAGGACGTTTGGCTGGTCGGGCCGCCCAAGGCAGATTTGCCAGACATTCTTTAGCGTGGCGCCTGACTCCGTGGGGAATTTGATCTGAGCCTCGAGCGGGTTGGTCCAAACCCTGCCGAAATCGTCGCTGGAACGAAGATAGGTGCCCCAATAGCTGCACGTCGAGGCCCACAGGCGGCGCCGGCCTTCGCGGCTGTCGTAGGCCAGCGAGTAGATTGCTTGTCCATGAAAATACGGCCCGGCCACCTCCCAGCGAGCGCGGTTCGAATTCGACCGCAGCAGAAATGCTCCTTTGATGGTGCCCACCAGCAGCAGAACGTCGCCGTCCTTGACGCGCAAGTGGCGGATGCCGCGGTGCAGCGTGGTCAGCGGACCTCTTTGCTCGCTCGGGCGGGCAGGCGCAACGACGGAGGCGGACTGCAACGCCTCGAGCGCCGCATGAACCTCCGCCGCCTGCTGATATCTCTGCGCCGGCTCTTTGGCCAGGCAGCGCTGAATGACAGCCGCGAGGCCAGGGGGAATGTGTTCGGGGAGCAGCGCCGGCTGCTGGTGCAGAACCGCAGAGACGACCTCGAGGCTGGTGCCTCCGGGGAAAGGCAACTTTCCACACGAAGCTTCGTAGAGCACCACTCCCAACGCCCACAAATCGCTGCGGGAGTCCCCTGCCTCGCCGCGCAGAACTTCGGGCGCCATATAGGACAAGGTGCCGGAGATGGTTCCGGTCCCTTCAATCGGCGCAGTCTGGGTTAACTGATCGACCTCCAGTGTAGGTAAGCGGCGCGCCAAGCCGAAGTCAAAGACTTTGACCAAACCCTCGGGAGTCACAACGATGTTGGCGCTCTTCAGGTCGCGATGGACGATGTTGCGGCCATGGGCGTGCCCGAGAGCACGGGCGATCTGGACGCCGTAACGCAAGATGGATTCGACCGCCAAACCCGAGCCGGCAATCAGCGCACTCAAGGTTTGACCTTCGATCAACTCCATCACCATGTAGAGTTCGCCACCGAACTCCCCCACTTCGTGGATGGTGCAGATGTTGGGATGGCTGAGTGCGGAGGCGGCTCGGGCCTCGTGCAGAAGATGCTGGCGGGAGGATTCGTCAACGAGGGTGCCTTCGCGCAGGACTTTCACCGCAACATCGCGCTCCAGGACCTCGTCATGGGCGCGATAGACCACACCCATGCCTCCCTGGCCAACCTTCGAGACGATGCGGTAGTGGCCAAGCAGTTCGCCGATCACCATTCCTCCTGGGGCTTCACGCGGGTGAGCCCCCGGACGCGAAGGCGCTGAACACTGCACCCTGCGGATCGGCCAGGATGGACATGCGGCCCACGTTCTCGACGTTCATTGGCGCCAGAAGTGTCTTCCCTCCAAGTTGGTCGCATTTGGCGGTGGTTTCATCACAATTCGCGACATAAATGTAGGCCATCCAGTGCGGCGGAGTGTTAGGAGGGGCAAAGCTCGAGGGGGGAATCCCGCCGATGAATTCCTTGCCGTTTTTGATGTGCAGGTAGCCGGAGGGATCATTCTCGCTCTTGGTAATCTTCCAGCCTAGGAGGCCCTCGTAGAACGACTTGGCCCGCTCGGTATCGGGCGTCATCAGATCCGCCCAGCACAGGGTTCCAGGCACCCCGGCGATTCCCAGCCCGCTGTGGGTCTTGTTCTGCCAAAGCGAGAAAAAGGCGCCGGTCGGGTCTTGCACGACGGACATGCGCCCTGCATCCATAACGTCCATGGGGCCGGCGATAACCTTGCCGCCCAATTCGGTGACACGTTTGGAGGCTTCGTCAACGTTGGCGACCGCGATGTAAAGCATCCAGTGCGGCGGCACACCCTGGGAGCGCTGGTCAGGCCGCAATGTGTATGCGGCGCCCGAGTCCCGCCCCTCAAGTTGAAACATGGTGTAAAAATCAGTAGGACCCATGGGAAAATCGTTGGCGGTCCAACCAAATAGAGAGTTGTAAAAGCTCTTGGCGGAATTCTGATCGGTGGTGGCAAGCTCGATCCAGCAAAAAGCTCCGGGCGGATGACTGTCGATGATGCGTCGCATGCGTGGTAGTCCCTCCTAGTTGATTTATGTTCTTTAAGTGCCCAATATGTGTATCTTAACCCTTTTGGGGGCTCCCCGTCTCGCCAAATCGCGCGACTCCAAAGCGATGCGCTCAAACAGACTGTAAACACCCTCTCCCCACGGGAGAGGGCTATTCAACTTAGGCGAGCGTAGATATTCAGGAACGCCAGCGCCAGCGCCCAGGCCTGCCGGGCGGCGTTGGGGTTGTAACTCGAGCGCGCGTCGCAGAAGAATCCGTGATCGGCGTCCGAGAATTCGACATTTACGAAGGGCTTACCCGCCGCGCGAATTGCTTCCGTCACCGCGCGCCTCACTTCGGGGCCCAAGTGCTTATCCAAACCACCCCACAAAAGCATCTGCGGAGCGTGCAAGTCGCCGGCACGATCGAGCAGGCCGGGGCTGAAGGGGTTGGGGGCGATCCCGCCGCCGTAAAAGGAGATGGCCGCACTCACGGGAAGAACCACATTGGTGAGAACCGCCACGCGCCCGCCCATGCAAAAGCCCACGCAGGCGATCTGCCGGCCCTGACTCGAAGGCTGCGCGCGCAGCCATTCGTAAGCAGAGCGGACGTCAGCTTCGAGGTTTTGATGAGTTAACGCGATCACATGAGCCCTGGCTAAATCGAACTTCTCGTAGGTTCCTTCGAAGCCGGGGGCGGTACGATGAAATAGGTCGGGGGCAAGCGCGACGTAACCTTCGCGCGCAAAGCGTTCCGTAACATCCCGGATGTGCGCGTTGACCCCGAAGGCTTCGTGATACACCAACAAGCCGGGGTGGGCGTCCGCATCTTCAGGACGGGCCACGTAGACGCGCATCGCTGTCCCGTCTCCTACCTTCAGGGTGATCCAATCAGTTTTGATTGCCGCCATTCAATTCTCCTTCCTGGTTGGGGTTCACTGAAACCGCCTGTCCGGTCATTTCTTCGGGCGGATCGCCTCCCGCCATCGACTGGGCCAGGATAAGCCGGCGAGCTTCGCCGCGCATGGCCGGCCACGCCAACGCGAACGCCACGCCTCCCGCCAGGCTGACGATTCCGCCCAGCCTGATGGTCAGCGGCGCGCCCACGTGCTGCGCGATCGCTCCTGAAAGCAACGCGCCAAAGGGCGCCATGCCCATGAACATCATCGAGTAGACGGCCATGACGCGGCCGCGCAATTCATCCGGGACCATGGTTTGGATCAAAGTATTCGAGGAGGCCATTTGCAGAATCATGCAAAACCCGGCGGGCATGACCAGCAGCGCGGAAAGCCAGAACCAGTGCGAAAAGGAAAAGAGGAAAAGTGAGGCGCCGAATCCCATGGCCGCGAACATGATCCATCTTCCCAGGCCGCGCACGCCGTGGCGGGTGGCCAGAGCCATTGTTCCCGCCAGCGCCCCCATTCCCGCCGCGCCCATCAGTAGCCCCAGTCCGCGCGCTCCGCTGTGCAGGATTCGGTCCGCGAAGATCGGCATCAGCACCATGTAAGGCATGCCGGTCAGGCTGACCAATCCCAGCAGAAGCAGCAGGGTGCGGATGGGCGCGTTGCGGGCCACCCAGTGGAATCCCTCCACAACACTGCGCAGTCCGGAGCGCTGCTTGTCCCGCGGGCGTGGCGTTACGACCATCAGCAACAGCCCGACGATCACCGCAATGTAGCTGACCCCGTTGGCAAAGAAGCACCAGCCTTCCCCGATCGCCGCCACCGTGATTCCCGCCACGGCAGGCCCCAGGATGCGCGCCCCGTTCACCATGGCGGAATTCAGAGCGATGGCGTTGACCAAATCCTTCGGGTTCACCATCTCGACCACGAAGGCCTGGCGGGTGGGAATGTCGAGCGCGTTCACCAGGCCAAGGCACGAGGCCAGCACCATGATTTCCCACACCTTGATGTGGCCCAATAGAGTCAGCGCGGCGAGGATAAACGCCAGCAACATGGCGCTGGTCTGAGTGCCGATGACAATCCGATGGCGGCTTCTGCGATCTGCCACCATGCCACCAATCGAAGCCAGGAGAAAAACCGGGATTTGCCCCGCAAAACCTACCAGGCCCAGCAGCAACGAGGAACCTGTAAGACGGTAAACCAGCCACGATTGCGCCACGGACTGCATCCAGGTGCCGATCAGGGAGATGATTTGGCCGCTGAAGAACAGCCGGAAATTGCGGTAGCGCAGGGCGCGGAACATCGCCGGGACGCGGCTCTGCGCCTCGCCCGGCGCCGCGTCCTTCGCTTGCAGCGCGGCGATGGCGGGACGCCCCTGCCCATCTTCACTTGCGGTGGCCATGGTTTCATGATACTGGAGTCGGCCAAAATTGGGCAAAAACATTGGGGAACGACTTAGTTAGGCCAGCAAGTTGAAACATTGGAACAACCATCTGAATAGGTAACAGAACCGGAATCGTGTCATCCTTATGGGTGGCCTGACTTTCGGCCATAGACGCTCGGGATGACAATCGTGGGATTGTTCTTATCTTCCCTCGCGCGGAGAGATGGAGGTTCGTGGCCTAAATGTTGGATGATTTTGTTCGCCGGGAAGGCAGGCTTTGGCATACAATGCTGGTTTTTCCAGCCCTTGGACGCATTCAACGGGAGGACAACCGTGTACCGCACAACACTCAAAGCCAGATTAACCGCAGCGCTTTGCTTCAGCGCGCTCTTCCTTGGTGCGCTCAGTCTGCGAGCCGACGTGAAGCTGCCCAGTCTGCTCTCGGACGGCATGGTGCTTCAGCAAGGAATGAAAGTCAACATTTGGGGAACCGCCGACCCGGGTGAGCAGGTCACGGTCACTTTAAGAGATCAGCGCCTGAGCGGCACGGCTGACAACGAGGGCCAGTGGCAGGTGAAACTGGGGCCGCTTAATCCCGGCGGGCCTTTCACCATGACCATTGCCGGCAAGAATACCATTACCCTGCACGACGTGCTGGTCGGCGAAGTCTGGGTTTGCTCCGGCCAGTCCAACATGGAAATGCCTGTGCAGGGATGGGGAAGCGGCGTGGTCAACTACCAGGATGAAGTCGCTCATGGCGATCACCCCATGCTCCACTTGTTTACGGTCCAGAAGGCCGTGGCCGGGAAGCCGCAGCGGGACGTCCAAGGCTATTGGGTAACGGCGCGTCCGCAGACAGTGGCCGACTTCTCAGCCGTCGGGTATTTCTTTGGACGCGAGCTGCTCAGGGTGTTGAACGTGCCGGTAGGCCTGATTCACAGTTCCTGGGGCGGAACTCCGGCGGAAGCGTGGACGAGCCGCAGCACGCTCGAATCCGACCCCGCCTACCAATCCATCCTGGAGGCGGGAACAAAGTTGCTTTCGCCTTACCCCAAAGGCTTCCAGGACTACGCTGCACAGCTTGAGCAGTGGAGGAAGGACTCCGACCAGGCCGAATCCACTGGGGCGCCAGTCGCTGCCCCGCCGGCAGTTCCTGATGATCCGCGGCGTAATCCCTGGCGTCCCTCCGGCCTCTTTAACGCCATGCTCGTGCCGCTGACCTCGTATGCCATCCGCGGCGCCATCTGGTATCAGGGAGAATCGAATGCCGACCGGCCCGCGCAATATCGCAAGCTCTTTCCGGCGATGATTGGCGACTGGCGGCGCGCCTGGGGAGAGGGCGACTTCCCATTCCTCTTCGTGCAGCTTGCCAACTGGGGAATCTATAGTCCTCACTCGAATTGGCCGGAACTGCGGGAGGCCCAACTCAAGACGCTCTCGCTGCCCAAGACCGGGATGGCGGTCACCATCGACATCGGCGACGGGAGCGACATTCACCCCAAGGATAAGCAAGACGTCGGCTACCGCCTTGCCTTGGCCGCGCAGGCTATCGCTTACGGACGGGACGTGATCGAGTCAGGCCCGATCTATGAGTCCATGGCTATGGAGGGTGACAAAATCCGTTTGCGCTTTAAGTACGTTTACGGCGGGCTGGTGACCAGGAACTCGTCGCCGAATGTGAGCGGCTTCGAGATTGCCGGTGACGATCGTAAATTCACTGGCGCGCAAGCCCGGATTGACGGCGACACGGTTGTCGTGCGCAGCGAAAAGACACCGCACCCCGTCGCGGTGCGCTATGCCTGGGGGATGAACCCCTCGTGCAACCTGTACAACCGCGCCGGCCTCCCTGCCTCGCCCTTCAGGACGGACGACTGGGAGGAGTAGGTGCTGGGGGCTAGGGATTAGGGGCTAGGGATTAGGGATTGGGGATTAGGGGGAGCGGGCGATCGGGGGTCCGTTCGGATGTCTCTAGCCCTAATCCCTAACCCCTAGTCCCTAGCCCCTATTCCCCTTTGCCCGCGGTCACGGTCTCGACGTCCGTGCCCGGCGAGGACAGTAAGGCAGAGGTTGCGCGCGTCGCAAGGGTGGTCGAGACCACTTCCGCGGGCGGATCTTCCGGGCCTTTGACCAGCGCGCCCTGTTCCTCTTTAACAAACGACAGTTTGGAGCCATCCGGCGAACGGTCGACCGTGATCAGGTCGCCCAACTTGATCTGGTGCGTCGCCAGCAGATTGGAAATAGGAAACACCAGGTAGCGCTCAATGGCGCGCTTCAGGTGCCGGGCGCCGAATTTCTGGTCGGTCCCCTCCTCCAAAAGAAAATCGCGAGCGGCCGGCGTGCAGATAAACACAAAGGGGTTCCCTTCCGTCGCCGCCATGATGCGGTCTTGCACCCGCCCCAGTTCGATATCCAGGATCTTTTGCAGGCTGTCGCGATTCAGCACGCGGAAGACAATCACCTTGTCGATGCGGTTCATGAACTCCGGCGAGAATTTCCGCCGCGAAGCCTCCATGGCGGTCTGGTAAATCTTCTGGTCCAATTCCTCTTCGTGGTTGTCCGGCCCGGGGGAAAAGCCCATTCCTCCCCTCATCAATCTCATTAATTCCTGTGAGCCCAGGTTGGAGGTGAGGAAGATCATGGAGCGGGAAAAGTCCACTCGCCGGTTGTCACCCAGGGTGAGGGTGGCCTTATCCCGGATGCCGAGCAAAAGTTGCCATAAGGCGTCAGAGGCTTTCTCGACTTCGTCGAACAACACCAGCGCAAGCTTGATTCGATCGGAGAAATGGCGTTCCAGAACCTCCTGCGTAATCAGCGGCTGCGTCTCACGGTGTCCGACGTAACCAGGCGGCGAGCCAATCAACTTGGCAACCTCATGACTGTGCTGAAACTCTGCACAATCCACCTTGACGACGGCTTTGGAATCGCCCATGAGCACTTCCGCCGCAGCCTCCACCAGGCGCGTCTTACCCGACCCGGTGGGACCCAGGAAGAGCAGGTTCACTAAGGGCCGCCCGGGCGTCGAGAGCCCCGCCAGGTAGACCTGATAGACGCGTGCCAGCCTGCGCACGGCACGCTCCTGGCCTACCACCCGCTCCAGAAGCGCCTTTTCAAAATCCCGCACCTCCGGACTGTTCTGTGTTGGATCGAGCAATACTTGGCGTCCGCCCATCTTCGTCCTCCGCGCACCCTATGGTCGATAGGGCGCCCCCTTGACTCGCCGCAGTTGGTTCAGCTTCACATCCAGCGTTCCACGAAGCAGCTTGAGACCCGAAATGAATTCTGACGAGAGCTCCGGTTCCTTGGCGAAATCAAGAGCCGGCAATGGCAAATCGGCCAAGTCGAAATGAAGGTTTCGCACGGCAGCGACCAGGTCGCGGAGATACTGAGAATTGCTCTTGAGGGGTAGCTCCAGATCGCTCCAGGATTTCTCGGTTAATCGCTTCCAATCAAGCTGCAAGAAGGGGTGTTTGGCATTCACCCCCTTTCTGATCTCGTCGGTAATACGCGGCCGCCGGCCAAGGCTAGCAAGGTGGAGCTGCTCCACCTGTTCGCCCTTGCGGACGTTATGAACCAGGTAGTACGTCTGGCCGCGTTTGCGCACAAAAGCCATCTCGCTCTTCCACCTCTGCAATATCCATTGGCGCAAAGCCCTCCTGAGTTCATCAGCTCCGTCTCAGGACCAGGCCATGCGCTCGTAGTGGACAATATTCCACCACAGAGGCTTGGATGGCAAAATCGAAATTTTTGTCGCTGGAATAAAAGCTGTATATCGGCAGGACATTGGCTGTATATTCGTAGATGTCAACACCTGAGAAAATCCAGGACCCACCCGGCGCTGCGATGCGAATCGGAGAAGCGGCACCGGAGACTACACAACCAAGGAGCCTGCAACTCTCATCGGGAGTCGCAGCTCAGGAGGAATGGCCATGTTGAAAGAGTTCAAAGAATTTGCGATGCGTGGGAACGTGCTCGATATGGCGGTCGGCATTGTGATCGGCGCAGCCTTCGGCGGGATCGTGACCTCATTCGTCAGCGACATGCTGATGCCGCCCATCGGATTGCTTTTGGGCAGGGTCGATTTCTCGAACCTGTTCATCAACCTCAAGGGGCACTACCCCAGCGTGGCGGCGGCCAAGGCTGCGGGTGCGGCGACGCTCAACATCGGTATTTTCTTGAACACGGTGATTAACTTCCTCATCGTGGCGTTCGCCGTTTTCCTGTTGGTGCGCTATGTCAACAAGCTGCTCCCCAAGCCCAAACCGGCTCCAGCGCCTGCCATGAAGGATTGCAGGTTCTGCTTCTTGTCGATTCCGGCACAGGCGACGCGCTGCCCCCATTGCACGTCGGACCTGAAGACCGCGTGAGACAGGTGGCAGGTGTCAGGCTCGAGGGAAGGCGCTGTCAGCTATTAGCCTTCAGCTCTCAGCAGACGTATGGGTGTCAGTCTGTCGGTAACTCATCGGCGGTAGGGCCTCCGTGCTATAATTCAGCCGTTGCCGGCCGTCTCCGCTCGTGAGGTTGCTGCTAGCTGACGGCTGAAGGCTGAAAGCTTCCCAGGAGGACCGAATGGCCATCAAGTCTTTTGACAAGGTCTGGCACAACGGCGAGTTTATCCATTGGAACGACGCCACCATCCACGTCGCGTCGCACGTCGTCAGCTATGGTTCCTGCCTTTTTGAAGGCATTCGCTGCTACGACACTCCAGCAGGCCCCAGCATCTTTCGTCTTAAAGAGCACACGGACCGGCTGGTGAATTCCTGCAAGATTTATCGCATGGAGCTCGACTTTACGCGGGATCAGCTTTTCCAGGCGATGGTCGACCTGGTGCAGGTGAACGGCATCAAGCATTGTTACATTCGCCCGGTCGTCTTTCGGGGCTTCGGCGAAGTCGGCGTTAATCCCATGAAGAACCCCATCGAGATTTACCTGCTCGCCTGGGAGTGGGGAAAATACCTGGGCGACGAGGCCCTTCGCCAGGGAGTTGACGTCTGCATCTCCTCCTGGCAACGCATTGCGCCTAACACGCTGCCGGCCATCGCCAAGGCTGCCGCGAATTACATGAACTCCCAACTGATCAAGATGGAGGCGGTCACCAACGGGTATGTGGAAGGCATCTCGCTGGATGCCTCGGGCCAGGTCAGCGAAGGAAGTGGTGAAAACCTCTTCTTGGTGCGGAGCGAGAAAATCGTCACGCCGCCGCTGTCTTCTTCGATCCTTCCCGGCATTACGCGCGATTCCGTCCTCACGCTCGCACAGGAGCTTGGTTACCCGATCGTCGAGCAGGTCATCTCCCGCGAGATGCTTTACATCGCTGACGAAGTGTTCTTCACCGGCACCGCGGCGGAGATCACTCCGATTCGCTCCGTGGACCGCATCGTGGTGGGCAAGGGTGAGCCGGGCCCGATTACTCGCAGCCTGCAGGCTCGCTTCCTCTCGATTGTGCAGGGCCAGGCGGAGGACAAGTACGGCTGGCTCACGCTCTGTAACCAGCCCGTTGCCGCGGCGCGCTAGTACCCGCTGACGAATGTCTGCGTCATATTGCGGAGTGACAGGAAGGGCAGGGCTTTAGCCCTGCCGCTGTTCTTCGTAAATAGACACGGGCTTTAGCCCCTGAAACGAGCTGGCTTCAAGGCCTAAAGGCCCAACCCGTCGCGGTTCCGTATTCGGCGGGGCTGAAGCCCCGCCCTTCCAATGCACTCCGTTAAAGCGGCGACTTCGGTCGTTGAGTACTAGCCTGAGGAACAATCATGGGCAGTGAACGAGTGACCGTTGACACCTTACTGCGGGTCGCCTGCGAGGAGGCGGCTTCCGACCTGCACTTGAAGGTGGGCAACTATCCTTACATCCGCATCGACGGCGATCTCCGCGCCCTCGACCAATACGCGCACATCACTCCTGAGGACATGCTGGACTATGCGTTCAGCATCATGAACAGCCGCCAGAAGGCCAAGTTCAAGGAAAACACTGAAATCGATATGCCGTATGGCATCGCGGGTCTGGCGCGATTCCGGGTGAACATTTTTCAGCAGCGCGGCAACGTCAGCATGATCTTCCGCGTGATTCCCACGGATATTCGCACCTTCAGCGAACTTTCCCTGCCCAAGGTCATGGAAAAGGTCTGCCAGGAAACCCGTGGCCTGGTGCTGGTGACCGGAACCACCAGTTGCGGCAAGTCAACTACTCTCGCGGCCATGGTCGATTACATCAATTCCACGCGCACCGAGCACATCATTACCATCGAAGACCCCATCGAGTTCCTGCATCGCGATAAGAAAGGACTGGTGAGCCAGCGGGAAGTGGAAGTGGACAGCGCCACTTTCGCCACCGCCCTGCGCTCCGCTCTTCGCCAGGATCCCGACGTGATCCTGGTGGGTGAAATGCGCGATCTGGACACCATGCAGACGGCGCTGCTGGCCGCGGAGACCGGCCACCTGGTTCTTTCCACTCTGCACACCACCGATGCCACCGAGACCGTGGAGCGCATCATAGCCGTCTTTCAGCCAGCCGAGCAGAAGCGAGTGCGCCTGCAATTGGCCAGCACGCTCAAGGCCGTCGTTTGTCAGAGGCTGGTCAGGAAGAGCGACGGCATAGGGCGCGTGCCGGCGGTGGAAGTCCTGCTCTCGACCGAGTACATCCGGGATTGCATTGTCACGCCGGAAAAAACCCGCCTCATCCGGGAAGCCCTGGCTTCCGGCACTTCCCAATACGGGATGCAGACCTTCGACCAGTCACTTTATGAACTCCACACCCATGGGCTGATCACTCTCCAGGAAGCCCTGGCAAACGCCTCCAATCCCGACGAGTTCAAGCTGCGCATCGCCGGCGTCCGAAGCACCGTGGATGCCACGCGCGACGCCATGGAAAGGGCCATTGAGGTGGAAAGGTTTGCGCAGAAATAAGGAAGCCCCTCCAGACCCGCTCAACACAGCCCTGCGCATGCTGGCCCGCCGTCCGTACTCCCTGGCCGAAATGCGTCGCGCGCTGGAGCGCAAGTTTCCAGATTCAGACCAAGTCCGCACCGCCATTGCCCGCCTTCGTGAACTCCACTACCTGGACGATCAGAAGTTCGCCGAACAATACGCTTCTTCGCTTGCCCGTAACCGCGCCTTTGGCCGCGGGCGCATCCGCCGCGAACTGAAAGCCAAGCTCGTGGACTACCGCCAGATCGAACCCGCCATCTCACAGACCTTCCAAGAGACCAGCGAGCACGATCTGCTGGAACAGACTCTCGACAAGAAGCTCCGCACTCTGCGCCTCCCTTTGACCCGCGCCAAGCTCGCCTCGCTTTGCCAAAGCCTGTTGCGCCGCGGCTTCCGCGCCGACCAGATCATGAAGGCGGTTCGCGCGCGGCCGGAACTGCACCCAGTAGCGGATGATGTCGCGGCGTTGGACCTGGAGAGCGAGGAAGAAAAGTCTGAGGGATAAAACGGGAATGTCTTTTTCCGCCGCCTATAAAAGCCAGTGCTCCAAATTACGCTTCGGCCTCGACGGCAGGAATGTTTTCGAGGACCACGGTAGGCAAAGCGCCTTTACCCAAGACTTGCTTGGCGTCCAGGATTTCGATGCCCACCAGAGCTTCGCCTTCGCCGATGTTCAGGCTCACCTCATCCGTCAGGCGCAGCGTCCGGCATTGGAACTCGCCCTCCAAGAGCCGGATGTAGAGAGCGTCGACCTCCGGGTCGTAGCTGATACGCATGGCTTAGCTCCGTTCAAAAAAAGAATGTGTAAACCGTAACCACAACAATTTCATTTTGCTCTTCCACGATGACCGGCGCAACCTGCTTGAAGTCTGCCGCTTTGTTAATACCTTTTTCGAGGACGGCTGAAATTCGCCTTTCACTATTCACGGTTCATAATTCATAATGAGTGTTCCGGTGCCCAAACATGAAATCCAACGAAATAAGAAGCAGATTCTTGAAATTCTTCGAAGCGCGCGCCCACCGCGTTCTTCCTTCCTCGTCGCTCGTCCCCGCGAATGACCCTACCCTGCTCTTCTCGAACGCGGGCATGAACCAGTTCAAGGACGTCTTCCTGGGACGCGAGAAGCGCGACTACTCGCGCGCCACCACTTCCCAGAAGTGCGTGCGCGCGGGCGGCAAGCATAACGACCTCGAGCAGGTCGGCCGCACCACGCGGCATCACACGTTTTTTGAGATGCTGGGGAATTTCTCCTTCGGAGACTATTTCAAGAAGGAAGCCATTCCCTGGTCCTGGGAACTGGTCACCAAGGGCTATGCCGTTCCCATCGACAAGCTTTACGTTACCGTGTTTCGCGAGGACGATGAGGCGGAAGAAATCTGGGCAAAGGATGTCGGCGTGGCGCGCGGCCGCATCTTCCGCATGGACGAGCACGACAATTTCTGGGCCATGGGCGATACCGGCCCTTGCGGACCGTGCTCGGAGATCCACTACGATCTGGGGCCCGCCGCCAGCAGCCTGGGACACACGGACTGCTCCTTCCCCTGCCCTCAGGACTGCGGCCGCTACGTTGAACTCTGGAACCTCGTCTTCATGCAGTTCAACCGCGACGAGCAGGGCGCCATGACTCCCCTGCCCCGGCCCAGCATCGATACGGGCATGGGACTTGAACGCTTGGCTTCCGTGTTGCAAGGAAAACTTTCGAACTTCGATACGGATTTGTTCCGGCCGTTGATCGACGAAGCCGCGGCGCTGGCCAACGTTGAGTACGGCTCGAATCACGACACGGATGTTTCCCTGCGCATCATCGCCGACCACGCCCGCGCCACCACGTTCCTGATTTCCGACGGCGTGCTGCCCTCGAACGAAGGCCGCGGCTATGTGCTGCGCCTCATCATGCGCCGCGCCCTTTACCACGGCCAACGGATCGGCCTTGCCGAGCCGTTCCTGCATAAACTGGCCGGCTATGTAGTGATGATGATGAAGAGCGCCTACCCAGAGCTTCTGGGGATGGCTCACCAAGTCATTAACGCGATCAAGAGAGAAGAAGAAGGCTACGCTCGATCAACCCGTGTCGGCCTTGAGCGCCTTGACGACACCTACGTCACCCTCAGAACCGGCAAAGAGGTGAAGTTCCGGGACTGGAAATCGAGATTCTCAGCGAACAAAGGCAGTTTAACGGATCTTATTGACGCCGTTTCTGCGTTGGCCTCCATTAATCGCGCAGGAGTGGTCGTCCCGGAGGGCTATGCCGGATGCATCGACGGCGATAGGGTATTCGAGCTCCACGATACATTCGGTCTGCGCCCGGACTTCATCGACGACGTTGTTAAGAACTTCGCTCTCACGATAAATAGGTCCGAGTACGAACACGCGATGAGCCAGCAGCGAGAGCGGGCGAGGGCTAGTTGGAAAGCGACAGAAAAAAAGCTGGCCCCAGCGTTTTATCAGCAACTAAGCGAGCGGCGAACGACTGCTTTTGAGGGTTACGCGCAGACGGCGTCTCCCAACTGCACGATTGTGGCGATAGTGAAAGATGGGCAGCCGTTGACCGAAGCAAAACCTGACGACCGCGTCGAGATCGTTCTGGACCACACACCGTTCTATGCCGAAGCTGGGGGTCAAGTGGGCGATGCGGGCTGGCTTTTGGAGCGCGGCACGGATAACCACCGCCTTGCTCACGTTTCAGATACGTTTTGGGCTGTTTCAGGACTGATGGTGCACCGCACCTGGACCAAGGAGGCGTTGCGTGTAGGCGACATGGTGACAGCCGTAGTCGACGCCAAGCGGCGCGATGCCACCCGGCGAAATCACACGGCGACCCATCTCCTGCACGCTTCGTTGCGGAAAACCCTGGGCACGCACGTCAAACAGGCAGGATCGCTGGTGGCGCCGGACCGCTTGCGGTTCGACTTCACCCATTACGCGGCGCTGGATGAGCAGGACCTGCTCGACATCGAAGACCTGGTGAACGAGGAGATCCTCAAAAACGAAGAGGTTGTCACGAAGGTCATGGACCTTGACGAGGCCGTGAACACCGGCGCCATGGCGTTGTTTGGGGAGAAGTATGCCGACCAGGTGCGCGTGCTGACCATCGACGACTTCTCGAAGGAGTTGTGCGGCGGTACGCACGTGCGGCGCACGGGTGACATCGGGCTTTTCAAGATTACTTCGGAAGGCAGCGTAGCGGCGGGAACGCGACGCATCGAAGCGGTGACGGGCGAAGGCGTGCTGAAGCAACTGCGGCAGGCCAACGAGACGCTGGCGCTGCTGGCCGGCTCGTTGCGTGCCAAGCCCGATGAACTGCTGCCTGCGGTCGAGAGGCTCACCGAGTCCGAGAAGAAGCTCCGCAAGGAACTCGAGGCGCAGCAGATGAAGCGCGCGGCTTCACAGGCCGGCGACTTGGCTAAAGAAGCGCAGGAAGTAAAGGGCGTGCGCGTGGTATCGGCGCACGTCGAGGTGACGGACCGCGCCGCGATGCGGCAGATGGTTGACGACCTGCGGGCGAAACTGCAATCCGGAGTGATTGTGCTGGGCAGCGTGGCCGACGGCAAGGTGAGCCTCATCGCAGCCGTGACGAAAGACCTCACAAACAAACTCGACGCGGGCAAGATTGTGAAGCAGGCGGCGTCCTTCGTTGAGGGCAGCGGCGGCGGGCGCAAAGACCTGGCGGAAGCGGGCGGCAAAAACCCCGCGAAGCTCGATGAATCGATTCGGGCCGTGCCTTCCATCATCGAGAACATGCTCAGTTAATTGCGGCTCCGGCGTGCCGAAGGCACCTTGGAGTGCGGCGGCTTGACGCCGCCTTGGCACTTTGGAGGCGTAGCAGCGCATCTGAGGACGGCCTTGGGGGTGTGGTGGGCGAAGGCGGCGTCAAGCCGCCGCACTCCAAGGTGCTTCGCGCATGAGCAATGCGATCTGTAAGCCCCATCACATAATTTCGGTCAACCCCGCTATAATGGTGCGTTCGAAATGTCTTGGCCACGGCGCCGGATTGGGGAGGAAACCTATTCATGTACAAGGTCGTGTTATTGAGGCACGGAGAGAGCATTTGGAACAAAGAAAATCTGTTCACCGGCTGGACCGATGTTGGGTTGAGTGAGAAGGGCGCGCAAGAGGCCATAGACGGTGGCCGGGAAATGAAGAAGCAAGGCTATGTCTTCGACATCGCTTTCACCTCGGTCTTGAAGCGCGCCATCAAAACGCTCTGGCTGGCGCTCGAGGAGCTGGACCAGATGTGGATTCCGGTCCAAAACTCGTGGCGGCTCAACGAGCGCCATTATGGCGCGCTGCAAGGGCTGAACAAAGCCCAGACTGCCGAGAAGTTTGGCGAGGCCCAGGTAAAGATCTGGCGGCGAAGCTACGACATTCGACCGCCCGCTCTGACCCCGGACGACGATCGCTTTCCGGGCAAGGACCCGCGTTACGCAGACTTGAAGCCGGAAGAACTTCCCCTCACCGAGTGCTTGAAAGACACCGTGGCGCGCACGCTGCCTTACTGGCACGAGACCATTGCACCGACGGTGAGGTCCGGCAAGCGAGTGATCGTGGCCGCACACGGCAACAGCCTGCGGGGACTCGTGAAATACCTCGACAACGTTTCCGACCAGGAGATCGTGGGCCTGAATATCCCCACCGGCATTCCGCTGGTTTACGAGCTTGATGACCGACTCAAGCCGCTCCGGCATTATTACCTGGGAGACCCGGAGGCCATTGCCAAGGCCGCCCAGGCAGTGGCCGACCAGGCGAAGCGGAAGTAAGGCAGGAGTCAGAGCCTGAATCCTGAATCCCGAATCCCGCATTTATTGCCACTTGACGGAAGTGTTATAATCTCTCTGACCCTCGGGAGAGGTAGTGTGCCGAGGATGAGAAGATCTGGAGGGGATGAGTTTCCAAGGGCCGCGGTGGGCGGCTCTGGAGTGATATGCCTAACTGGACCCAGTCCTGCGTGAAGGTTTCGGCTTGCCTGTTTTTGTGGGGTCTGGCATTTTCTCTGCCGCTCTGGGCGGACGAGATTGTTACGATCACGGATCAAAGCGGCCGCAGAATCTTCATTAACGCGGGCGAGACTCACGCCAAAGGCAACTGGAAGACCAATGGCTCGCGTGCCAAGAGGACCGGCACGGCGACTGCTACCCCTGCGCCTGCACCGACGCCCGAAATCAGCAACCTGGTTGAACAGACCGCCGACCGCCTGCAAGTTGACCCTCAGCTCGTTGATGCCATTATCAAAGTCGAATCCCAATACGACCCGCTGGCCCTCTCGAACAAGGGCGCGATGGGACTGATGCAACTCATTCCGGAGACGGCTCAGCGATTCGGGGTTGCGAACCCCTTTGATCCAAAGGACAACATTCAAGGCGGCGTAAGCTATTTAAGGCACCTTTTGGACATGTTTGGGGGCGATCTTCCTCGGTCGTTGGCGGCCTACAACGCTGGAGAAGGGGCTGTGCAGCGGTCCGGCGGAATACCTTCGTATACCGAAACTCAAGATTACGTACGGAAGGTCACCCACATTTATCAGTCAGCATCAGATCAGACGGGGGCGCAAGCCGCCGGATACAAGGCTCCGGTAGCGCCCATCGTTCGTTCTGTCGATGAACGAGGCGTAGTACACTACTCCAATGTGGAATGATTCGGGTTAATCGAAGTTAGCTGTCCATCTTTCGGAGCAATGCATCTTACCGAAGGGGACGGCGATTTGAATGCCACGGAACGGTCTACATTGATCGAACGGCGTAAACGAATCTGCATCGCACTCCTTTTTGCTGGGCTTCTAGCCTTTCCCGAATTTCTTTTCTCTAGCGTCCCGACTTCACGCCAGGAAAAAGCCGTCACCACGTATGAGCGAGCGCTTCGCATGAGGACGACGCTGGACTCTCTGCCCGAGACCAAGCGGACCAGGGCCGATTATCAAAAAGTAATCGCCACATTCCAGGAAGTCGCGCTGCTCGACCCGGCCTACTCGAAGGCTCCCGTTTCGCTGGCGTACGTTGCGGAACTTCAGGACGAGATGGGACGGCTTTTCGGCGCCGACCGCTACTACCTTGAGTCCGTTAAGACCTATAACTTCCTCGCGAGGCAGTACCCCGGCAGCCAACTTGCCCGGGAAGCTCTCCTGACCATGGGGGAGATTTACAGAACTGACCTCGAGAACGCCGAGTTGGCCCGCCAAGCCTTCCAGGAATATCTCAAGGAGTATCCCAACTCCTCCAAGGCGGAGGAAGCTCGAGCCAAGATCAACGAGATCGACCAGTTGCTCGCAAAACGCTCCGCCACGTCACCACCTCCCAAGCGCGAAACCGGCGACAACCACCGCGGCTCAAGACTGCCGGAGGTCAACGACGTGCGGCGATGGGTGGGACCGAATTACTCCCGCATCGTCATCGGAGTGGAAGGAGAAGTGAAATTCGACACCACGCGGCTTTCCAAACCGGACCGCATCGTACTTGACATTCAAGACGCCCATCTGAGCCCCACGCTGGTCGGTAAGACATTCCCCATCGAGGATGGGTACCTGCGTCAAATCCGCTTGGGACAATTCACACCCACAGTCACCCGGGTGGTCCTGGATGTGGAAAAGATCGAAGAATATTCGGTCTTGCCGCTTCCCAATCCGTTTCGCTTAGTGGTTGATATCCGTGGCGTCAGCCAATCTGAGCAGGAGACCGACCGCGGCGCGCAGCCGCCGGTTGGCGATTTAGCTGCGACCCATACTCCCCCGGCCGGCAAACCACGCGCCGCGACCGAACCGCCCCCGACCGGTGTCGAGTCTGCCCTGCCATCCGCAACCGCCACGCTCCGAACCAAGCCCAAGCCTGCCGTCAACACACCTGGTAATTCGAAGCTGTCGGAGAAGACGGCGGAAGTGGAGACGGCCTCGGTTAAGCCCCCGCCGGCACAACCGGCTTCAGACGAGACCGACACGACATCGCTTGCAGCACCCAAGATGGTTCCAGGTCCGCCCAAAGTTGCCGCCCCCACCGAATCTGGATCACGAACCCTGACACGAGTGCTGGGCCTTAAAATCGGCCGCATTGTCATCGATCCCGGGCATGGCGGCCATGATACGGGCACGATAGGACCGACGGGCCTCAGGGAAAAGGACGTCGTGCTGGATGTCGGATTGCGATTGAAAAAGCTTCTGGAGCGCAAGGCCGGATGCGAAGTGGCGATGACTCGCAACGACGATACCTTCATCCCCCTGGAGGAACGGACTGCCATCGCCAACGCCAAGGCGGCCGACTTGTTTGTCTCAATTCACGCCAACGCCAGCAGCGACCGCAGCGCGCGGGGAGTCGAGACCTACTATCTGAATTTCACCTCCAGTCCCGAATCTCTGCAGGTCGCTGCGAGAGAAAACGCGAGTTCCCAGGAATCGGTGCATCAACTTCAGGACCTGATCAAGAAAATCGTGCTGACGGAGAAAATAGAGGAGTCCGAGGAGTTTGCGCGGCAGGTGCAGAAGGAAGTCCACCGGTACACTGCACAGTTATCCGGCAATCAACCCGACCGGGGAGTGAAAAAGGCTCCCTTTGTGGTGTTGATCGGCGCCAACATGCCCTCGGTCCTGGCGGAAATCTCGTTCCTCACCAATCCCGGCGATGAGAAGTCGTTGAGACGCGGCGACTACCGGGAGAAGATTGCCGAGGCGCTGTACGACGGGATCCTGGATTATGTGAACCATCTGGGCGGGGTCAAGGTCGTGCAGCGAGCGGAGTCCGACAGAACGGCATCGAAAGCCAGGGCGGAATTCTGATATTCTAGGAAACGATGAAACGTCTCGCCTTAGCCGTCGTGTCCATGACGCTCAGCGCGTTCCTTCCGATGTTCTGTGCCCAAAATGTTTCCGTTATTCCTCTGGTGCCCGTAGCGAACTGGCAGCTCACCGCGAAGCAGGCGCTGGGGGTTGATGAGATCAAGAGCTATGGCGGAGATCCGGCGGTGGAAAGCGAGTACGGCGTCAAGTCGCTCGAAGTGCGAACCTACCAGCTTGGCAGGGCGAGCGCGCAGGTTGTGGTGGAATCTGCCGCCGACGTGAGCGCCGCTTACGGTCTGCTCACCTATTATCAGAACGAGTCCATGCATCCCGACAAGACCATTGAGCTCGCCATGACCGGCGCGCAAGGCAGCTTGATGTCGCGTGGACGGAGCTTCATCCGTTTCCTTCGCCCCAAGGGCTCCGAGGTTTCCGAAAACGATTTCCGCGCCTTGTTGATTCTGGTCGGTGGAACGCGCCCGACCCGCGATTCCGTTGCGAACTTGCCTTCCCTGCTTCCGGCAACAGGGTTGATACCGGGCAGCTCAAAGTACGTTGTCGGTCCGATAACAGCGCAGCGCGTTCTGCCCAACCTGCCCGCGGACTTGATCGGGTTCGATCAGGGTGCGGAACTCCAGCTCGGGGAATACCAACTTGGGAATGCTCGATCCACCATCGTGGAGTTGAGCTACCCCACGCCGCAGATCGCTCGCCTCCGGTTCACAAGACTCAGCGATGCACTCGGGCTGAACCAGGATCGCGGAGCGAATTCTCTCTACGGACGGAGGGATGGGTCGTTCGTCTTCTTGGCTCTCAAAGCGAGCAACAAAGCCGCTGCGTCGGAATTGCTCGACCACTTCAGCGTCAATCAACAGTTAAGCTGGGACCAGAAATACCCCGGGAACCAGACGATTGGTCAGCAGTTGTTCGCGCTGTTTTTGGGGAATGCCCTTCTCACCCTGGTTTTGGCCGGAAGTGGGCTCGCTGGAGGTTTGCTAATCGTTCTTTCCAGAAGGGTTACGGCCAAAGTGTTCCCTGCTTGGGAGTGGGGACACCCGGAAATGGACCGACTGATCCGATTGAACCTGGAATAGACTTAAGGACTTTATTTTCAACCTGAAACAGCCAAGAAGCAACCAGCAATTGCCTGCCTGCAGAGTTTTCTCTATTTCTCGCCCCTGCAAGCCCGCCAGCCTAGCAAGTCATTTATAATCAACAGCTTGAGAGACAAAAATTTTTCTGAGAATTATCTTGACATCACTTCCAGGTTTTTCTTAGACTCGTTTCCGAGTTTAGATGGCGGGGCGCGTCCGCCATTCTATTCTCCTCAACGAATGCTCACCCGCAAGCTTGGCGGAAGTTTTCGCTGCGGCGGGTGAGCATTTTTCTGTGTGCCGGCGTAGCTCAGTCGGTAGAGCATCGGTTTCGTAAACCGAGGGTCACCAGTTCAAGTCTGGTCGCCGGCTCCAGGCTCCCCTCAGTCATTCAACTACTTACGCGAGCCAATTTTGATTGACGATTTGATTCGGTGCGTTTGCGGTGCGTAGTCGTTCAAGAGAGTGCATAGCAGCCATTGTAAAACGAGCAGCAGAATACTGATTCGTAAGATGAAAACTCTCCTTGAAATCGAGCCGCCGTTTTCTTGCGGAACCGGGACCGCGAGGAAGGAACGGGCAGCCAGTCCTTCCTCACGCCCCACAGTGACACAAACGGGCGAGGTGCCGTAAAGCACTGACATCGCGCATTACGACAGGCTGGCAGACGCGTTGCTGAACACGTTCTTTACAACTGACCCCAGGCCCTGAACCACAGTGATGGAAACCAGCGCAATAAACAGCAGGAGCAGGCCGTATTCGGTCAAATCCTGGCCTTCCTCTTCCATCCACAGTCGGCGTAGCATGATTCTCATAGCTTTTCCTCCTCAAACAATGTTCGTGCATATTCACTAACCTATATGATGAACTTAGCTGAATTGCCTTGCTACGACAAGGGCACTGCAGTACCGGTACTGTTCCCGCGTTGGGGAGTACTATCGGTTCAAGCCTGCTCAGGCAGGTGCATAAAGCGGTGCATACTCGTTGCGGAAAGGCGATGAATGGCCCTTAGTCTCGACGCTAACTTACTGATACCAAACAGGGGAATAAGGGGCGGTCGGTTTCGTAACCCGAGGGTCGCCCAGTTCAAGTCTGGTCGTCGGCTCGAGCCTCATCGGATCTTTCCCCGCGCGGCGACGCGCCATGAACCCGCAACTTCCCCATCGCGCAAGGTGAACACTTCATCGTGCATGTTCACGCAAGTACAAACGTGATTGGGAATCACGGTAAGCACTTCACCGACATGAAACTGATGAGTTGATCGAGTGATGTCTAGATGTCCATGCTCCTCGTTCAACTTGATCAAGGGCGCGTCGGGAGCTTCGACGACGTATCCATAGCCCGTCTTCGCACCTGAGCCCAGGAGGTCGGAGGAAAGCGTCTTCGACCCGGAATCGATAATGGCGCGCCCTGGCACGGCCGTCGAGACCACCGTAGTCACCACGCGGGCGGCGCAGTCCTCGATTCGACAGGCGCCCTGGTATAAGGTGTTCAAATCGTTGTAAACGTAGGTTCCCGGCCGGATTTCGGTGAGACCGGGGACAAGATAGGAGAACTCCGCGGAGGGAGTCGAACCGCCGGAGACGATTTCAACCTTAAGGCCTGAATCGCGAAAGGCCTCCAGAGTTCGTTCGACTTTCTTCGCCACCGCCTCAGCTTCGGCCCGGCGTTGTTCTTTGCTTCCCCAGACGTTCCCGAAGTATGTCATGAGCCCCCGGAAGGCAAGCCCGGGCATCCTCGTAATCTGGTTTGCCATTTCCACGCTGGCCGGCCCAGCCTCCAGGCCGCAACGGTGAAACCCCGCGTCAAACTCGACCAGAACACCCACTGTGGATGCTTGCTGGGAGGCGGCGCTGGAAAGCTCCTGCGCCGCCTCCAGTGAATCCAGCGCCACGATCATGCGCCGCGTACGCGCCAGTTCAACCAGGCGCCGGAGCTTGTCGGCGCCCAGTATGGGATAGGCAATGAGGATGTCGTCCAGACCGGCTGCCGCCATTACTTCGGCTTCTCCAACTTTGGCGACGGTCAATCCGACCGCGCCGTGGTCAAGCTGCCGGCGCGCCACTTCCGGCGTCTTGTGGGTCTTGGTGTGAGGCCGCAGACCCACTCCCTGCTGGCGGCAGGATGCAGCCATCTGTGCAAGATTGCGCTCCATTGCGTCCAGGTCGATCGTCAACGCGGGCGTTGAAAGTTCGTGGTAACGCATCAACTCCTCCGGGATTGCCGATTGTTGATGGTCGATTGTCGATTGAACCTGAATGCCCAGCCCGCGGGCAACCGGCAATCGACAATCGCCCATCGGCCATCACTACGGTTTGCTTACCCGTGCGATGCAGTCGATCTCCACTTTGATCTTGGGCAATTGCGCGCCCACCGTCGTGCGCGCGGGCGGATCCTGCGAGAAGAACTCGCTATAGACGGCATTCATAGCATCAAAATCCTTGATGTCCGCCAGGAAGACCCCCACTCGCACCACGTCGCGAAGTGAGCTGCCGGCGGCTTCGAGGATCGCCTGGATATTCTGAAGCGTGCGCCGGGTTTCCGATGCAATATCGCCCAATTCCAACTGATTGGTGCTGGGATTGGCTGGTCCCTGTCCGGCCACGAATACAAAACCATTGGCGACAATTGCCTGTGAGTAAGGCCCACGCGGCTGAGGGCCTCCAGATGTTCTAACGACTTGACGCATCGTGCCTCCTTCCGCAGCTCGTTCATCGAGTCTGCTTTAAAGTCATGGGTAACGCAGACCGCCGCGCATGGGGTCCGCGAATCTTCTTTCCAAGGGGCGGCCGGGATCGCAACCACAGGATCTCGCCGCCTCGAAAAAGACTGCTGTGTTTCAGAATAGTCCCTCAGTATAATGTTCGTTACACTTCGGGTAAAGATAATCTGAGTCGAAAGTCGAAAGTCTAGAGTCGAAAGGGTCGACGAAGTCGTCGTTTTTTCCCTTCTGAGCCCGTCGAACGGTGAGCGGTGTAGCTCTTTTCTGATTTCTAATTTCTGATTTCCAGTTTGATTACAAGTTTCATCCTATGCCCATCCAACAAGGCATCGAGGAACGCGCGCAGGAACTTCCCCGCGCCCTTGGATACACCGGCTCGACGGCAATAGTTATCGGCACGATCATCGGTTCCGGCATCTTCCTTGTGCCACACGATATTGCTTTGCAAGTGGGATCAGTCAAAACGCTGATGCTGGTCTGGATGATTGGGGGCGTGCTTTCACTCGCCGGGGCGCTCTCCCTGGCGGAGTTGGGGGCGGCCAACCCCTCTGCGGGCGGCATCTATGTTTATTTGCGTGATGCTTACGGCAGGCTCTTTGCATTCCTCTACGGTTGGGCTCTGCTCCTCGTCATTAACTCGGGTTCCCTCGCCACGCTGGCCGTAGCTTTCGGAATTTACAGCACCAGCTTTGTTCCGCTCTCCGTGCTCGAGCAGAAGCTCGTGGCAAGCGCGGCCATTGCGTTGCTGACGTTGGTTAATATTCTGGGAGTGCGGAAAGCGGCGGCCGTCCAGACATTCTTTAGCGTGGCCAAGTTGGCCGGCTTGGCTACGATCATGGGCGCCGCCTTTTTTTTCTTCCGCGGCACTCCGGCGCAAACTGGCCCTGCCCTGCCCCTGCCCCACGCTACGGCGAGTTCCTTGGGCGTTGCCATGATTGCGGTCCTCTGGGCGTACGAAGGCTGGCACATGCTCTCCTTCGCGGCTGGGGAAGTCAAGAACCCCTCCCGAGTGCTTCCGCGCAGCTACCTGGTCGGAACTGTCGTCGTGGTAGCGGTTTACTTAGGCGCGAATCTCGCCTACCTGCGAGTGCTGCCGATTCCCGAGATGGCGTTGCACCAGCGCGTCGCGGCGACGACCATGGAACTTCTCGCGGGGCCGCGCGGCGCCACTTTTGTTTCCGCCCTGATCCTCTGCTCCATTTTCGGCGCCATCAATGGGACTGTGCTGGGGGGCCCGCGCGCTTACT
>Ga0326727_10001915_pt1 | contig 74257 bp, 55 predicted proteins | sample MB2enrmetagenome_FD_207643 | JGI IMG/M metagenome (GOLD analysis project Ga0326727, IMG submission 207643) | Lab enriched peat soil microbial communities from McLean, Ithaca, NY, United States - MB29MY | ecosystem: Environmental > Terrestrial > Soil > Wetlands > Peat | place: USA: New York... | reverse complement strand
CCATTGCGCAAAATTCCCCACTGCTGCCTCCCGTAGGAGTCTGGACCGTGTTTCAGTTCCAGTGTGTCCGTGCGCCCTCTCAGGCCGGATACCGATCATAGTCTTGGTGGGCCATTACCCCGCCAACTAACTAATCGGCCGCGACCCCCTCCTTAAGCGAATTGCTCCTTTGACCCGTAGGTATTATGCGGTATTAGCTAAGGTTTCCCTCAGTTATCCCCCACTCAAGGGTAGGTTAGTCACGTGTTACTCACCCGTGCGCCACTTTACTCATGGATTGCTCCACTTTCTCGTTCGACTTGCATGTGTTAGGCACGCCGCCAGCGTTGATTCTGAGCCAGGATCAAACTCTCGTTTGAAGCCTGATTGCCACATCCAACCGACGGAGGCCGATAGGGATGCGGCACGCGCCAACCTATCTCATCCGAAGATGGCAGATAGGCGGCGCCTTACCTTGTGAGACGATCAAGCCAAACCCGATCGCATCTCACGACTGGCACGTTCAACCAATTTGTCAAAGATCCTTTTGGGCTGACCGCCTGAGCGGGGCCCCTTTGGATCGAGGCCCAGGCTGTGACGCCGGGGTGTCCTCGAACTTGTTGCGCTGGCCGGATCTGCGTTTAACCGCATATTCCGGCGTTTTTGCGCGAACCTTTTAAAGCTATCGGACTTTCATCCTCCTGTCAACCTGAATCTCTTCTTCGGACCGAGGCCGCACCAACTCGTTGCCGGCGGATCGGTTCCCCAGTCGCGAATCTTGCCTGGCCAGAGAGCAAAAGCCCGTTTCGGAGGTCTCGCACTGCGCAAAATAGCAAAGAGCGACCAGCAAACATCCACCCGAGCCGCTAGGGCTCGCAGGAGATCAACTCCTGGGTCGTGCAATGGCTTGTTCTCTGCGGGATTCCCTACAGGGGCTCAGGGGCGCTTGCCTCACCTGACCCAGCGAACCAGCTTCCCACTTCCCTCAACGGGGCAGGCCACACGGCCACCGGGAGGCTCCACTGCTCATCTCGAACTCTCTGAGAGTAGCATAGGCTTCCCCGGATTGCAAGCACCTCCATGATCTGTCGATGATTTGGGGCGGATTTTGGGAAGAGTTCCGGGCTCCGCGCGGAGAGCTCCGAACCGTGGCGCATGGGGAGTTTCCTGCAGGTTGTTTGCCTCCCCTGAGCGGTGCGCCAGTTCTTGAACCAGTTTCATTGCGGCGAGAAGCGGGAGCAGGCCCGGGCGCAGCTTACGCCGGAGCGAAGGCTTTCATGCTGGACCAAGCCGAGGCGCGGAGCGGCCGGGGCGAAGTGAACCGGGAACCGGCGCGGAAGCTTGGCCGCGGCTGCCCGGATCAACGCTCAAATCCGGAAACAAACCCGGTCCGCGGCCCCAAACCCTCACTGAAGCACTGCTTCGAGCAACTTCGCGCTCCAAACAGGAGAAATTGCGGGTGGTACTACGGCCGTGTGGATAAGTCATCTCCCAGGTCTCAAAAGCGAGACCCTTCGACAGGCTCAGGGCGGGCTCTGCGGCACCCATGCCTTGATGATCGGCATTCCAAGATCATACGGTCTGGGTACGAGAGCGTGCTTCATCAATGGCCACCGTATCCCGACTGTAACCCCTCAGGGGGTTAAGACCCCTTGTTTTCCGGTCCTTTTCGGCACGACTGAAGCCGTGCCCCGACACTCCTGGCGATCCCGAAGGAGTTTTTCCGCAGCCTGTGAAGTCGTGCCCTGTTACAGAACGGATTTATGAAACACGCTCTTAGCACCCCGATCCATTCTTGCGATGAGACGACAATGCCTCTCCTGGTTGGGAGAGGCATTGGGTGTGGGGAAAGGGGCTGCGGAGCCGTTATTGGACGGTGAGCGGGACGGTAGTCGTGTGGGTGAGTGCGCCGGAGGTTGCGGTGATGTTGACGGTGTAGGGGATCAGCAGCGGCGGAGAAGCGCAACTGCTGAGGCTGGCGCCAGCGGCGATGCCGGCAGCCAGCAGGAGCAGAAGGGCGGTCATCCGGCCGAGACGGCGGCCGGCCCTGCGGAGCCTGCCGGTCAGGGGCAGGAGCAGCAATGCCAGGAAGGGCAGCCTGGATGGAGATTGGCCGTGGCGGCGGTGGGTGGCGCCACCAGCCAGAGTTGTGCCGTGGATGGGAGGGTCGAAACTGGCTACGACCGTGGTGGGAATGTCGATGGTGAGGGTGACGGCGGTAGATGCCGCGCCCAGAGGGACGGGGGACGGCGAGAAGCTATAGGTCGCGCCGGAGGGACCGCCGTCGGCGGTGAGAGCGATGGCGGCGGGGAAGTTGGTTGCCGGGGCCACAGGGCTGACGGTAATGGTGTAGGTTGCCTTGGCACCGGTGTTGACCGCCGTGGGGGTGGCGGCGGCGGTGCCGGCAGACAGGGTGAAGTCGTCCACGTTTTCCGTGACGACGTTGCTGGTGGCGGCGGCGAAGTTTGCATCTCCGGAATAAGCCGCGGTGAGGGAGTGCGAGCTGGCGGCGAGATTGGAAAGAAAGAGCGAGACGCCCCCGGAGGTAACCGGGCCGGAGCCGATGGGGATTGCGCCGTCGAAAAAGGTGACGGCGCCGGTGGGGACGGTGAGGCCGGTAACGGAGGCGACCAGGGTGACGGGATTCTGCACGAAGACGGGGTTGGCCGAACTGGCCAAGGTGACCGTGGCCGTGCCGAGGTTGACGACCTGACTCAAGGTCGCGCTGCTGGGCAAGAACAGGCTATCGGCGGTGGGCAGGTAGGCGGCTTGAACTGGGTAGGTGGCGCCGGGTGCAAGCGAGGCGGTGGTGTAGGTTGCAGCCCCATCGACAAGCGGAAGGAGCGGACCGGCGGCCGCTCCGTTGATGGAGAACTGGACCGATCCGGTGGCCTCAGCCGGCCCGCTGACAGCCGCCACGTGAGCGAGAAAGATGACCGGCCCGGCCCAGGTGGAAGGATTTGCGGTAGAGCTGAGAGTGGTTGTCGTGCTCACTTTGAGGCCCTCGCCCACGAGCGAGATGGCCTGCGCGGCGTAAGAGGGCGCTTCAGCGTCAAGGGTGTTATCGGTAAACGCAAGCTCGCCGCTCTCGGAACCTACAGCTGTGGGCGTGAAGCTGACGGGCAGAGTGCAGTGGAAGCCCGCGGCCAGGGATTGGGGAGTGATGTAGGCGGAGACGACCGGGCAGGTTGCGTTGCCGCCCAGCATGAAGCTGGGGGAGGCGATGCCCGGATTGGTCGATATGGAGGGAGTGGGGAAGATGAGCGGCGCGTTGCCGTCGTTGGAGACAGTAACGGTCTGCGGGCTGTCAGAGCTGGTTGAACCGACGGGGGTTGAGGCGAAAGCGAGAGACGGAGCATCGGCGTAGTCGAGCCAGGAAACGGTGGTCAGGGCGCTGTCGGTCACCAAGACGTTGCCTCGGGCATCGACCGCTATGCCCGCGGGCTGCTGGAATGCGCCGCCCAAGATGTCAACGACGATGTAGCCGCCGACGGCGAGAATTCTCTTGACCGCGCCATTGCCGGTGTCCGCGACCAAGACGTTACCGGCGCCGTCCACGGCAACGCCCTGCGGGTGACTGAATCCACTCGCCAGGGTATTAACGGCTGAGTAACCGCCGGCGGCCAGAACCTGCTTCACTGCGTTGCTGCCGTAGTCGGCGACGAAGAGATTGCCGGAACCGTCGACTGCGACGGCGTAGGGCCGATTGAAGCCGCTGTTCAGGATGTTGGCCCCCGAGTAGCCACCCGCCGGGGGCACCTCATAAACCGCATTTTTGACTGAATCGACGACGAAGAGATTGCCGGCCCCATCCACGGCCAGGCCCTCGGGCGAGGTGAACGCGACGGGCAGGATGTTGACGGTGGTGTAGCCACCGGCGGCGAGAATCTCCCATATCCCATTGATGCCGGGATCGGAGACAAAGAGGTTGCCAGCGCCATCGACGGCCACGCCGGTGGGCTGGATGAATCCACTCGCCAATGAGTTGACGGCGGCGTAGCCCCCGGCCGCGGGAATCTCCTTCACCGCGCCATCGGCAGTATCCGCCACAAAGACGTTGCCGACCCCATCGACAGCTACACCCAGTGCCTGGTTGAACCTGCTTCCGAGCGCGGCTTGCGCGGAGGGAGCGTATGCGCCGGCGGTGGTGTTGGCAAAGGCGATCTGGGGACCGACGCCGGTGGCTTGCACGTAGCCGACGGCAAGCAGGCGGCCGGAGGAATCGAGGAGTTCGACGGCGCCCAGGCGCGGGCCGGGATAGGTGGGCGTCAGTTTCACGTTCACCAGGCAGGTTTGGCCGGCGATGTAAAGGCCGGGCGTGCATGTGTTATTGCCGGCATCGGTGAAATCGAGGCTGGGGGCACCCTGGGTGAGGACGGCTGTGGAGCCGAGGGTAGCGGACGAGTTGAAGATGAAGGAGATGGCAACGGAGGACGGACTGGCGCTGGCCACGTTGACCCGGCCAAAGTTGCCCCCGGCGAGCGCGATCTCAGTGAGAGCGCCGTCGCCGGCATCCCCGATGAAAACATCGCCGGAGCTGGCGACGGCTACGGCCTGGGGATGGTCGAACGTGGAGCCCAGGGGGTTGACTATGGAGTACCCTCCGGAGGCGAGAATCTCCTTGGCCGCGCCGTTGCCGGTATCCGCGACGAAGACATTGCCTGAGCCATCCACGGCTACGCCGTAGGGGAAGACAAAGCCGCCGGCAAGCGGGGTGATGGCGGGGCTTGGTGGAATGCTGCCGCCGACGGCCCGGATCTCGTCGATCGCATTGTTCCCGGCATCGGCGACGAAGAGGTTTCCGGAGGCATCGACGGCCAGACCGGTGGGGAAGGAGAAGCCGCCTACCACTAAAGTGACGGTGGGGCTGGGAGGAATGGCGCCGCCGACAGCCTGTATCTCGAAGACCGCATCGAGAACCTCATCGGCGACGAAGAGGTCTCCGGACTTATCGACTGCGACGGAGGAGGGAGCGGGAAGTCCGGCCAGGGTAACGACCGAGGTGTAGCCCCCCGCGGCGGGGATTTCTTTCACAACTCTGTTGCCGGTGTCCGCGACGTAGAGATTGTCGGCCCCATCCAACGCCACGCCGCCGGGCTGGTTGAAGCCGCTGGCGAGGGTTTGGATGGTGGGGTTTTGCGCGGGAATACTGCCATTCACGGCAACCATCTCGACCAGCAGACCCTGGTGGAGATCCACAAAGAAGACATTGCCGGCCGCATCGACCGCTGCTCCGGCGATGGAGTACTGGGAGTTGGGGCTCAACAGAGTCTTGAGCGCGCCGTTGAAGGAGGCGGTTTGGGCATAGCCGGCAGGGAGCGAGAAGGCAAGCAGCAGGACGGGACAGTGCCGCAGGACGGATGAAAGGAAACGGGATACCATGGCGTGGCGGTCTCCTGGTTGCGAGCTTGCGCGGGGAATGCGAGGGTGCATGGATCCACTCCCTGGACGGACTGACAGCAGAATGGTAGCACCGGGTCGGAAGCCCACAATCAAGTAATCGCCCGGCGGTATCCATTCTGGGAACCGGCTTGAAAGTTGTGCAGGAAGTGGATTGCGGAGGACGCCGATCCCATCAATCTCCACAAAGAGTGGGCCGTTGGCGCCGGGGGATTGCCGGATGGCGATTTCGCGCCTTCTGGAAACGAAAGTGCTCCAGCCATTAGAGGCATCGCTAGAGAGTATTTGCCTTCCGGGACCTTATGCAATTCACCGCATCGAGCAAAAACCGGCCGCTGGGGAGACCCAGCCGATGGGGACCGAGTGGACCCGCTCTTTCAAATCGGTGTTTTTGCTCAGGCGCAGCTCCGGTGATCGAGCATGCCCTTTGTAATCAGAATTTGGATTTCCATTAACGCCGCCTCATCTGGCGCCGATGACCTGAATGGGAAGCTATCAAGGGGAACGCAGGATCGGGGATGGGGCATCCCGGAGCCGGAGGGCTCAAGGCGACGCGACCATGCGGGGAACGCCGCGCTCGAAGGGCTCGAAACTGGAGATCGCGTTCCAGGTTCTTCCGAAGGAGGTTCCATGATTAGGCAATCCTTTTCAGACCGGTTTTTCGCTCCGAGGGGGGTGGGAATGAGGTGGTTGCAGGCAGCAGCGCTGGCGCTGATGGTGGCGCTGGCAATCCCCGCCAGGGCGGACGATCGCGCGGTCAAGTCTAAGGTGGCGCCGGTGTACCCGGAGATTGCCAAGCGGATGAAGATTTCCGGGGTGGTGAAGGTGGAGGCGACGGTGGATGCCGAGGGCAAGGTGACCGACATCAAAACCCTGAGCGGCAACCGCGCGCTGTCACCGGCCGCCGAGGAGGCGGTACGGAAGTGGAGGTTTGTCCCGGCCGACGCCCCGTCAACGGTGAATGTGGAAGTGAATTTCGCGCTCGCCCAGTAGCTTCCGGCCGCGGCCACGCAAACCTGCGATGGGCGCACTACAAAGGGGGGTCGGGGAGAAGTCCCCGCCCCTTTTGCCGGCTTGCCGCTGCTATTTCTCCGCGCCGTGGCACTTCTTGTACTTTTTGCCGCTGCCGCAAGGGCAAGGGTCGTTGCGGCCCACCTTTTCGCCGGTCCGGCGCTGCGTAGGCTGGCTCGCGTCCCCGGCTCCGGCACGCGTGGCCGCCGCCAGTTCCCGCTGCTTTTTGCGATGAAACTCCTTTTCGAGAGCATCGATGGTGGTGGTGGGCGCCCGGGTGGGAATCGCAATCTCTCGCGGGGCCGCGTCCAGGGTCAAGGGCTGCGCGGCGCTGGCCACCGGCGGCGCCTTGGGAACCTCGCGCCGGGCCGTGGGCGTCACAGTGACTGCCTCGCCGTCGGGTCCGAGGATCTGCATCCGGAAGAGGAACCGGACGGTGTCCTCCTGGAACTTGAGCATCATGGCCTCGAACATGTCGAAGGACTCGCGCTTGTATTCCACCAGCGGATCCCGCTGCGCGTAGCCACGCAAACTGATCCCCTCCTTGAGATGGTCCATCGAGAGCAGGTGTTCCTTCCACAATCCATCGATGACGCTGAGCATGACCATGCGCTCGTGATAGCGCATCGTCTCGGAGCCGAGAATCTTCTCCTTGGCATCGTAATCCTGCTTGAGCTTTTCGAAGATGGCCTCGCCCAGTTCATGGCGGCTCAGTTCGGCGGGCTGGATGCCGGCCGCGGTCAAGCTCAGTCCGAACTGGTCGCGGATCTTTTCTTCAAGGCCCTTCACATTCCACAACGCGGGACGAAGGTTTTCGGCCGCGAACTCGTCGAGGAATCCGCTCAAGATTCCGCCGACATAATCCTCGAGGATGAGCTCGCGCTGGTCGAGCTCTTCGAGCAGGCGGCGGCGGACTCCGTAAACGGCCTCGCGCTGCTTGTTCATGACGTCGTCGTACTCGAGCAGGTGTTTGCGCGACTCGAAGTTCTGCGCCTCGACGGCTTTCTGCGCCCCCTCGATGCGGTTGGAGATCATGCGCGACTCGATGGGCATCCCTTCTTCCATCCCCAGCCGCTCCAGCAGGGTGCTCACCCACTGCTTGGCGAAGATGCGCATCAGGTCGTCTTCGAGCGACAGGTAGAAGCGCGACTCGCCGGGATCGCCCTGGCGGCCGGCGCGTCCTCGCAGCTGATTGTCGATGCGCCGTGACTCGTGCCGCTCGGTGCCGAGGATGAACAGACCGCCGGCCTCGATCACCTGTTCGTGGTCTATCTGCGCGGCCTCCGCATGACCTTTGAAGGCCTGCGCCCATTCCGGCTCGGCGACCTCGTACTCCTGCCCCTGGTAGTAGAAACGCAAAAATCCCGCGGGAGCCATGGGGTTGATCGCGCCCTCGTTGGCGCTGATGGCCCGCGCCTTGCTCTTCTTAACCAGCTCCTGCCGGGTCATGAACTCCGGGTTGCCGCCGAGGAGAATATCGGTGCCGCGCCCGGCCATGTTGGTGGCGATGGTGACCGACCCGAGGCGGCCGGCCTGGGCGACATATTCGGCTTCGCGCTCGTGGAACTTGGCGTTCAGTACGACATGCTTGACGCCCTTCCGGGTCAGAATTCCCGACAGCCGCTCCGACTTTTCGATCGATGTGGTGCCCACCAGAACCGGCTGCTTGCGCTCGTGCAGCGCCCCAATGTCGTCGGCCGCGGCCTTGTATTTCTCCTTCTCCGTCCGGTAGACGACGTCGGGATTTTCCAGCCGCCGCAGCGGCTGGTTGGTGGGAATCACCACGATCTCGAGCTTGTAGATCTTCTCGAACTCAGCAGCCTCGGTCTCCGCCGTGCCGGTCATGCCGCTCAGCTTCTTGTAGAGGCGGAAGTAGTTCTGGAAGGTGATGGTGGCCAGGGTCTGGTCTTCCTTGCGGATGGCAACATTCTCCTTGGCCTCGATCGACTGGTGCAGCCCGTCGGACCAGCGGCGGCCCGGCATCAGGCGGCCGGTGAAGGTGTCCACGATGATTACCTCGCCGTCCTTCACAACGTACTCGACGTCGCGCTTGTAGAGCGCTTCGGCCTTGATGGCTGTCTCCACGTAGTGCTTCAGGTCCCAGTTTTCCGCGTCGGCAATGTTGCCGATCCCGAGCATCTTCTCGATCGTTACCCAGCCCTCGTCGGTGACGCCGATGGTGCGCTGCTTTTCGTCCACGATATAGTCGCCGGTGAGATACTTTTCGCCTTCCCTGAGTTCGAGGCCGAGCTCCTGCACGCGCTTGGTGTCGCTCCACTCGACCTCCTCGCCCTTGACGAGATCGGGAACGATCTTGCGCGCGCGCTGGTACTTGTCGGTGGTCTGATCGGTGGGCCCGGAGATGATCAGCGGGGTGCGCGCCTCGTCGATCAGGATCGAGTCCACCTCGTCGACGATGGCGTAGTAGTGGCCGCGCTGCACGCAATCTTTTAACTCAAACTTCATATTGTCGCGCAGGTAGTCGAAGCCGAACTCGTTATTGGTTCCGTACGTGATATCGGCGGCGTAGGCGGCGCGGCGCTCGTTATCGTCCAGGTCGTGGACGATGACCCCCACCGTGAGCCCCAGAAACTCGTAGATCTTGCCCATCCACTCGGCGTCGCGCTTGGCCAGGTAGTCGTTCACCGTGACGACGTGGACGCCGTGGCCGGCGAGGGCGTTCAGGTAGCAGGCCAGCGTGGCCACCAGCGTCTTGCCTTCGCCGGTCTTCATTTCGGCGATCTTGCCCTGGTGGAGCACCATGCCGCCGATCAACTGCACATCGAAGTGGCGCATCTGCACCGCGCGCCAGCCGGCCTCGCGTACCACGGCAAAGGCCTCGGGCAGAATCTCGTCCAGAGCTTCGCGCTCGGCGGCCTTGAGCAAATCTTCGTCCGTAATCCCTTCGAGCCTGGCCTTGATCCGCGCCCGGAACTCCGCGGTTTTATCCCGCAACTGGTCGTTCGAGAGCTGTTTGGTGGCCGCTTCCAGATCGTTGATCGTGGCCACCACCGGCCACAGCTTCTTCATGATCCGTTCGTTCGACGTGCCAAAAACCTTGGTTAGGATCTTATCGAAAAACAAGGGAATCTCCGTTTACCAGTGTAAATGGTGATGGATGCGGGCGGGTCCGGCAGGACCTGTTCGGGGAGTGAGCGAAAGGGGCCGATCCCGGGGGTTGCTGCGGGCGGCTGAAGCGGGGCATTCCGGCTCAAAGCCGCAACACCAGCCGGTCGACGTGGTCACCCCGGCGAATGCGCCGGAGCTGCCGGCTCAACTGCCTGGTGAGGGTTTCCGGATCGCCATTGTCGTCTTCGTCGGCCTCCTCGTCCCGCTTTGCCTCAAGAACGTAGACCATGCTGGGGCGGTGAAAGACCTGAATGAATTGAAAGGCCATTCCCAGGGCAAAGGAAGAGGGACAAAAACCCAAACGGGTGCTTCCATGGCGTTTGGACCGGCGCCAGAGAAACCGGCGCAGAAAGTAGTGGGCAAGAATCAGGGCAACGGAGAGGAACGGAAAAGACAAGGCAAGCATAGGCCAGGCATAGAAGAGATCGACATTCATGAGAACCCATCCCGGACCGCAGTCGAGAGATCGCCGTCAGATGATCCGGACCTGAAGGCAGACAAGGCTGCGCGGAGAAGGCCGGACCGTTTGCTGAGTTGTAAGAATTAAGCGATGCGGAGGGGCGGCGGGCGCTGGAAGGATGCGGTCAGAGCCGGAGCGTCGGGTGTGCGGCCACGGTACTCATTGGCCAGGGACACGAACAGGCTCAGGGGCGAGATGACGCCCGCAAAGAAAACGGGCAGGATGGCAAGCCAGGCCGATGAGTCGCCGGAATGGCCGTGTGGCGCCAGCAGCAACAAGAGGGCTACTCCGATTGCGACAGCCGCAATCAGAAGCCATCCGCGCCAATGCCGGCATTGAATCATGGGCGATCCTGCCTTGATTGGCAGTATAGCAAACAAGGATTCAGATTCAATGGCGCACGGAGCGGTAATGGGCTGGTCTGGTCCGTTTTCAGGTACGCGATTGCAACTGGACCTTGGCAGGCGATGCGGCCTGTTCCTCGAAGATGAGGATTTCATTGGAGGCTTCAAGCCAGGCGGCAGGGACGTGGTAGTAGCGCTGCGAGAGGGGTGGGGTTGGAGCGGCGGTGGATGCAGGCGAGGAGGGAGGTTTGGCTTCAATGAGCCAATGGCGGCCGAGGGAGTGGCCGTTGACCCAGAGCATTCCCTTGCCCAGACCGATGGCATCGAGGCGGAAGACGGTTGAGCCGCCGAGCAGGCTGGGCGGGACGGCGATGGTTGCCTGGTACCAGCGAAGAGGGCGGGAATCTGCCGCGGGGCTCCAGGAGACCGCGGCTGGCACGGTGGGCAGCTTGTGAAGCTCGCCGGCAAGGCCGGGGCGCATGGTCCAGTTCCGCAGCGGCTCGCCATTCAACAACACGCCTTCCCAAATACCCTTGCGCTCGAAGTTCATGGGGCTGGCGATTTGCCAATCGCCTTTGATCATGCCGAGGCCGGTTGCGAGCAGATCGATGCGATGAGGTCCGGAGGCGAGTGACGGCAGAGTGAAGGTGTGCTGGAAGCCGTGCTCGTGGCCGGCCTCGCTCGGGTTGGCGACGATGCGCGGATGTACCGGGTCGTCGGGCGTGATGGGGCCGCGATCCTCGCTCAAAGGGAGCTTCGATGTGGAGACTAGATTGCCGTCCACATAGAGATAGAAGAAATCTCCGCCGTAGGGAATGACAAGCTGCCGAGGACCGTCGCCGGCGACTTGAACGGTGGCGCTGTACCAGCAGTAATCGGTGCTGTCCTTTGTCAGCGAAAGCTGTTCGAGGGGGTCGACGGAGACGAAACCTTGGCCGGAACGATCGGCAGGCAGAGGCTCGTCCCAGGTCTTCCATGCTAGAGCTAGATTGCTTTGCTGAGTTACCGGTTTCCACTCCGGCGCGACGAAACTCCGCGTCGCGGACTCTGCTGTCGCATCCACGTCGAAAAGGACTTCACCGGAGGGCCCGAAGAGACGGGCGGCAATGACCTGCATGGGGGGAAAGCTCTGGCCGAGGCTTAGCCCAGGATGAATGCTTTGGACCATGCGCACCTCATCCGATCCCTTGCGCCAGACGATGGTTCTGGTTTGGCCCTCCACAGTATAGGTGCAATCGCCATCGAGAAGCACGGAGCTATGTTCCTGGAGGACGGCATGAAGGCGCCCCAGATAAACACCTGTCGCAGTAACTCCGCCATACTCATCGAGCGGCGCGCAAAAGTCATACGATGTTGTCTGGAGATACATGGAGTTGCGGCCGAAGTTAGTTCCGCCGTGCCAGGGATAGTAATTGAATCCCGATCCGCCGCGGCTGATGAAGTCCAGAATGGCTCCAGCCATGGAGCGAGGGTCTCTTGCGTGGATGTCCGCACCGCCCCAGACGCGGTACCAGGCTGGATACAGCTCCGTCCAGAGCAAGGGCGTGCCGGGATGCGACTTGCGCACCGCCTGGAGGCGCTCGGCGGAGATGGAGAAGCCGTTGGATGTCTCGATCGCTCCCTGAGCGCCGCCCTCGCAGGTGGTTGTGGGCACGCTGGTGAGCCCGACGCGCCCGGCCAAATCGACGATCCAGCGCAGATACTCCTGCCCGCCGTCGCCGTATCGCTTGGCGACGTTGGCGTACTCGTTCTCAACCTGCACCAGGATTACCGGCCCGCCGCTTGACGCCAAGCGCGGCTTGATTACTTCGGCGAGGCGCTCGAAGTATGCTTCCACGCGCGCGGTGTAGGGCTTGTTCATGGTGCGAATGACGATGCCGGGTTCGTCGCGCAGGTAGGGCGGAAAACCGCCGAAATTCCACTCCGCGCAGATGTACGGACCGGCGCGAAGAAAGACTTTGAGTCCATGCTCCTGGCAAAGATCGAGAAAATGGCCGAGATCGCGTTCGCCAGTGAAGTCATAGACTCCCCGGCTGGTCTCGTGGAAGTTCCAGAAGACGTAGGTGGCGATGGTGTTCAGGCCCAGAGTCTTGCTGCGCTCAAGCAGCACCGGCCACATGGCTCTTGTGGAGCGAGGATAGTGGATTTCTCCGCAGGCGAGAAGCATGCGGCGGCCGTCGACCAGGACGGAGCGGTCGTCGTAAGTGACGGCTTTGGCGGGCGCAGGAGCGAGAGTTTGCGCAAGGTTGTTATGTCCGGCTCCGTAGATGAGGGCTGCCGCGCTGCCTGCCAGGAATTCTCGTCTGCGCATTGTGATTCTCCTTCGGCCATGGGGAACCGCGAGATACTGAGTCAGCTTAGAGTCAAGGTCTGGTTCGCGGTCAGGATAAGCGGGTTGGAAAACTCGACGATCGCGGCGTCTTCCGAGGTAGTTGTGCTGGCGGCGAGGGTAAGTGCTCCAATGCGGGCTGACTTAGGAGGAATCTGGAGCTTGAGAGACTTGAGTTCAAGTGTTCCGTAGGCGCAGTGGATGGAGAGGGTCTGGCCGGAACGGCCGATCGAACCGAAGCCCGAGGCTGTAACCCATGGAGCGCGGAAGTCGCCGGGAACGGTTGGGATCAGCGTCAGGGACTTACTGGGCAGGTTAGGCTTGAATCCGGTGGCGGCAAGCATAGTGGCCCAACTGCTCATGGCGCGCGAGTAATGGCCGCCGCATTCGACGTGGTTCCAGGGCTGGCCGCCGCGCAGGTACCTGCGGTGGGTGGCCTCGACGATCTTGACTCCGTCGGCATAGCGGCCATGATCCATCAGCAACGAGGCAAAAGCGAATTCGATGCCCGACCAGAGGCCGCCAGCCTGCAGATTGTTGAGCGCCAGAAGGCTGACGCCGCGTTTGGGAGCGGTGGCGTTGTGCAGGCCGAATTCGGGATTGAAGTTATGCTTGACGATGCTGTCGAGGGATTGGTTGAGGTTATTCGCGGAGATGGTGGATGGAAGGCCGATGAGATGAGAGAACCACTCGCCGGAGACCTGATCGGTCATGCACATTTCATCGCGGGTCTTGCCGTCCACCCATAAGCTGTAGTACTCGCCGTTAAAGAGCATGGCATCGAAGCCGGCCGAGGCTTTTAGGAGCAGATCGGTCCAGCGGCCGGCTTCGGTGGGCATGCCTGCTTCCTTGGCGATGCGGACGGCGGCGCGCAGGGCGCCGATCCAGAGCGAGGCGACATAGGCCGGCGTTCCCCTCATGCGCCACTGGTCATAGGTCTGGAAGCCGGTGTCGCGGTCGGGAAGGCCGTCGCCGTTGGTGTCGAGCGACTCGGTGAAGGCCATCGCCTTGACGACGCGCGGCCACATCGAAGCGAGATAGTCCTTGTCTCCGGTCCAGAGATAGTCACGGCAGACCATCATGACGAACTGGGGATTCATATCGACGCGCGCGAAGCCGGGAACATCGACTCGATCGAAGTTACCCGCGTAGTTATGCGGCACCTGGCCGAGCGAGTTCTGGAGGCCGGCGATGCGTTTCATCTGGGAGAGCTTGAGCTCGGGGAAGAGCGCGACGATGGGGAAGCTGCCCTGGTAATCGACGTCGGTGGTGGAAAGGCCGCAGCAGCCCAGACCCTCCCAGATGGCATAACTCCCATCCTTGACCCACCAGGTATTGAAGATAAGCGTTGAGAGCTGGCTGGACCATGCGAAGGCCATGGCATCGCCCAGGGACGTGCCGGCAAGGGTGCGGGCGAAGCATTCGGTGGCGGCACGATGGTGGTTGTAGCTGCCGCAAAGGAATCGGTTCACTTCGGCGGCATCGCGGAACCAATTGGCATACATGTGGCCCATTTCATGGCCATCGGTGGTGAGGTGATGGGGAAAGAACCAGCTCAGCGTGAAGCGAATCTCAGCTTTCTCTCCCGGTGCGAGTTTGACGGTCGAAGACAAAGCTCCGCTGCCCCAGGTCAGATGCGGGGAGCCGTTCTTGCCAAGGAGATTGCGACGGACTTCCCGGAGGAGACTCCGGCTGCTTGCTTCGTCTTTCGCGCCGGCGGAGCGGGCGTCGGAGAAGACGCGGGCGAGGAGGGCGTCAGCGCCGAGTTCCTTGATGCTGCGTTCGACTTCGGCGGCGGAGTGTGCGTCGATCTCAGCCAGAGTGGGGAGGCCGATGGCGGGATCGGTCCCGCCTTTGGTGTTGGGCAGACGGCCAGTAGAGAAGAATTCATGGAGCACGCTGAGCAGCATGTAATTGACGCGGGGTGTTTGCCAGCGGCAGGGGCCGGGCAGGGCGTACTCCCGGAAGGTGCCGGCGATGTACGATTGCTCGCCTCCGGTGACGGAGAAGCATATGTTGCCGATGCCGGAGGGAAAATCGGTTTGAGCCGCGGTGTCAAGAAAGAGGCTGGTGACGCCGTTGTTCTGCGCGATCGAGTTGGTGAGGCGGCGGTCGGGGAGCGCGGAGGCCAGCGGGTTATCCAAGAATCCGGCGAGCGAGACTTCGACGGATTCATTGCAGGCATTTTCGAGAGCGTAGACAATGTGAAATCCGGGAGTGGCGGAGTCGCGGGCGTTGCCGGGAATGAAGGGCGAGAAGACCTGGGCCGATACACGGACGGGCAGGGACGAGTCATTCCAGCGAAGGCCCGTCATGGGAAACCATGCGAAGTAGTCGATGGATTCGACGTCCTGAACAAAGGGCAGCGTGTAGAGGTCGTTCTCATCGGAACGGAGATAGAGGCGGCGGACCTGGGCCACTTGGCCCGAGGCCTTGCCGGCGCGGAGAACGAAGCGCAGATATTGGGGCCCGGCCGGAGGCGGCGCGGTGGTGGAGCGGGCATTCTGGGCCCAGAGGCCGGAGTTGAAGATCTGCCATTCATAGAAGCAGCCGTCGGCGCGGATCTCGACAAAGCCCGTTCCGATGCCTCCCAGCGGCGCTCCGGATCCCATCGGCATGGTGGCGGGGATGGCGAAGGGTGCGTCGCGGGAAAGGGGGCCGGATGCAGGGCTCTGCGGGCTAGTTTCGCGGGAGGTTCCGCTGTCGCGTTCGACGGAAACCTGAAAGGGCGCAGCGAAGGTTTGGGGAGCAGCGAGGGCTGCGCCGCCCGCGGTGGCGCATGTGGCAAGAAACTCCCGGCGTGAAAGGCTCACTGGACACTCCGAAGCGAGGAGGCACTGGTCAGAGCCGCATAGAAGCGCGGAAAGACGAAACGCCAACCGGCTGCTCTGGCGAGCGGGTTCATTCGCCCCGCAATTATAGGGGATCGCGGCGGTCCGGTTAAATGTCGATCAGAATCGACTGGTTGCAGTATCCGCATGAGTCATTTTGGGGATTGGATGTCTGAAGTGCCCGGAAAATGGGGGTTTTCACGAACCGAGTTAGGCGAAGAACCTGTAGGAATTGGTAGAGGCTGGCCTCCAGTGTAAGCCGTTTGCAGACAATGGAACGGCTCTGGACGGCGCACACCCAACGATTTCACCCGACTGCCGATATGTGGCCTTTAACTCGACCCGCCAGCAAGCCGTTGATTCCATAAGGGAGCGGCGACACACGCGAGCGATTTCAGGCACGTGAAGGATCGCTCGCGCGGTTACCGCTGTTGAAGCACCATGAATACGGTTGTTCCTCCATGCGCTAAACGGGCTATCTTTTGCAATTATTTGAGAGTACATTTCATGCGCGCGCAGGCTGCATTCGATCCGATCTTAAGGTCACAGCCGCACGTGACGCGCTTCCACTTGGTTTTCCCAGATCTGAGTTGCCATGTCCTACGTAGGCATCAACATCGGCGCACTGACGGTAAAGGTGGTTGCGATACATGCCGGGGCGAGAAACGCCAAAGTCATAGCCCATCAGGGCCGCCCCCTGGAGGTTCTTGAGCGGTTGCTGGTTATGCCGGAGTTTGCCGGCGCCGATTACTTTGGCGTATCCGGTCATCTTGGTCATATCTCCGAGTTTGCCGCAATCCAACGCGCTCTGCGCGAATTGGGAGGCGAGTTTGACGCAGTGGCTTCGCTGGGCGGCGAGTCTTTTCTGGTCTATACGCTCGCGGAGGGAAAAGTTACCAATGTACTGTCGCACAATAAATGCGCGGCGGGCAGCGGCGAGTTCTTCGTGCAACTGATCGGTCGCATGGGACTCGACATCGACACGGCCATCGGCCTCTCATCCTCCGGAAAGGCCGTGCCGCTGGCTTCGCGCTGCACCGTGCATTGCAAGTCCGACGTAACGCATAAGCTCAATCGCCACGAGGCCACTCCCGCGGATATCTTGAAGACCCTGCACGAAAGCATGGCGAGCAAGATTGTCGCGCTGCTGGAGAAAGGACAAACCCCGCTGCGGCGCGTGCTGCTGATCGGAGGCGTGACCCGCAACGCTGCCTTGCTGGAGGCGCTCGGCGAGAAGCTTCCCGCTACCCAGCTGGTGGTGCTGCCGGAGAGCGCGTGGTTCGAAGCGTGGGGCAGCGCTTTGCTGACGCGCGACCATCCCCTCCACAAATCCCCACAGATTGCGCATCCGCCGGTCTTCGATACTCTCCCCCCGCTTCATCGTTTTGAGAACCAGGTGCAGGTGATGGCCGCCCCGCCCATGCAGATGCCGCCGGACGGTCCGATGGTTTTGGGAGTGGATGCAGGTTCGACGACCACCAAGGCGGTGCTGCTCGATCCCGCGACGCGAGCCATTGTGGCCTCGCATTACGCGCGAACACACGACGATCCTGTGGCCGCGGTTCGCGAGTGCCTCAACGCCCTGATCGGCCAGATTGGCAATCGCCCCGTGGGTCTGGTTGGCACAACCGGCTCGGCCCGGGAACTGGTTGGCGCCTGCCTGGGCACGGAGCGGGTGTACAACGAGATTTCCGCCCACGCCGCCGGAGCAACCCACTTTGCCGCGGACGTGGATACCATCTTCGAGATCGGCGGACAGGACGCCAAGTACATCTACCTGCGCAATGGCGTGCCCATCGGCTACGCCATGAACAACGCCTGCTCCGCGGGCACCGGTTCCTTTCTCGAAGAGAGCGCGCAAAGCGATCTGGGGGTGGGCGTCTCCGATATTGCGGACATCGCGGTTGCCGCGCGCGCTCCGGTGAAATTCAAAGCTACCTGCGCGGCATTCATCAACTCCGACATCCGCATCGCCCAGCAGCAGGGCCAGGAGCGCGACAACATTCTCGCCGGGCTGGTGTATGCCATCGCCGACAACTACCTCACCAAAGTCAAAGGCCAGCGTCCGGTCGGGAACAAGGTGCTCCTGCAAGGGGGGGTGGCGCTAAACCGGGCGGTCGGGTACGCATTCGCGCAACGCGTAGGACGCCCCATCGTGATCCCGGCCAATCCGGAGTTGCTCGGGGCTTTGGGGGTGGCGCTGCTGGCGCTTGACCGGGCAGGCTGCGCGCTGGGCGCGGCCACCGATCTCGAGGCGCTGGCCTCGGCAGAGATGAAACTCGTGGGCCGATTCAGATGCCAGGCGTGCAAGATGTACTGCAGCATCGAGCGCTTCGAGGTGGATGGGCGGAAGTTTCCCTTCGGCGGCCGTTGCAGCCTGTACGAAAATGTGTGGAAGAGAAAGTCCCGCATCGCGCCTGCGCCGGACCTGGTCGAGAAGCGCGCCGCGATCGTCTATGGCGTTTCCAAACCTGCCGGCAGAGAGCCAAGCCAGGAACCCAGGAAGCGGGATTATTGGGACGTTGGGCCGGCGCTTGAGGCCGCCAGATTGTTCCTGGAGGAGTCCTTTGGTCAGCCCAATGGAAAGCCGCGGATCGCCGAGGCGCGCATTGGCATTCCGCGCGCGCTGACCACGCACTCCTTGTTCCCTCTCTATTCGGCATTCTTCTCCGCTTTGGGGTTGGAGGTGGTGCTGTCCGCCGTGGACCCGCGCGGCGATCTGAAATCGAATTCCGGCTTTTGCCTGCCGGCGCAGATCGCGCACGGCGCGGTATACGATCTGGCGCAAAAGGAGGTGCGCCTGGTCTTCCTTCCGCAGTTGGCGCGCATGCCTCAAAGCCAAGCTTCCAAGGACTCCTACCTCTGCCCGATCTCGCAAGCCGGCCCTTATTTCCTGGCCAAGGCATTTCCCGATACGCGATTCATCGCCCCCGTTCTCGATTTCTCGGACGGATACGCGAACAATACTTCGATGACCGAGATGGCCGTGCGCGAGTTGGGAGTTTCGCGGGAGTCGGCCAACGAGGCCTGGCGAGCGGCGGTGCGCGACCAGAAGAATGCCGAGCGCGCTCTGATGGAGCTGGGCCGGCAAGCTCTCGCTCAGGCCTTGGCAGACGGCAAGCCGGCAGTCTTGCTGGCGGGTCACAGCTATAACGCCTACACGCCCGAGGCTTCGCAATCGGTGGGCAAGAAGCTTTCCAGCATGGGAGTGCCGGTAATTCCCGCCGATTGCCTGGAGCCGGTGGGCGCGGGACCCACGGCCTGGCATTTCGCCAATCAGATATTGAATGCGGCATCGCTCGCCAAACAGCATCCCAACCTTTTTCTCCTCGGCGTGAGTAACTTCAGTTGCACCATCGATGCCTTCACGCACTCGTTGCTCGCCTCTCAATTGGGGTCCAAGCCGTATCTGATCTTGGAGATCGATGCGCACACCGCCGACGCGGGCGTGCAAACGCGCCTCGAGGCCTTTCTCGATGTCGTCGAAAACTACCGCGCGGCTCAACCCAGCCCCGCCAGGCCGTTTGTCCCTTGCACCCTGCTCACGGAGGGGGTCGTTCTGGCATCGAATGGCGAGCGGGTGCCGCTCACCGACCCGCGGGTTGAAATGCATCTTCTTAACTTCTCGCAGTATCACGAGCAGTGCGTGGCCATGGCCGTCGGCTGGCTGGGGCTGCACGCGGGCCGGCAGGTTCCCATCGATCGCAGCCAGCTCGACCTGGGCCTGCAGTCCACCTCCGGCCGCGAGTGCCTTCCGCTGCCCCTGGCCGTTGGACAACTGCTCAAGATCCTTCGCGATCGCCAACCCGGCCAGATCGTTGGCTTCTTCATGATGCGAGGCGGCGCGCCCTGCGCGGCCGAAGCCTACATGGAGTATTTCGAACGATTCGTCGTCGAGCACCGGTTGGCCGATGTGTTCATCGTCAGTCCCGGCACGGAGAACGGCTACCTCGGATTCGACCCCTCATTGCTGATGAACCATATGTCGCCGGCTATTCTCCTGGCGGACATTCTGGTCGAGATCGATTACGTTCTGCGCGTAGTGGGAGCGGCGGGCAGCATCGAGCGATTCCAGCAGGAATGGAATCGATTCCGGGCCAGGGCGAGAACACTCGATGCCTTCACCTCGCAACTGCCGACGTTTGTGGACCGTCTAGCCGCGCTGCCGCGGACGCGAGATCCCATGGCCTGCCCCAAGGTTGTCGTCACGGGCGACTTCTTCGCCCGCTTCAGTCCATTTTTCATGGATGGAGTCCGCGACCTTTATGCCGCGCGGGGAATCATCCTCAAGCCCGTCGATCTGACTGAACTCTATCTCTACATCGCTTACGATGGGATGAGGGAAAGGGCCAATAACTGGGGTCTGAAGCCGGGAGGTTTCGCACTGGCCAAGGCATGCACAAGAATGCTGGAACCCGACGGGCAACAGTATCTGCAGCAATGGTGGGGCTATCAGTCCGGAAGAAAAACCGAGCAACACTACCGCGAGATATTCTCCAAAACCGGACTCCTGGTCTCCGCGCCGAACGATGTGATGACCTTGGTTGAGAAGGGTTCGCAGCACATATCGCCGCGGATTTTCGGCGAGGCTGTTCCGACGGTGGGCAAAGGCTTGAACGCGGAATACGAGGGCTACGACGGCATTATCGTCATCGGCCCATTCAACTGTCTTCCCTTTAGAATCTCCGAGGCGATTCTCAAGCCCCTCAGCATTCTCGACAGTATGCCGCTGCTCAGCTACGAAACCGACGGCTGTGCTGTATCCCCTGCCGTGCTCAGGCAAGTCGACGTGCATATTCAACAGGTTCTGGAGCACTCTGCCAGAACCGCCCGCGCCGCCCCCGGCAACTCCAACTCCACACACCCAATCTGAAAATCGCCAGTGAGCATCACCCGGCTCTGGCGGAGGATGCTTACGCATCACCCCCCTTCGGGTTTCGGGCTTGTTGTCGCCAACCCGGAAGTTGCGGCCGATGTCACTCGTTTTTTGCGAAGCCGCCGACGCGCTCATGGAGCGGTGCAACGGGCAGTTGTAGATCTGGCCCCCGGTCTTGCACTCGCGATAGGTGAACGGGCAAATCGGGGTTGCCGGTAAGCCCCATTGCCGGCCAAGCCAAGCATCCACGACAAGCCGGCAAGAAGCGGGAGGCGGGCGGCCTCCGCCCAGGCTAGGATGGACATATCTCCATGGCCGACGCCGACCCTCAAAGAGCCCTTCCGGAACCCAGGACAGCCACAGCGGCCTCGATCGTGCTGGCCTTTGCCAGCGTCTATTTCTTCTGGGGCTCGACCTATACGGCGATTCGCATTGGCGCGGCGGAGATGCCGGCGCTGCTGCTGGCGGGGACGCGCTTCCTGATTGCGGGAGCCATCCTGCTGGGTTGGTGCCGCTGGCGCGGATTGCGGCTGGTGTGGCCGCCCAAGACCATGCTGCTGTTGGCACTGATCGGCTTGCTGCTGCTGGGCGGGGGCAATGTGGGACTGGTCTATGCGGAGAGGACCGTTCCCAGCGGACTGTCGTCGCTGGTGATGGCGGTGATTCCGCTGTACGTGGCGCTGATCGAGATGCTGCTTCCTGGGGGCGAGCCGTTGCCGGCGCGGGGATGGCTGGGCATGGCGCTGGGGTTTGCCGGTCTTACCGCGCTGGTTTGGCCGTCGCTCGAAACCGGCCTGGCCGGCGACCGCGCGCGCCTGCTGGCTGTGGCTGCGCTGTTGGGCGGGGCGCTCTGCTGGGCGGTGGGCAGCGTCGTCTCCCGGCGGGCGCGGCTTCAGGTAAACAGCTTTGTGGCCGCGGCGTGGCAGATGCTGGCGGCGGGGGCTCTGAGTACCTTAGCTGGCACCGCGCTGGGCCAGTGGCCGCAGTTCCATTTGAATGGCGCGGCGGTGGGATCGCTGGCTTATCTCATCACCGGCGGCTCGCTGCTGGGCTATACGGGGTATATCTATCTGCTGGAGCATGTGCCGGTGGGCAAAGTCGCGTCGTATGCGTATGTCAATCCGGTGGTGGCGGTGCTGCTGGGGATTCTGCTGCTGGGCGAGCGCCCGGCGGCGGCGGAGTTTGTGGGGATGGGCGGCATTGTGGTGGCGGTGTTTCTGCTGACCACGGCACAGGTAAAGGCCAAAGGGCGTCCACGGCCAATCGAGGAGTTCGAACAGATACCGGCGGAGTAAACTGGCCCCTGTGTTCGCGATTCTCAGGACGGCTTATTATCGAATGCGGTGGCCGGCACCGGAGTGGCCGGGGCTTCGCCGTCCAGTGTCACCAAGCCGTGCTCGAAGGTCTGTAGCGCGGCATCGTCGTCGGCCATTTCCATCCAGCAGACTGCGCCCTTCTTGAGAATGCTGCAGACGGTCTCCACGGTGTACTGGAGCTCTGGGCGGTCTTTCAGGGCGCCCTTGGCGCGTTCGATCCAAAAGCTGTGGGCGCCCAACTTATAGGAGCCGTGAAGAGGTCCGGTCATCTCGAAGGTCTTCTTGAGACCCTCCGATGCGCCGGAGGCGAACCCCGGAAGATCCTTATCGGTCATCTCATGCTGGAAGCACGCGAAGGGCAACGCCACCACAACAATCACCGAGGGTGGGTCGCCGTGCCTGGCGGTGAGGGCCGCCTGGGCACAGGCAATGCCTTTCTTTTCGTCCTCGGATGTGGCTGTCTGCGTAACCTGCTGCTGCACGCCGGGGAGCGATGCGGAGGTGTCCACGACCTCCCAGTCGGAAGGAAGGCTATAGGTGAAGCCGATGTCGCTGGAGTGGGCCTTGGGCGCCTGGCCCAGAAGCGGGGCGCTCCAGAGCAGGACAAGCGCGGAAAAGGTGCGGACCGTCACGATGGGGCGAAGTCTACCATAGGGTCCCCGATGCGGCCACATCACGGAAGTTCAACACCCTATTTGAGGAAGAGCACCGAAGCCGCCGAGGCGATGCCGCCAAGCGCGAAAACAATCCCCAGATACCAGTAAATGCGGCTGCGAGTGAGCAGCGTGACGGAGGTGATGACCAAGCCGATTTCGAGGAGCGTCTCGGCCAGGTCGAAGCGGTCGCCGCGGGCTTCGGCCTCCTCGACCTTGGTTTCCAGAGCCTTGGCGTCGTCCTGCTCTTTGCTCGTCTCGCTGGCCCACTTGGCCTGGTGGTCGGCATAGCCCTTGGCGGTCTTGCGCGCGGCGTCTTTGTCGGCGACGGTCACCGCGTTGAGCAGGTCGGCGGCAAGTCCGGTGTCGTTGGAGCGGATCTTGTGCGCCTGGTATTCGTTCCAGAGATCGGTTGCCTGGATTTGATCGAGGATCGCCTCGGTGTGGGTGCGATGGCCCAGCACGGAGGTGACGGCTACCAGCACGGCCAGTATGGTCATGGTCAGGGCGACGGGGCGGAGCGCGGAGTCGTGCGAACCATGCTCGGCGTGTTCGTGAAGCTCCTGGGCTTCGTTGGGTTCCATGGGGGACCTCCAATTATCAATTTATTCGTGTTCCAAAATAACCTGGCGTGCCAATGCGCCAGCCTTCAACTTCGCCTCTTCTGGTGTTGAACCATAAGCGAGGACTCCGGGCAGTTCAGGAATCTCCGCGATCCAGCGGCCATCTTCCTCTAGCTCGAAATCCATCTCGAATTCTGTTGTCATTCCGGCCGACTCCCTATTTCCGCTTCCAGCGGACGCCGTCTTTGCCGTCTTCTATGACAATGCCCTTCTCGGCGAGCTCGTTGCGAATCTGGTCGGCGCGGGGGAAGTTGCGCTGCTTCTTGGCCAGTGTTCGTTCGACGACCAGTGCGTCGATGGCTTGGTCGGTGAGCGATTGGCGGGCGAGGAGTTCGGGAGCGACTTGGTCGAGGCGGCCGGCCTTGTCGGCCCATTCGAGGGCGCGGCGGGTGGGCTCGGCGTCGCGGTCTTCGATCACATCGAAGACGACGTCGAAGGTTGCCAGCACGGCGAGGATCGCATCTCGATCCGCGGCAAAAAGTTGGCCCTGGTCGATGGCGGTGTTGGCGGCGCGGATGAGCTCGAAGATGGGGGCGCGGGCCTCGGCGGTGTTCAGGTCGCTGGCCAGGGCGCCCAGGTAATCGGTCTGAGCCTGGGTTGCGGCGGATTGCAGCGCCGGGTTTGAGCCGGGAGGGAGATTGGCCTCTTTTAAACGCTGCGAGAAGGTGCGCAGGCGGTCGATGGCGTTGGTGGCTTCCTGCAGGCTCTCGAAGGTGAAGTTGAGCTGGTGACGGTAGGGGACGGAGATCAGGGCCAGGCGGATTGCCGAGGCCTTATAGCCCTTCAGGAGCAGGTCGCGGAGGGTGTAGAAGTTGTTCTCACTCTTGGACATTTTGCGCCCGTCGACCAACAGGAAGTGGACGTGCATCCAGTGGCGGGCAAAGGGCTTATGCGTGACGCTCTCGCTCTGGGCGATCTCGTTTTCGTGGTGCGGGAACATGAGATCTTCGCCGCCGGCGTGGAGGTCGAAGCTCTCGCCCAGGTATTCCATGGCCATGGCCGAGCACTCGATATGCCAGCCGGGGCGGCCGCGGCCGATGGCTGTGTCCCAGAAGGTTTCGCCGGGCTTGGCGGCCTTCCACAAGGCAAAGTCGCGTGCGGAGTCCTTCTCGTACTCGTCCAGATCGACGCGGGCGCCGTCTTCGATGCCGCTCAGATCCTTTTTGCTGAGCTTGCCGTATTCGGGGAAGGAGGCCAGGCGAAAGTACCAACTGCCGTCTTCGGTCTGGTAGGCGGCGCCGGCGGCGGCGAGCTTCTGGACCAGCTCGACCATGCGGGGAATGTGCTCGGTGGCGCGGACGAGTTGCTCAGGATGCTGGATCTTGAGGGCTTCCATGTCGTCGAGGAAGGCCTGCTCGAAGGGGGCGGCGTACTCGCGGATCGAGATGCCGGCGGCGGCGGAGTTGTGGATGATGCGATCGTCCACGTCGGTGATGTTCATGACGTGGCGGACTTTCGTTCCGAGCAGCTTGAGTGTCCGGCGGAGAACGTCGATTTGCAAAAACGTGCGGAAGTTGCCGATGTGGCCGTAGTCGTAGACCGTAGGTCCGCAGGCGTACATGCGGAAGGTCTGGCCGTCCATCGGGACTAACTCGTCGATTTGTCCGGAGAGGGTATTGAAGAGGCGGAGAGGCATGGGCTTTCGAGGTTGATTGTAGCAAGGCGGGGATCGGGGATCAGAGATCAGGGGTCAGCAGGCTAGCGCGCCGGCACGGCAGCAAGTCGGCTCGGGTTGCGGTAGGCTCGACAAGATCGGTCTTAGAGACCATTTTGCGGATTTGTGGTACGATACTAGGTATGACAATACAGGCGGTAGTTCGGAAGATGAAGAAGAGCTTTACGCTGATGCCAGAGTCGGTGGCATTCGTGGCCCAGACGCGGCAGAAGCGAGGGGCGGGATCGGACTCGGAGGCGCTGGATTTGCTGCTGCGGGAGCTGATGCTGGAGGCGAAGCGGCAAGCGATCGATGCGGCCTACAAGGAGTACTACGACACGGCTTCAGACGAAGAGCTCGCCGAAGAGGGTGAGTGGGCGAAGATGGCTGGGCCGAACATTATGGTCGATATTGACTCGTCTGAGGCAAAGCTGTGATGCCGCCCGAGGGGCGCTATCCGCTTCGAGGAGAGATTTGGTGGACGAGGTTCCCGACAGACCCGACCGACAAGGGACGGCGGCCAGTCGTGGTTGTGTCCACGGACGGACGCAACTGCCAACCAAGGTCGAACACAGTTCTAGTGATTCCGCTTTCTACTTCGATTCACAAGTCCCGTCCGGCTGACCTGCTGTTGAGGGCAGGGGAGACCGGGCTTCGGGCGGACAGCGTAGCACAGGCCGACAACATCTCTACCGTGAATCGATTGGATTTGGACGAGCCGGTTCAAGGCCATCGCGCGCTTACCGACCGCCAGATTTGCCGGTTGGCCGGGCTGGTGCAGGTGGCGATGGGGTGCGTGGATTGAGGCCGCGTGGGTAGATCCGGATGGGCTGGAGTGGCTCAAGTCGCAGGGGAAGAGGCACCCGTCGCGGATCAATTCGACTCTGCGGTGCGAGGTGCTGGCAGCGGTTGGCGTGGGGGCGAAATCGCTGTTTCCGTGCGGGGCGCCGACCCTTTCTCTTTACGATTTGCGCTGGATGGCAGCGGTCGCCCCGTGTTCCGGCTCGAATGGAGCAGGCGAGTGGGCCTAGATGAGGTTAGCTTCCACGTATTCCGCGACCTTCGGAGAGAGGATAATGAAATTACTCTCCCTATCGAATTCAAGAAGCCTCTGCTTGTGCAATTCGCTAATTAGTCTCTGGAAGATAGTCGGGTTGGAGTACCTGTTTGCCGAGGCCTAGACCGAGGAGGCGTAGCTGGGCCGCTTCCGAGTTGAACTTACTTAGGACGGCGGCGAGTTCTGACAATTGCCCCTTCATGTCTGCGAGCTGTTCTATCATCTTTCCTGCCTTTCGCTGCCGGTGAATTCGCAGGCCGCGATTGAGCAGAATATTACTCGCCTGCCAGAGTCATCGCAAATTGCATGGTGGTTTCTTTCAGAGTTTTTACCTTCCCAGCGCCAGCGACGGGTCGGCGGAGAGGTTGGGTGGGGCGAAATCGCCGGCCTGGAAGCGGGGCCAGGCGGCGGCGGCGATCATGGCGGCGTTGTCGGTGGAGAAGGCCAGGGTGGGGAAGGAAACAGGTACGCCGCGCGCAGCGCCTTCGGCGGTGAAGCGGGCGCGGAGTTCGCGGTTGGCGGCGACGCCGCCGGTGACGAGGATTCGGTGGACGGCGAGGGATTCGGCGGCGGCGAAGGTTTTCTTCATGAGATCGCCGACGACGGCGTGCTGGAAGCTGGCGATCAGGTCGAGGGCTTGCTGGGAGCAGAGGGCCAGGGCTTCGGCTTGTGTAGTGGGTGGTTTGGGTGGCAAGGGGGGTGTCGATTCCCAGGTCCCAGAAGCGAAGTCTCCAGCCTGCGGACCTGGGGTGCCCGGATTTCTCGCAGGGGCTAAAGCCCAGGATTCTCTTTCGGCATTTTCGGCACGACTGAAGTCGTGCCCTGTTACGGAACTCAGACTGGCTGCGAAGCTGCCGGAGGGTGGTTTGGGGCTGGGAAAGAGCGCTTTGCGTCGGCGCTCGGCTTCGGGGCGGAGATTGTGGAGTTCGACGTAGCGGAGGACAGCGGTCTTGATGCCGGAGAAAGAGAAGAGAAAATGGGGGTCGAGGTGGGCGATGGGGGCGGTTTTGGCGGCCTTCGTTCTGGGGGGCTTGCCCGCCAGGTGGAGCTTTGGCTTGATCTGAGAGAACGAGAAGGGGACGGCGTGGGGGTTGCCGTATTGGGCGAGGGCGTCGATCCAGGGGCCTCCGGGATAGCCGAGGCCAAGGAGCTTGGCTACCTTGTCGAAGGCTTCGCCGGCGGCATCGTCGAGGGTGCGGCCGATGAGGGTGTAGCGCCAGGTGTTGTGGGCGGGGCGGGCGAGATAGAGGTGGGTGTGGCCGCCGGAGACGACCAGGGCGAGTGCCGTGGACTGCGCGTCCGGCGGAGCGGAGGACGGGCCTGATTGAGCGCGATCCCAGCTCCCAGAAGCGGGACCTCCGCCCCACGGACGAAGACCTGTCCGTGGGGACCCCGGACCTGGGACACCCGTCATCCGTGGGGGGCCGACGGGCGAACGCAGGTCCTTCGACTCCGCTGCTCTTGGCTCAGGATGACGGCTTTGTGGTGGAGGCGAGGTTGCGGATTCCCGCTCATTGAGGAGGACGGCGTGGATGTGGCCTTCTAAATGGTTGACGGCGATGAGAGGGAGATTTTGGGCGAAGGCGAGAGCTTTGGCGTAGGTGATGCCGACCAGCAGCGCTCCGGCGAGGCCGGGACCGTTGGTTACGGCGATGGCGTCGAGGTCGGCGAGGGTGATGCCGGCCTGGGCGAGAGCGGCGCGGACGACGGGGACGATGGCGCGGAGATGCTCGCGGGAGGCCAGCTCGGGGACGACGCCGCCGTAACCGGCATGGGTGGCGATCTGGGAGGCGACGACGGAGGAGAGCGTGCGGGCGCCGCGCTGGACGATGGCGGCGGCAGTCTCGTCGCAAGAGGTTTCGATGGCGAGGATGAAGCCGCGGGCGGGCATCTATATAGTTTAGCGAGTTTGTTGTTGCGGGCTGCCTGAGTCGGCTAGAGAACAATAGTCTTGCTTCCGCTTAGATTGACTTCACGCAGAATCGAATCGTACTCCTCTCCACAGAAACCGAAGCGCACACAGAGCCAAGCTCCAAGCACAGATTCCGGCTTCTGGCCTTGGTCAAGTTTGCGGTTCAAGAAGAGGTCGAATTTGCCGTCGTCCCGCTTTGCAACTTCGAGGACCGTGTCCTTCATTCTTCTGGAATCTATCCGAGTCCGGCTCACGAGACACCTCGACTGAATTTTGCGCTCATAGGTTGAAAGTTGAAAACAGGCAGTCGGTCTTGGAGGGGCGACAATAGAGGAAGAAGCCATGTTGCCGATTTCGCCACAATTCGATGCGGCTTTGCGGGTGGTGGAGAAGCTGCGGGCGGCGGGGTATGAGGCGTATCTCGCCGGCGGCTGCGTGCGGGACCTGCTGCTGGGACGCGTGCCGAAGGATTATGACGTGACGACGAGCGCGACGCCGGAGGTGGTTCTGGGGCTGTTCGAGCGGACATTTGCGGTGGGAGCGCACTTTGGGGTGGTGCTGGTTGCCGATGGTGATTGCGAGGGCTACATGACAACGGAGGTGGCGACGTTCCGGTCGGATGGGGCTTATTCGGATGGGCGGCATCCGGATGCGGTGCGGTATACGACCAGCGCCGAGGAGGATGTGAAGAGGCGCGATTTCACGATCAATGGGTTGTTGCTCGATCCGCTGCGCGGGGCCGAACTGCAAAACGCAGGCCCTTCGACTACGCTGTGCTCCGCTCAGGATGAGGGGTCGAAAAGAACCCACCCTAGCCACAAAGGCAAAGACGTGGCGAGGGTGGGGCACCCGGATTTCCTATTGGAAGCCGAAATCCAAGACGCAGGCCCTACGACTTCGCTACGCTCCGGTCAGGATGACAAATCGAACTCCATCCAACAGCCTTTGCGTTCGGCGGCGATTGATTTTGTAGGGGGGGGGCGGGATCTGGATGCTGGGGTTATCAGGGCGATCGGGAGGGCGGAGGAGCGGTTCGAGGAAGATCGCCTGCGGATGCTGAGAGGGGTGCGGTTCGCGGCGCGGTTCGGGTTTGAGATTGAGGACGGGACGAAGGCGGCGATGCGCGGGCTGGCGGGCAGAATCTCCGCGGTGAGCCGGGAGCGGGTGCGGGATGAGCTGACCAAGATGTTGACGGAGGGACGGGCGCGGAGGGCGTTTGAGCTGCTGGATGAGACCGGGCTGCTGGTCGAAGTGCTGCCGGAGGTGGCGAAGATGAAGGGGGTGGAACAGCCGCCGCAGTTTCATCCCGAGGGGGATGTTTGGACACATACTTTGCTATTGCTGGCGCAACTGGAGGCAGGATGCTCGTTGACGCTGGCGTGGGGGGCGCTGCTGCACGATGTGGGCAAGCCGCCAACGTTTCGGCGCGCGCCGGACCGCATCCGATTTGACGGGCACGTGGAGGTGGGGGTGGCCATGGCGGCGGAGATCTGCCGGCGGTTCCGGTTTTCGAATGAGGAGACGCGGCAGACGCTGGCGCTGATCGAGAATCATATGCGCTTCATGGATGCGGGGCGGATGAAGGCTTCGACGCTGAAGCGGTTTTTTCGGCTGGAGGGGTTTGAGGAGCACCTGGCGCTGCACCGGATGGATTGCCTGGCCGGGAGCGGAAATCTGGAGCACTGGGAGTTTGTGCGGGAACGGTGGCTGGCGATGCCGGAGGAGACAGTGAGGCCGAAGCCGCTGCTTACCGGGCGGGAGCTGATTGCGGCGGGGTATAAGCCGGGGGTGGGTTTCAAGGAGATGCTGCGGGCGGCGGAAGACGCGCAATTGGAGGGCACGATCGGGACGGCGGCGGAGGCATTGCGGCTGGTGCGGGAGCGGTTTCCGGAGGCGAAGGGCGGGGACCCGAACGACGCTGCCAGACTATAATTTGGCTTTACCCTCTCGATGCCCGTGTAGCCAAAGGTCATCGTCAATCGCCCTTGGAGTCGATTGCGGACTGAGGCCGATTTCTGCATGAAGAACGAAGAACATATCCTGGTGACGGGCGCGACGGGCTTTTTGGGCGCGCGGCTGGTGCTGGAATTGCTGGAGCGACAGCCGGATGCGAGACTGGCGCTGCTGATTCGCTCGCGGCCGGGGCAATCCGGCCAGCAACGCGCGGATTTGCTGGCGCCGCCGAGCGAGCGGGAACGTGTCGAGGTCCATTGCGGAGATGTGGGCCAGCCGAAGTGCGGGCTGGAGGCGGAAGCGTACGAGCGCCTTGCGGCGGAGACGACGCGCGTGATTCACTGCGCGGCGACGGTGCGATTCGATCACTCGCTGGAGGAGGCGCGGCGGATCAACGTCGAGGGCACGCGGCGAGTGCTGGACTTTGCCGCCGGCGCGCGGCAGTTGCGGAGCCTGGCCTACGTGGGAACGGCCTACGTAGCCGGGGAGCGCACAGGCCTGGTGCGCGAGAGCGAGCTGGCCGTCGGCCAGAGCTACCGCAACACCTACGAACAGACCAAGGCGGAGGCCGAGGCGCTGGTTCGCTCGCGGCTGGACTCGCTGCCGGGCACGATTCTGCGGCCGAGCATCATCGTGGGCGATTCGCGGACCGGCGCGACGGCGAGCTTCAAGATGATGTACTGGCCGCTGAAGATCTATGCGCGGCGGCTGTGGCGGACGGTGCCAGGATTTCCCGACGCGGTGCTGGACATTGTGCCGGTGGATTTTGTGGCGGCGGCAGTGGCGCGGCTGGCCTTTGACGAGGCCGCGACAGGGAGCACGGTGCACCTCTGCGCCGGGCCGCGAGGCAGCGCCACGATCGAGCAGATTGCGCGCAGGGCCGCGGAGTACTTTCACGCGCCCGAGGCGCGCTACGTGGATCCAAAGCTGTTTTTTGCCGCGGTGCGGCCGCTGCTCTATCTCGCTCTCTGGGGACGCAAGCGCCGGGTGCTGCGCGACGGCCGCGCGTACCGGGACTACTTCACCATGCGCATGCAGTTCGATACAGCCAATGCGGAGCGGCTGCTAGGGCCTGCGGGACTGCGCCCGCCGCCGGTGCTGGAGTACCTGGACCGGCTGTTCCATTACTGCGTAGCCAGCGACTGGGGCCGCAAGCCGGTTGAAGTCCGATGAATATTTTCAGGCGTTTTCAGCTTTCGCGCGACCGCAGCGTGACAGTGGCCAACCTGGTGGACGAGTTGCTGCGCCGGGACGGAGACCGCGAGGTCTCGGTGGAGGACAGCGGATCGTTTCGTCTGGTTGAATTGCACGCGGAAGTCTGCCAGATGGACGCGTTCCTGCGTCGCACGATTGCGCTCCAGCCGGGCCAAACCGTGGCCATTTATCGCAGCAACGACCGGCGCTGCTTTCACTGGTTCCTGGCAATCATCCGGGCCGGAGGAATCGCGGTTCCGCTGAACCCGATGCTGACGCTGACCGAAGTACGGCACATCCTGGACAGGAGCGGCACCGGGATCGTGGTCACCGACAAGGCGGTCTTCGAGCGGAACATTGTCGAGCGCGGCGCGTTGCCGGTGCGCGCCTGGATTCAGGCGGACGATGAGACCGAGACACTGGATGGGTTTGTGCGCGCCGGCGATACAGGAGCAGGAGAGGGGACGCCGTTTCCGCCGGCCGCTGTCGATCCGGGCGCGACCGTGGCCGTCTTCCATACCTCCGGGACAAGCGGCTTCCCCAAGGGCGCAGCTCTTTCGAGCCGCGCCTTGCTTGGGGCGCGGGCGTCCTCGGTGCTGGCCGGGCTGATTCTTGGACCCAAGGACCTTGCCCTGGTGGCGCTGCCCTGGTCGCACATCATGGCCGTGAGCATTGCGCTTTACGGACTGATGGCCGGCGTTCGCGGCTGTGTCATGGATCGCTTCGACGTGGAGAGAGCGCTAGACCTGGTGGAACGATTTGGAATCACCGCGGTGGTCGGGGTTCCCGCGATGCTGGCCCGGCTGATGAACAGCAATCCGGAACCCGCGCGGCTGAAGAGCGTGCGCCTGTGGCTCTCCGCCAGCGACTATCTGCCGTCGGAAGTGCGGCAACGGTTGCGGCAGTTCGGCGCTCTGGCGCGGCTGCCGGGTGGCGGACGCATTCCTCCGGTGCTCGTGAACGGCTACGGAATGGTGGAATTGGGCGGCCTGGTCATGCTGGGAATCGAGCTGTCGTTGGTGCCGGGCAGCGGCGACTTCTGCTTCCCGGTGCCCCCATTTCGCATCCGGGTGGCGGACGAAGGCGGCCGGCCCATGCGAGCGGGCGCGGCGGGCGAGTGCCAGATTCAACGCCGCGGTTTCGCTCCGCACTATTGGAAGGACAAGGGGAATGACCACGAATTGCTGACCAGCGATGGTTGGCTGCGGACAGGCGACCTGGCCACGCGGAATCGGCTGGGCCTGGTGCGGATCGTGGGACGCATGAAGGAAGTGATCAAGTCGGGCGGCTATTCGGTATACGTCCGCGAGCTGGAAGAGGCCATCCTGGCTCATCCTGCGGTGGCCCGCGCGGCTGCTTTTGGCTTGCCGCACGCGGAGAAGGGCGAGATTCCCGTGGCGGCGGTGGAACTGCACGCAGGTTCGCCGGCGAGCGAAAGCGAGTTGCTGGAGTGGTGCCGGCGGAACCTGGCGGCTTACAAGGCTCCCCGGCGGATATGGATCGTCGCTGCGGGAGAACTTCCGCAGAATCACACGGGGAAGGTGCTTCGCCGGGCTCTGCGGGAGCGGTTTTCGGCTGAGAAGGACTGACGATCCGGGTCCTTGAGGTCCCCTTTGGCTCCGCTCAGAGGCAGGCCTCCGACTCCTCCACCTAAGCTCGGGACGACATCCTTCAATCGACTGGCAAAGTGAGAGAGACGATGGCCAACGGGCCTATCGAAGGCACTTGTTTCAATCGTGGCCCCCGCTCCGCCGGGGTGACTCTACACGTTTGACAGTTCCGGAAGTAGTCCCTGGTTTTTGTCTGGCATGTGGAACGGTCCCATCAGCTTGCGGGGGTGGTTTTCCGCAGCGGAAGGGCGGGTTGGGCGGAAAGTTTCTGTCACTACGGGCTGTTTCGATGCGTGGTCTCACATCCTTCCGGGGTGAGGCTGCGGAAGGATGGGGCAGCCGGCAACGGAGGCGAAATCCCTTTGCGGGGCATTCGCGGACAGCCTATTGCACGGTGAGGCCGAACGTGTTGGTAGCTGTGGTCGCGCCCGATGTGCCGGTTACGGTGACGATATAGGGTCCCGCGGTGGTGCCGGGATTGAAAACCGGAGTGCAGCCGCTCCCGCCCCCGCCGCCGCAGGCCAGCAAGCCGCCGGTGAGAGCGACGAGCAGCGCCATCATGCCGAGGAAGGTAAGCCATCTACGCCGCCGCGCCGGGATGCCGAAGAGCAGAACGCAAGCCAAAACCGCGCTACCCCCGGCGTACCAGGGAACTCCACGCGGCTTGAGATTGAGCGAAGTGCATCCGCTGGTGGAGGGTGCGGTGGTGGAGATGGTCAGCGTGGCGGTTGTGGCGACGGCGCCTGTAATGTTTACCGGACTGGTCGAGCCGAAACTGAAGGTGGGCGGATTGGCCGGGTTCGGGGGGAAGGTAATAGCAGCGGTTAGGGTTACGCTGCCGGTAAATCCGCCACTGGGCGTGACGATAATGGTGGAGGTGTTTCCGGTGGTTGCGCCGGGGGCGACGGTGACGTTAGGTCCGCTTACCGTGAAGCCCGGCGGCACGATTGGATTTGACGACGGTTGGGTTTCCGTTCCGGTGACTGCGATCGATTGCTGGGTTCCGGCGCTGCCCAGCGTGTTGGTGGCGATGGTGACAGCTTCGTTCAGGGTCAGGGACGATTGCCCGTTGAGCGGCGCGACGGGCAGGAAGTCGATGGCCATGGAGCAGGTTTGCCCAACTGCCAGCGTGGTGCTCGATGCGCAGTTGCCGGCGTTGTTAGCCTCCGGGAAGTCGGGAGGATACCCGACCTCGGAGAACTTCAAGGGCTGATTGCCGGCGTTGCCCACCGAGACGAATGACGTATAGGGGTAGAGTTGACCTTGCGCCGTCTGGTCGAAGAGAAAGCTGGGGGGGACTGCGAGGATAAACTCGGCATTACCCCAATAGACGTTGCCGGCCTGATCCACTGCGATGGCGCCGTAGCCTAAACCGCAGCAATAGGCGAGGTCGCCGGGAAGGAGCACGGTTTGGGTGTACGCGCCGTTCGAGAGAGCCTCCTCGACGATGCCACCGGCGAAATCCAGATTGAGATAGACGCTGCCATCTCCGTCCACCGCGAGCGCGATGGCGTTGTCGACTCCTCCGCTGACAACGGTGGTCTGGGTGTAGCCGTTGCTCGAGGGAGTCAGTTTGTACACTCCCTGAGTCAGCGGCGAAGCCAGCAGCGAGCCAAGGACATAGACGTTGCCGCCATCGGTTTTGACGTCGGTGACGCCGGCAAAGGTGGCGATCACACTCGAGCTGTAGCCGCCACTTGAAACTGTATCTTTCCACACTCTGCCGAAGGATCCGTCTCCGAAATAGACGTTGCCTCCCGCATCCACCGCGATTCCCGTGCATGCACCGGCAAGACATGCGTCTACTGTGGTCTGCTTATAGCCGGCGCCTGAAGGCGTCATCTTGAATATGAAGTTGCCGTTCTCAACCGTCATCACATAGACGGCGCCGCTTCCGTCCACTGCCAGAGCGGTGGGCTTGCCCGATCCGCCGAACACAGCGCTCGTGGTGTAGACGCCGCCCGCTGCGGGAGTCGCCTTAATCACCGAGAAGCCCGTCGGGTCGACAAGAAAGGCGCTGCCGCTGGCATCGACGGCAATGGCCGTGTAGGTTCCGGGGAGAACCGGTATGTTTTCCCATGCCGCAATGAGGGACGAGAAGACGGTCTGCGGCCCCTGACCCGTGCCCACCAGGTAGCTGGTCGCGATGACGTTGTTGCCGGAGTCCGTCAGCACCACCGCGCCGTAACGGGTTCCAGGGAAGCGCGGCGCAAAGGCGACAATGACCGTGCACGCAGCATTGGCGGCATAGGCGACTCCGGTGGCGCAGCTGCCCCCGCCCGCGTTGGTGAAGTCGAGATTCGGCGCGCCCTGGGTGACAACGGAAATGCTCGCCGCCGTGCCCCCGCCGGGGATGGAAACGGTCACCGTGGCCGTGCCGCCGGCGCCGATATTGAATGCGCCCAGGCTGGTCTGCGCCGCTGCGTCAACGCACAGGCCCAGGAGAAAGACGGTTGCGGCCGGACGCAGGGCATTCCCGAGTGCGCGGATTGTTGCTGCAAATGGGGAAAAGAGCGGAAGGCGGACCGACGAGAGCTTACGACGCATTTTCATTTCTCCGGATCGGGAAACAACATATTAGCTCAAGACGGCCATTGAAGCTCGATCGGTGTTCATCGAGGCAATTGCAGGATTGGAGGGGGGGGTGCAAGCGCGGGGAGGCCGATTTGCGGATATTGGGATTTGAAGGGGATGGGTTTGGAACGTGCGGGTTAAGAATTACCTGGCGGCGGAAGGCACCCGCATGGCGTCGAGGGCGGCGGTGAGGTCTTTGGCTAGGGATTGCTGGGCTTCGGGGGTTAGTTTCTGGTCGTGGCTGGTTAGGTAGAAGACGTCGATGGCGGTTTCGCCTTCGGTGTCGATCAGCGCTACCTTGATGTCGCATTGGTGGGTGGAGAGGGTGAGGGCGATCTGGCGGAGGAGGCCGGGAACGTCCTGAGCGACGACCTGGAGGAGCGTGGAGTGGGAGGAGGCTTGGGAGTCGAATTCGAGGCGGGTGGCGACTTCGACCTTGGCGTTGAGGGGATGATTCAAGTGGCGCCGGGCCTCGAGCAACTGCTGGACGGGGATTTTTTGCGCCACCACGTCGCGGATATTGGCCAGGAAGCGGTTGGTCTCGCTGGGGTTGAGTTCGAGGGTGCGAAAGATGTCGGAGAAGTGGAAGCTATCGACGATGACGCCGGCGTCGTTGGAGAAAGCGCCGGCCTTGACGATGTTCATGCCCCAGGCGGCGAGGGTACCGGCCACGTCGGCAAAGAGGCGGGTGCGGTCGCGGGTGATGACGGTGAGCTCGAAGAGTTGGCGGGCGGGGCGCAGGTCGAGCTGGACGGGGTCCTGGTCGAGGTTGAGGGCCATGTGGAAGTGATTGCGGATCTGCTCGGGGAGGCGGGTTTGCAGATAGCGCTGGGGAAGGCCTTCGAGGAATTGCTTGAGGGCGTCGTACTGCGCGGGCGGGACCATGGAGCGGATGCGGTTGAGCAGGGTGGGGTCGATGGCGGCGTGGTAGCGGATCTCATCGACCGAGCGGTCCATGAAGTTGGCCGTGGACATGTAGAACTGCCAGAGGTTTTCGGCCTTCCAAGGGGTGAGGGCGTCGGGGTTGACGGCCTTGATGTCGGCGAAGGTCATCAGGGTGAGCATCTTGAGGATGGAGGGGTTGCCGATCTTGTCGGCGAAGGCGCGGACGTTCTCCAGATCGAAGATGTCGCGGCGCATGGCAACCGACATCTCCAGATGCAGGCGGATGAGTTGCAGGATGGCCTCGCGCTCTTCGGCGTCGAAGTCCAGGCGGGCGAGGAAGCTGTCGGCCAGCTCGACGCTCTGGTTGGCGTGTTCTCCGGTGCGGCGGGCCTTGCCGGTATCGTGCAGCAAGAGAGCCAGCAGAAACAGGTCCATGCGGTCGATTTCCGGCAAGAGCTGGGCGAGGCGCTGTTCGTAGTCGTGGGCCGGCTGGCGGAGGGTGTGGACGTTGTCGATGGTGAGGAAGGTGTGCTCGTCGACGGTGTAGCGGTGATAGCTGTCGCGGATGACAAGGGCATCGATGCCGTGAAACTCGGGAATCAACATTTCCAGAACGCCGAGGGCGTGCATGGTGCGCAGGGCGTGGGCGGCGTGGGGGGCGAGCAGGACCTCGCGCAGGGCGTTCCACAGATAAGGCCCTTCGGGAATGTGGATGGCGAGGGCGGGCAGGGCGTCGGTGATGCGGTCTTCGGCGGCCTGGGAAAGGGTGTAGCCGTGGGTGGCCATCAGCGAGAAGATGCGCAGGATGGCGGCGGTATCGTTGAACTGGGCGCCGGGGACGATGTCGATGCGGCCCTGATCGAGGATGAAGCCGGTGCCGGCGATGGGGGAGCGGCGGCGGCGGAACTGGCGATAGAAACTGACCGGGGCGGGAAGATGTTCCATGAGCAGCGCGGCGCGCCGGTAGACGATGCGGGCGTGGCGATAGTAGGTGCGCATCCAGTAGGCGGGATCGGAGGTGCCGCGGGTCTCCAGGCCGATGGATTTGGCGGCCGCCTCGTCCTGCGACTGCCAGTCGAGGATATTGTCGTCGCGGCCATGGCGGAAGTGGAGAAAACATCGGGCGGCGGCGAGAAAGTCGAAGGCGGCCTCGGCGTCGCCGCGGGCGCTTTGGAAGACGCCGCCGCGCTGGCGGGGCCACTCCTTGGTCTCCTTGAGGTGGAAGAGGAGCGCGAACCAGACGGCCAGGTGGTAGTCGCGCAAGCCGCCGGGACAGTCCTTGAGGTTGGGTTCGAGATGGAAGATGGTGTTTCCGAACTTGGAGTGGCGGGCGCGGGCGAGCTCGCCCAGCTTTTGGGCGATGGTGTTCCACTCGCTGAGCACCAGGCCGGGAAAGACCGTCTGATGCAACTGCTGGTAGAGGGGAAACTGTCCGGCCAGGAAGCGGCGGTCGAGGGTGGCCAGGGTGAATTCCATGTTGTCGGGATCGAAGCGGCCGGCTTCCTTGACGGTGCGCGAGCTGGGACTGGCGCGCAGGCCGATGTCCCACATGCCCTGGATAATGGCCCGCACGGCTTCTTTGGACTGCTCCTCGGTCTTGTCGTCGGCGAAGGCGAAAAGAACGTCGATATCGGAGTAGGGGAAGAGGTCCTTGCGGCCGTAACCTCCCAGCGCGAGCAGAGAGACATTCTGGGCGGGCTGGCCGGCGAAGGCGCGGCGCCACATTTCAATGAGGATACGGTCGACCACCGCGGAGCGGCGGCGAATGGCGGCGGTGCCGTCCCCGGTGCGCTCACAGGTCTGGCGGACAAGCGCCATCTCCCGCATATACTGCTCCCGAAGATCGTCAACCGCCAGGGCGACTGGATTCATGATGGTTTTTTGCGTGGCCTGCCGAAGCCGAGAAAGGATTGTTAACAGAATAAGCGATGTGGGCGGGGAAGGGGGAATTTTGGTTGCCCGGTCCCGGAAAGCGAAACGGGCGGGGTGAGTCCGGCTCTTTGGGCCAGAGCTGCACAAGCGAAGGCCGAGCTGCCTGCTTTGGCGTCGCGGATTATTGCTGAAGCTCGAGATACCCCAGGGTCAACTGGGCATTGTCCGTTTCGATGGCGACTGCCCGCGTGTTGTCCACAAGATAGAAGGTGAAGTTGTTTGCCGTGGTCGGGGATGCGGCATCGAGGCCGGTGAGGGCGCCGGTGAAGACTCCGTTGGAGGCGGCGGTGAAGCTGCCGGAGATCGCGAAGTCGCCGGGGTCCGCGAACCCCGTTGCGGTGTCACTGCCGTTGTCGGCGACAGCAGCGACCGAGCCGATGACCGTGTTCGAAAACGGCACTCCATTCGCGCTGACCCCGGCCTCAGCGGCGTTCAGTCCGTAGCTTCCACTGAAGGAGGCGGCGGTGAAGGCGCCCGCTTGTTGCTGAAAGGCTTGGCCGGTAACCATCTCCGCGCTGTCGGTGGAAAGCAACAGACCGTTGCCGTCTCCAGTCAGATAAAGTTGCAGCGAGTAATTGAGGGTCGAGCCATCGGTAAACTTCGAGAAGGTGACGCGGCCAGTGGAATCGATGGCCCAGGAACCGGTGAACGCGAGCGGGTTCGGCGCATTGGCTCCGGTTCGGTTGAGCGTGCCGTTCAGAGTACCCCCGGCATTGGCGGTTACCACGCCGGCTACCTGAAGCGGGGTATATCCTTCCAGCCCCGAAGCGCCGAATACATAACTTGAGCCGGCGATCGAACTGCTGCCGAAATGTCCCGTGCTTGCCCCTTGGCCAAGCGCCGTTCCGCCCATAACTCCCTGGAAGTTGTCCCCATAAGTCTCGACCAACCGGATGTGGCCGGCGTCCACGATATAGCCGGCAAGATACAGCGATGGAATGGCTGAGGACGCACCTGGAAACAAGCGAAACACAACCCGGCCGAGTTTGTCGGGAGCGGATACGGTGCTTGCGCCCAAACTCTGCGCTCCCTTGAACACGCCCGCATCGTTCATATCCAAGACACTGCCGGCTCCAGAGATGGCGCCCGCGCCGTCGATGTTGAGTATTCCTCCTATCCCGGCCGCCTGGTTGTAAATGTCTTGGCCATACAAAGAGATTGCATAACCGCCCGTGGGCGGAGCCGTGCCGGTCTGCAGGTCGAGCGTGCCATTGGCGGTAAAGAAATTGACTTCGCTAATCAGCACACGCGAGCCGGAAACGATGACGCCGTCCAATGTTTCAACGCCCGCATAACCGACGGTGTAATCGTTGGTTTTGAGGGTGATTTGCAGGTTTCCATCGGGGGTAGTGGCATAACTCCCGCCGATAATCGGGTCGAAGAGAGCATCGGCAATTGGACCGTTGTTGCCGTCGTTGACGTTGATAAAGTCTTGCTCGCCTCCGGTGATGGCTCCGTTTTGGGCAACGAAGGCGCCGGATAAGAAGTTGACCCCGAACTCGGACGGTCCGGACAACTGAAAGACATAGGTTCCGTTGGCCAACGTTGGAGATGCCGCCGTGATGGCGATGTCGATGGAGGCCGACTTGGTGGGATCGGTGACCGAGGTTGCGGCGACGGTGACGCGGTTGCCGGAAGGAATCGCGGCGGGCGCGGTGTAAGTGGTGGCCGCCTCGCTGGCCGTAGTGGCGGGATTGAACGAACCGCAGGCCGATCCGCCGCAACTTACCGTCCACTTCACCTGGGGATTGGCGGAGGTGTCGTTGGCGATCGTGGCGCTGAAGGTCACCATTGCATTGACCTGCAGGGATGCGGGCATGGCGGGGAAAGTGACGGAGATGGGAATGGGCGGCACGATAGTTACAACCACCGAGGCCGATTTGGCGGAATCGGCAACCGAGGTGGCGGTGATGGTGACGGTCGAGCCGGCAGGAATGGCGGCGGGCGCTTTGTAGACGATAGCCCCTAACTCGTCGCTGGCGCTGAAGGAGCCGCAAGCGCCGGCGCTGCCGCAGGTGACGGCATAGGTGACCATCTGGTTCCCGGTGCCGCCTCCAACTCCGGTCGCATAGGTCGCGGCGGCGTAGATAGTTGCCGAGGAGTTGACGGCCATGGAGGCGGGAGGAGCTTCCACGAACAAGACCGAGACAGGTTGCGAGGTCTGCGTTGGGAGGGTGAGGGGCGGAAGGCTCCCGAAGCCGCAACCGGCCAGTCCGCCCAGGATGCCAGTGCCGATGAAGGTTAGAATCCCTTTGCTAAGCGTCATTTTCTGTCTCCGTTCCCTGCGGCAGAGGTCGAAAATGAATCTCTGTCATCTGCTTGCCAATACTCTCTACGCATTGGACCCGCTGTCATCGACAGTGGTTAGGAGGAATTCGAAGCGCGCGGCGCGGAGACCGGACCAGTTGGCCTGGGAGGCTTTGAATTCGGCGGAAGCGCGATCCTCGCGCGCCGGTTGGAGCCGACGCGGATCAAGCGCACTCGCCAGAGCCGGCATGTGAGCCAGCCGGTGTTTGCGCGCTAGCTGGGGACCCGCGAGCCCATACGGCTTCTGGGGATCGGGAGAGCGGCTTTCGAGGTTACATCGAAGCCGACCCGCCAATGGTTTTTCCGGGTTGGGGTCAAGGTCGTATCGACGCGAGCCCCGGAGCCCTCGAAGCGGGCGATCGCCTCTCCTGCGCCGCCGGTTGTCCACGTGAGTTCCGTATTGGAGTCAAAAGCAGCGATCAGAGCCTCCGCAAGCACGCCCATGGCAGCCTCCCTGGAGAAAGTTTCATCTCATCGATTCGAAGGCAATAAGAGACCATGGATGGAAGTATCCCACCTTAGGCGCAAGAACAAAGACGCGCCGAAGGTGGGGCACCCAAGTTGCCGGAGGCTGGTGCTAGAGGGCGGTTTCGCCGCGCTCGTCGTTGCGGATGCGGATGGCTTCGTCGATCTTGCTGACAAAGATCTTTCCGTCGCCGATGCGGCCGGTGCGAGCGGCGCCGATGATGGCCTGAATGGCCTTCTCCTTCATCTGGTCGACGACCACCAGCTCGATCTTGACCTTGGGGAGGAGATCGACCGTGTACTCGCGGCCGCGATAGAACTCGGTGTGGCCCTTCTGGCGGCCATGGCCGCGGGCCTCGAGAATGGTCATGCCTTCGATGCCTGCTTCCAGCAGCGCATCCTTTACGGCGTCCAGCTTGGAGGGCTGGAGAATGGCTTCAATTTTAAGCATGTTCAAAATGCCTCGTTTGACAGCGTAACAGGCGGAGCCGGGGGTTGGGGCCGGTTCTGCCGGGTTTTCGGAGCCAAATTGTTTCGACCTTACAGTTGCACCGAAGAAGAGCAAAAGCAACTGCGGGTCCTTCGGCTGCACAGGCTACAAAAGCGTGGCCTGCTTCGCTCAGAATGACAAATCTGGAATCAGGAGTTGAAGTCGTAGCCTTCCTCGCCGTGCTGCGAGAGGTCGAGGCCGGCGGCTTCCTGGTCGGGCGAGAGGCGCAGGCCGACGGTCTTGTCGACGACAAAGAGCAAAACCAGGGTGCCCACGATGGAGATGCCCCAGGCGATGGCCACGCCGGCAGACTGGTTGAGCAACTGGCCCCAGTGGCCGTCGATAGCGCCGGTGGCCAGGTCCTTGCCGAAGGCGGGGTTGATGATGCGGGTGGCGAAGATGCCAGTCATGAGCGCGCCGAGGGTTCCTCCGGCTCCATGCACGCCAAAGGCATCCAAAGAGTCGTCGTATCCGAAGAGGGCCTTGACCTTGAAGACCATAAAGGAGCAGACGAAGCCGGCGGCGAGACCGATGAGCAAGGCCGACATGGGTTGGACGAAGCCGGAGGCGGGGGTGATGGCGACCAGGCCGGCGACGGCTCCGGAGATAGCGCCGAGAGCGGTTGGCTTGCCGTTGTGGAACCACTCGAAGATGGTCCAACCGAGGGCGGCGGTGGCGGTGGCGAAGTGGGTATTGACGAAGGCGCTGGTGGCCAGCGGACTGGCGGCCAGGGCGCTGCCGGCGTTGAAACCGAACCAGCCCACCCACAGCAGGCAGGCGCCGATGAAGCTGAGCACCAGCGAGTGGGGCGCCATCTTGGTCGCCGGGTAGCCGATGCGCTTGCCCAGGTAGAGCGCGGCGATGAGGGCGGAGACGCCGGAGGTGATATGGACGACGGTGCCGCCGGCGAAATCGAGCGAGGGGAAGCGGCCGCCGGTGGCGTTGAGGAAGCCGCCAACGCCCCAGACCATGTGGGCCATGGGGCAGTAGACGAACAGGGACCACAAGGAGAGAAAGACGGCCATGGCGGAGAACTTCATGCGCTCGGCGAATGCGCCGCAGATCAGCGCCGGGGTGATGATGGCGAACATGAGCTGATAGATCATGTAGGTCTGCTCGGGAATGGTGGCGGCATAGTCGGTGTTGGGGGTGAGGGTCACGCCGCGCAGGAAGAGGTGCTCGAAGCCACCGACGAAGGCGTTGCCGTGCCCGAAGGCCAGCGAGTAACCGACGATGGCCCAGAGGATGGTGACGAGGCACATCATGGCGAAGCTCTGCATCATGGTGCCGAGGATATTCTTCTTGCGCACCAGGCCGCCGTAGAAGAGCGCCAGGCCCGGTCCGGTCATCAGCAGCACCAGGGCGGCGGAGACCAGCATCCAGGCATTGTCGCCGGCGGACTGGGCGCTGGCAGAGGCGGCTTGCGCATCGCGGACAGCCTGTTGGAGGGCGGAGATTTGAGCCTGGGTGTCCGGTGCGGCGGGCGGCTGGGCGAGAGCCAGGGCCGGGAGTCCCAAGAGGGCCAAAACGAGCAATAGTTGGATGGCGCGACGACACATGAATTTCCACTCCCAAGCGCATGTGTTTGGTTACAAGGCCATGCGCTGTGGCGGGATTCCGGCCGCCATTCCGGATGAACTGAATGAGTCCGCACAAACGCGGAAACCCAGAATGATTCAGGCTGCCGCTGGAGCGGGATTCAACGAAGGCACAGCTGCGCGGAGGCGCCGATTCGTCGAAGTGTGGTATTTGGTCAAATCTTAATTCATATTCATAAGGAAAAGGTAAGGCCCCATGGTAATTTAATCGATTTTGCGATAGAGGACTCTTGCGTTGTCCGGCCACCGGCAGATGGGTCTTCGAGCGAGGATTCGCGAGGCTCTGTGCGGTCCGAAGTTGGAGTATGCGCCAACAGGAATCATACCGGCGCAAATCCAACTGAACAGGCAAGCCGGCGAGCCGGCGCGAAACCCCCGCCCTTGGCAAGGGGCGCGAGGGACGGGGAGCCGGATTCCGGCAACGCGCCCATACTCCGGCAACGGCGAAGAGGGTTTAAATCGCCGCTTCGCCGCGTTCGTCGTTGCGGATGCGGATGGCCTCCTCGATGGGGCTGACGAAGATCTTTCCGTCGCCGATGTGGCCGGTGCGGGCCGCGCCGAGGATGGCCTGGATAACCTTGTCTTTGAGCGTATCGGCGATCACGATCTCGAGTTTGATCTTGGGCAGCAGGTCGATGGTGTACTCGCGGCCGCGATAGAACTCGGTGTGGCCTTTCTGGCGGCCGTGACCGCGGGCTTCCAGGATGGTAATGCCCTCGATGCCCGCTTCGATGAGGGCTTCCTTGACTGCATCCAGCTTGGCGGGCTGGATCACTGCTTCGATTTTGATCATGGATGGAATCCTCGATGGAAGGTTGGGAGATAAGGAGCAAGGTTGAGTTTGGCCGATCCCACCCTTTCGCATAGAACGCGAAGAATGGGGCACGGAGCTTAGTTTCGCATCCCACCCTAGCCGCAAAAACAAGAACGCGGCGAGGGTGGGGCACCCAATTCTTTGTGGGATTGCACCCGGCCGGGTTGAATCATGGGTTGAGATCGTAGCCTTCCTCGCCGTGTTGGGAGAGGTCCAGCCCGGTGACCTCGTCGGTGGGGGAGACGCGCAGGCCCATGGTTCGATCGACCAGGAACAAGAGCGCCAGCGTGCCGACGACGGCCAGCGCCCATCCCATGCCCACGCCGACGGCCTGGTTGAGGACCTGATGCCAGTTGCCCTCGATGGCTCCGGTGGCAAAGGGCTTGCCTGCCGCGTCCTTGCCGAAGACGGCGTTGACCGCCCCGGAGGCAAAGAGGCCGGTAAGCAGCGCGCCCATGGTTCCTCCGACACCGTGGACGCCGAAGGCATCGAGGGAGTCGTCGTAGCCGAAGGTCTTCTTGACCCTGAAAACCATGAAGGGGCAGACGACGCCGGCAATGCCGCCGATGGCCAGCGCGGAGATGGGCTGGACAAAGCCGGAGGCCTGGGTGATGGTGGCGAGGCCGGCGACCGCGCCGGAAATGGCGCCCAGGGCGGTGGGCTTGCCGTTGTTGATCCACTCGGCAACGACCCATCCGATGGCGCCGGCGGCGGCGGCGAACTGGGTGTTGACAAAGGCGCTGGTGGCCAGCGGACCGGCGCCGAGCGCGCTGCCGGCATTGAAGCCGAACCAGCCGAACCATAAAAGAGCCGCGCCGATGAAGCTGAGCACCAGGGAGTGGGGAGTAATGTTCTCCTGCGGGTAGCCGATGCGCTTGCCCAGATAGAGGGCGGTGACCAGAGCGGCTACGCCGGAAGAGATATGGACCACGGTTCCGCCGGCAAAGTCCAGGACCGGCCAGCGGCCGCCGGAAGCGTTCAGGATTCCTCCCGCGCCCCAGATCATGTGTGCCAGGGGGCAGTAGACCAGCAGACACCAAAGCGAAAGAAAGACCGCCATGGCGCCGAACTTAACGCGCTCGGCAAAGGCTCCGGTGATGAGGGCCGGGGTGATGATGGCGAACATGAGCTGGTAGACCATGAAGGTCTGCTCGGGGATGGTGGGGCCGTAGTTGGGGTTGGGCGCGAGACCCACGCCGCGCAGGAAGAGGTGTTCAAAGCCGCCGATGAAGCCGTTGCCTGCTCCAAAGGCCAGGGAGTAGCCGACGAGGGCCCAAAGGACGGTGATGAGGCCCATCATGGCGAAGCTCTCCATCATGGTGCCGAGAATGTTTTTGCGGCGCACCAGGCCGCCATAGAAGAGGGCCAGGCCGGGCGCGGTCATGAGCAGGACCAGGGCGGCGGAGACGAGCATCCAGGCGTTGTCGCCGGAGGACTGGGCATCGCGGACAGCCTGACGCAGGGCTTCGTATTGGGCCTGGGTAATGGGCGCCGCGGCGGGTGTCTGGGCCAGGGCCGCGGCCGGGAGTGCGAGGAATGCGGGCAGGAGCAACAGCTTGTTTCGATTCGAGATCATCATTTCGCTCCGAAAAGGGCGATCGCGCATGGAGGCATGGACGAGGAACAAGGGTTGAGTTGCAGCAGCCGGCGGGCGCATTGAGACGACTCGCCGGCGGCTCACGGCCGGTGACCGCGGGACAGCGGTCGCCGGGCCACAGGATTGGAAGATGGCGATGGCGCGTTTTTACGATTTTCAACAAGAAGGGAGAATAACGCAAGTTTTTCTTTCATTCTTTACGGGTTCCTCACGATCGTTATGCTATAGACCCGGCGCCGGATGGCCGAGGAACGGCATCAGTCTGAGCCGCGGCGGGCTCAAGAGGCGGTATATTAAGACCATGGCGGCTACGGCAGAGCGGGATCGTTACCTTTTCGGGGCGCTGGACAGCAGCGCCGCGAATCGCGCCAAACTCCAGGAGGCGAACTACGGTTACGAGCAGCCGGAAGGCATCCTCCTGACGTCGATGGATTTTGCCGTGAACTGGATACGCAAGAATTCCATTTGGCCGATGACCTTTGGCCTGGCCTGCTGCGCCATCGAGATGATGTCCATGGGCGCGTCGCGGTACGACATTGCGCGTTTTGGCGCCGAGGTCTTCCGGCCCTCGCCGCGGCAGTCGGATCTGATGATCGTAGCCGGGCGGGTTTCGCAGAAGATGGCGCCGGTCATTCGCCGGCTGTACGACCAGATGCCGGAGCCGAAGTGGGTGATCTCGATGGGGGCCTGCGCGACTTCGGGCGGCGTGTTCAACAACTACGCGCTGGTGCAGGGCGTGAACCAGGTGATTCCGGTGGATGTTTACGTGCCGGGATGCCCGCCGCGCCCGGAGCAACTTTTGTACGCGATTACGCTTCTACAAGAAAAGATACAGCGCGAGCCTCGCAGCCTGCTGAAGACCTTGAATGTGGGCTGAGAGGGGTTCTTGAAGCAGGTTTTCAGTGTGCAGCCACCCCGGTAACCGCTTGATGCCCGAGGCGCCGACCGTGAGGAAGAAGAGTCTTCATCGAGATTTGTGCGCTCTGAGAATCGCCGTATGGTACGTTTAACATTGCTGTAGGAACGATTTGCGGGGCCTTTTCTTGAACGGAATCGCGAGCCTCGAAGCCGAAACTTCCGTTCGCAGCGGTACGTGTCGTCAGATCATCCATTTTTGATATCGGAGGAAAAGCAGATGCATGCGAGGGTTTCAAAATCTCTAAGCCGGGTTCTTGTCTCGGCTTTTGTCGCATTGCTCCCCGTGACCCTGGCCGCCCAGGCCACCCCAGCCGCAAAGCAAGCCTCGGGCGACGATTCCGTGTCGAAGTGGGACATCTTTGCGGGCTACAGCTTCCTGGCGCCCAAGGGAACGGTATCGTCGCTGCAGCCGGACGGGAGTACCAGCTCGGCCAGCTACACGAATGGGAATTTGGGAATGACGATGAGCGGAGCCTACTACTTCCGCAGGAATCTGGGCGTGCAAGTGGAGTCGGCAGAGCACGACATGACCGTCAACTCGCCCTCGAGCAACGACGCGTTTTTTACCCTGGGCGGCGGTTTGATCTATAGGCACCCCGCGGGAATGTTTACGCCGTTTGTCCATGGACTGTTCGGCGGAGCGAGGGTGGGCGGACCGGATCACCAGCCAATGACATGGGGTCCGGCATTGACGCTGGGCGGCGGAGTGGACGTGGCCACGCCGTTGTTCGACCATCGTCTTTCGATTCGGCTGATCCAGGCCGACTACGAGTACATGCACAACGATTTTGGCGTGGGCAATTTTACGCCGACAACTGCGCATTGGGGCGGCGTGGCGAACATCAACGCGGTCCGGCTGGGCATGGGCGTAGTGTTGCACTTTGGCCCGCCGGTTGTGCCGCCTCCGCCGGTGACGCTGTCCTGCTCGGCCAAGCCCGATTGGGTCTTCCCCGGCGACCCGGTCACGGTGACCGCGACGGCCGGCAATCTCGATGCGAAACTCAACGTCATTTACAACTGGTCCGGACCCGGCGTAACCGGCAATGGGACCACGGCCACAGTGGCCACCGGATCGCTGGCGCCGGGTACCTACACGGTCCGCTGCGAAGTCAAGGAAGGCAAGCCCGGCAAGGAGGGCCTGAAGCCCGGGCAGAGCGCGGAGAACCAGGCCAGCTTCTCGGTCAGGGCCTTTGAGCCGCCGACCATCGGCTGCACGGCCAACCCGGCCACCATCATGCCCGGCGAGAAGAGCACCATCACCGCAACCGGCGTGAGCCCGCAGAACCGTCCGCTGACCTATAGCTACTCGGCCACGGCCGGCAGCATCGAGGGCAGCGGTTCCTCCGTCACCTTTATCTCGGGCAGCGCCGCGGCGGGCGCGGTGGGCATCACCTGCAACGTCAGCGACGACAAGGGGCAGACGGCAACCGCCAGCACCAGCGTCATCATCACGGCGCCGCCCACACCGCCTCCGCCACACGTCTCGGCTCTGTGCCCCGGCCCCATCGCTTTCGACGAGGACAAGGAGCGCCCGGCCCGCGTGGACAACCGCGCCAAGGGCTGCCTGGACATCGTGACCCAGGCGCTCAAGGGCGACTCCACCGCCAAGGTGGTGGTGGTGGGCGAAGCCACCGAAAAGGAAAAGACGCCGAAGAAGGGCAAGCACGCCAAGGTGGAGGACCTGGCCGCCGAGCGCGCCATCAACACCAAAGACTACCTGGTGAACGAGGAGCAGAGCGGCATCGATCCCTCGCGCATCTCCGTTCGTACCGGAACCAAGGATGTCCAGGAAGTGGAGAACTACCTGGTGCCCGCGGGAGCCGACTTCGACGCCGATGTGCCGGGAACAGCACCGGTGGTGGATGAGAGCGCCGTGAAGAAGATGGTGCGCAAGCCCATCCCCGACGTCCTGCCCGTACACCACAAGGCGCACAAGAAGCACCCGGCCGCCAAACCAGCGGCGGCGCAACCGGCCAAGTAGGCGCCAGCCAGCCAGTTCTTCGCCGAGCCTTCCACGCAACCCGCGGGGGCTCGGCGAAGGCAGACTGGAGAGATTTCACCTGTGCCCCTTCGAGGCTGACCGGGAAGCCGGCCAGCCTCTTCAGTTTTTGAGGGCTTCAGTTGCCCATTTTTTGCGAAGATGTCTGGGAGTTTTTTGTTCGAATGAGCGGCTTGCGGAAGTGCCTCGATCCCCGGTTCCGGCGCGGAGGTCTTGCGCAGGCTTTTCTGCTTCTTCTGTTGGCTTTTTCCGCCCAGGGATTGGCGGCCCAGGGGTTGTGGAGCGCCGTGGGTCCGCCCGGCGGCGATGCGCGAGCGCTGGCAGCGGTTCCCGGCCAGCCCGGTCATCTTTACCTGGGCTCGACCAACAGTTGGATTTACGAAACCCTGGATCGAGGCGCCACCTGGCATCGGCTGGCCAAGCTGGACCCCGTCGAGGACCTGGTTCTCGACAACATTCTGGTGGATGAGGCAAACCCGGCGGTGGTCTTCGCGGGCGGGTGGAAGGCGGAACAGCGGGATGGGGGGCTGTGGGTGAGCCGCGACGCGGGCCGCCACTGGAGCGCGGTGGAAGGGCTCAAGAACCAGTCGATCTTTGCCTTGGCGCAAGCGCCGTCGAATGCGGCCATCCTCTATGCCGGAACCTTCGAAGGCGTTTTCCGCTCCGGCGATGAAGGCAGTTCCTGGACCCGGATCAGCCCGTCCGACAGCGGCGAGATTCACGACATCGCGTCCCTAGCGGTCGATCCGCTCGACCCCGATATTGTCTACGCCGGCACCTGGCACCTGCCCTGGAAGACGATCGACGGCGGCAAAAACTGGGAGAGTATCCGCAAGGGCATCATCGACGACTCCGACGTATTCTCGATCATCATCGACCCGGAGCAGCCGCGCACCGTCTTCCTGAGCGCCTGCAGCGGCATCTACAAGAGCGAGAACGCCGGCGAGCTGTTCCACAAGATCCAGGGAATCCCCTCCACCGCGCGCCGCACCCGGGTGCTGATGCAGGACCCCGAGAACCGCGAGGTGGTGTACGCCGGAACCACGGAGGGGCTCTACAAGACCACGGACGGCGGAGCCACCTTCCAGCGCATGACCGAGCCGGACGTGATCGTCAACGACATCTATGTGGACCCCCAGGATTCCGGTCGCGTGCTGGTGGCCACCGATCGCGGCGGAGTCCTGGCCAGCAACGATGGCGGGACGAGCTTTGCGCCCGCCAACCAGGGGTTTTCAGGCCGCAAGGTCGAGGCGTTGCTCGCCGATCGCGACCATCCGGCCCGCCTTTATGCCGGCGTAGTGAACGACAAGAGCTTTGGCGGCGTCTTCGTCTCTTCCGATGGCGGCTTTAGCTGGCGGCAGACCGGAGCCGGACTCGAAGGCCGCGACGTTTTTGTGCTGGCGCAGGCGGCCGATGGCACCGTGCTGGCCGGGACCAGCCACGGCATCTTCGCCTTGGAAGCGGGAACGGAGGAGCCGCTCGAATGGCGGCCCAGGAACATCATCGCCAACACCGGGACGGCCACCGCCGGCGACCCTCACATCAATGAAGGCGCAGCTGCCGAAAGGCAGGCGAACGAAGCGGTCATCCGGATGGAGAGCCGGGTTACCGCGCTCGACCTCTCGGGCGATGTCTGGCTTGCGGCCGATAGCATCGGCCTCGTCACCAGCCGCGACCAGGGCGCAACCTGGCAGAACACCGCGGCGATGGGCGGATACCTCTCGGTCGCCGTTCACGGCCCGGCCATGGCCGCGGCCCGCCAGGAGGGCGTAATTCTCTCCGAGGATGCTGGAGCGACCTGGCTGACCATGGGCATTCCCGCCATGGTCACGCGCATCGAGCGGGTCGCTTTCTCAGCCGATGGGACCCTTTGGCTGGGCGCGCGGGAGGGGGTTTTCCTGACCCGCGACCTGGGCAAGACCTGGCTTTGGATCGAGCGCCTTCCTTTTCGCGATGTGGACGATGTGTATTATGCCGCGTCCATGGACAAGGTGCTGGTCAGCTCCCGGAGCAGCGATCAGGTCTACCTGATCGACCCTAAAACCCTGAAGTGGGAGTGGCGGCAGCCCGGCTACCGCATCGGCCTGATCCGCGCCGGCGGAGATCGCCTGGTCGCGGCATCGCTCTCCGACGGGGTGCTGGTCGAGCCGCCGCCCGCGCCTGCTGCCGGCCAAAAGTGATGTGATGGGACGGAGCGATGCGGCTCGCCGCATGGGGCGACAAGAAGAGGTTTCTGTATCATAGGTCTATGCGCGCAGAGACCCCGGCATCCCGAGAGCCTTCTCCCTTTCGGACGCATGACAAACGGCTTGAGCCGATAGCGGCCAAGGTGCTGGCAAGCCAGCGGCTGAGCTTTGAAGACGGCCTCGCCCTTTATGGCTCCTCCGATATCCTGGCGGCCGGTTGGCTGGCCAACCACGTCCGCGAGCGCCTGCACGGCGACGTGACCTACTTCAACGTCAATCGCCACATCAATCCCACCAACGTCTGCGTGGCGGCCTGCAAGCTGTGCGCCTTCGGGCGCAAGAAGGGCGACCCGGCCGGCTATACGATGGCGCTGGAGGAAGCTTGGGAGACGGCGGCATCGGGATACTCCGAGGCGGTCACGGAGTTCCACATCGTCGGCGGCTTGCACCCCGACCTGCCGCTCGAATATTTTCTCGATCTGGTTCGCGGCCTCAAGCAGCGCTTCCCCCAGGTACACATCAAGGCTTTCACCATGGTGGAGGTGGCGTTTCTGGCGCGGCGGGCCAAGCTGAGCATTGAGGAGACGCTGAGGAAGCTGCGCGATGCGGGCGTGGACTCGATGCCGGGCGGTGGAGCGGAGATTTTTGCGGAACGGGTTCGGTCGATCATCTGCGACCACAAGATCGACGGCGAGGAGTGGCTGGAAACCGCGCGGCTGGCGCACAAGATGGGCTTCAAGTCCAACGCCACCATGTTGTATGGGCACATCGAGAACGACGAAGACCGTGTGGATCACCTGCTCAAGCTCCGCGCCCTGCAGGACGAGACGGGCGGCTTCCAGACCTTCATCCCGCTGGCCTTTCACCCGGAGAATACGCCGCTGGACCATCTGCCCGTGACCACCGGCCTCACCGACATCCGCCAGATCGCCGTCAGCCGGCTGCTTCTGGACAACTTCCCGCACATCAAGGCCTACTGGCAGATGATGACCCCCAAGATCGCGCAGATCGCGCTGCGGTTTGGAGCCGACGATTTGGACGGCACGGTGATCGAGGAGAAGATCTACCACGACGCCGGCGCCACCACACCCCAGGGCATGACCCGCAAGCAGCTCTGCCGGCTGATCACCGAAGCCGGGCGGGTTCCGGTGGAGCGAGATACGCTGTACCACGCGGTGACGCGGAGCGAGGACAGCTTCACGGTGGCGGTGTAGGGCGATGCCGTGCTAAGCTAGACTTAGCTAAGGGAGAATCCATGCCGACCGTGAACATCTTCGAGGCGAAGACCCAGCTTTCCAAGTACGTCCAGATGGCGGAAAACGGAGAGGAAGTGATCATTGCGCGGGCGGGGAAGCCGGTGGCGCGGCTGACGAAGCTGGAGCCGGCGAAGCGGCCGATTGTTTTTGGCCTTTTGAAAGGAAAGATTCACGTGGCGGACGATTTTGACGCACCGCTGCCTGACGAGGTTCTTGCCGAGTTTGAAGATGGCCCGATCTTCCCGCCTGAAGGTTGACGATGCGCCTCCTGCTCGATACCCACGCGTTGCTTTGGCTCATGGAAGACAGTCCTCGGCTCAGCAAGGCGGGCCGTTCCGCCATCGCGGATGCTTCCGAGGTGTACGTGTCAACAGCGAGTATCTGGGAGGTTGCCATCAAGTGGCGGCTGAGGAAGATGGAAGAAGATCCCGGAATAGTCGTCGAAAAACTTGAAGCCGCCGGGATTAAAGAACTTCCGGTGGCCAATCGGCATGCGGTCGCGACTGCCAAGTTGCCTCTTCTTCACCGCGATCCCTTCGACCGGCTGCTGGTGGCGCAGGCCATCTCGGAGAACATGCGGTTGCTGACGGCCGATGCTCGGCTGGCGGCTTACTCGGAATTGGTTGTTACAATCTGAGCTCGAACCTGCAGAATGAAGACCGGGACGGGAGGGGACAGGAGGGAGTGCGGATGACGGAACTGGTTTCGCCACAAGGAACGCGGTTCGAAGAGGCAATGGGCGCGATGGTCCGCCCCGGCCGCGCCGTGTTTTCTTTCGCGGTCGCCGCGCTAGGCGTCGAGACCATGATCTGTGCTGGAATCTCCCAGAACCCCCTCGGGCCGGGTTACAATGCTATCCCAGTGCTTCCCTGGCTGCCCGCGGTTCCTTGGCTTGCCATCTTGTTTGGCGCGGTCTGGACAACCTGCGCCGTAGGCCTGCTCTTCCGTCGCTGGTTGCGGCTGGCCGCCATTGCGCTGGGCGGCCTGCTGTCGCTGTGCACACTGATTCTGATTGTGCCAAGGTTTGTGGCAGAGCCGGGCGATATGGGGTTGCGCACGGTTGTCCTTGAACCGCTCGCACTCGCGGGCATGGCCTTGCTGCTGCCCGCCCCGGGTGCGATGCCAGCATGGCTCACGCGCGGAAGCCGCATTTCGATTGCTCTCGCGTTCGTGGTGTTTGGAGCCGATCACTTCCTGGCTCTTGCGTTCATTGCCTCGCTGATTCCGGACTGGATTCCATGGCGCGTCTTTTGGGTCGCCTTCTTCGGCGCCGCTTTCATCGCCGCCGGACTGTGCATCGGCCTTGGCCGGTTCGAACGCTGGGCCGCTGCCGGAATCGGCCTCATGTTCGCGATCTGGGTCCTCACCCTCCATGTGCCGCGAACTCTGGGGTTTTACGGCATTCCGGGCGCGCTGCACGATCCCGACGAATGGTCGAGCCTGTTCATTGCCGTCGGGCTGTGGGGAGGATCTTGGGCGCTGGCCGGCAAGCCCGCGCCACAGGCACTCGACGCATCGGAGTGAGCCGCCGGTGCGGCTGAACTACGGTCGCACCACCACGCCGTTTTTCATCACAAAGCTGATGTGCTCTACGGCGGTAGTGTTGTCGAAGGGGTTGCCGGTTTCCTACGACTTGTTTTCTCCTGGCGTCGAGTCTCCATTTTCTATTAGAGCCTGCGTCGTTCTTGGATCCGGCAAGCCTGCCTGGACGTAATAGGACCGGGCTGGATAACCGGCGTTCTTCCATCGCTCAGCACGATCCTTGAGCCTGCAAATCCATTCGTTTTCGACATCAATCAAACACTCTTCAATTGGCCAGTTGGGCGCCGTCTCGATCAGATGAAGCAAAGTCCAACCAAGTCCGAAGCAACCATCTGCCCCAAAAATCCCAGTCAGTACTCTCGCTTCTTCGTCAGTCACTGGCTCTGCTATCGATGAAAGCAGCAGCTCATACTTATCGAGAAGGGGAGATGGATTCCGAATTAATTCTTGCTCGGTTGGAGGCGGTCCCAGTTTTTGCAGTTCTTTGACTTCTTCTCGCACCTTGATTCCTCCATAATTAGGGCCGCACGACTGCGCCGCCCTTCATCACAAAACTCACGTGCTCCACGGCCGTGATATCTTCCAGCGGATTGCCGGTAACGGCGACGATGTCGGCGTAGAATCCGGGCTTGAGCTGGCCGATCTGGCCTTCCCAACCCAGTAGACGCGCGCCTTCGATCAGATCGGCCTGCAACACGGCCAGAGGCTTCATGCCGTAGCGCACCATCAACTCCATCTCGACTGCTTGCGTGCCGTGGGGAAAGGGCCCGACGTCGGAGCCGACGGCAAAGGGAATTCCGGCGGCGAGCTGCTTTTTGAATTCCTTGATTTTGTAGTCGAGCATGGCCTGTTCGCGCGCGGCGGCGGCGGGCGAGGCGGCATGGCGGGCGAAGTAGTCGAAGATGGCAAACGTGGGCACCGCGGGGATGTGCTTTTCGCGCATCAGGCGCATGGTCTCGTCGCCGAGCTGGGTGGCGTGGTCGATGGAGGCGACACCGGCCTGCGCCGCATAGAGTGTGCCCGGCTCGCCCATGGCGTGGACGGCGACCACCGTGCCGAGGCGGCGGGCTTCCTCGATGGCGGCGGCGAGTTGCGCTTCAGTGTATTGATAGGGCGTGTGCAGCACGCCGTCGATCATGGTGTCCGGCCCGGTCTGGTAGATCTTGGCGAAGCCGGAGCCCTGTTTGTGCTGCTCGCGCATGACTTCGACGAGCTGGTCGATGGAGTTGGCGTAGTCGGCATTCGAGAGCACACGCTGCGCGGGGTTGAAACGGTTGGCGTCCTCGTGCCCGCCCAGAATATCGATGGCATTGCCGCAGATGCGCAGCCGCGGCCCTGGAATGAGGCCTTGGTCGATGGCGTCGCGCACCGCGGTGTCGGCGGAGCCGGCGCCCTCGGTGCCCATGTCCCGCTCGGCGGTGAAGCCGGCCATCAGGTCCGCCTTGGCCGCCTGCTCGGCAAGAATCGTCCGCCAGGGAACCGATTCCTCCACCGTCTGCAGGTCCTCCGCGCCGGGATGGAGGAAGAGATGGACGTGGGCGTCGATGAGGCCGGGGAGAAGCGTTGTGTCGCCGAGGTCGATTGTTTTAGCGCCCGCCGGATGGTCCACCGATGTTCCCACGGCGCGAATCCGGTGGCCCTCGACCAGCACCTCGCCCGGCCGGAGAATGTTGCCGGTATCGATCTGGAGGAGGCGAGCGGCGTGGAGGACGATGGGAGCAGTTGCCGGGGATTGCGCGGTGGCGGCGCACACCAGAGCCAGGGCCGCGGCGCACACTGCCAGCGATGAGATCCTGAACCAGAAGGGCGGGTGCAAGCGAGGATTCTGCATGGCTCAAGAATATTCCCCATCGGGATGCGGTTGTCGATGGGAGCTTTATTCGCCCGGTTCTCAGAGAGTGAGAGGTCTCCGACCCTTGCGCCCGACCACCCCAGCGACAAAGACCCGTCGCCGGGGACCCCGGTAGACCACCCCAGCGACAAAGACCCGTCGCTGGGGACCCCGGCAGACCACCCCAGCGACAAAGACCCGTCGCTGGGGACCCCGGTAAGGCGCAAGGGTGGGGCACGGATCGGAAGTGTTTATGGGCCGGATCAATGGATCAACACCAGCTTGAATGTGGCGGAGTGAGGGTCCGCCTTGCCCTGTGCCGGAAACGCCGCACAAGTTGGAGGACCGCTCTACAATGGGGAGACTCGCAAGGATGAACCCATGCGGCATTTCCAGTGTGCGGGCGGAGTCGTTTCCCGGCTATTCCTGCTAGGCTGCATCGTTTCTGCCGGCGCACAGACAACGCCGGTCAATGCCCCGGTGGCGCTTACGGCGGTGGACGAGAATGGGGCGGCCGTAGCGGACGCGCAGGTGGTCGTGCAGGAGCCGGAACAGCCCGAGATCCGGCTCTCGACCGACTACGCCGGTCATGCAACGTATCTGCTCAAGGGCGCCGAGCCCTACGCCCTTCGCATCGCCAAGCCCGGGTTTTACGAGACGGTTGTAACCCCGGCCGATCCGCTGATGCGAGAGATCCGGGTGGTGCTGAACCACGAGCAGATGGTGCTGGAACAGGTCAGCGTAACCGCCTCGGCCCCCGGCATCGATCGCGCACAGATCTCCGACAAGCGCACCATGAATGTGCCGGAGATTGTCAATGTGCCGTACCCAACTTCGCGCGACATCCGCAACCTGCTGGCGTTCTATCCGGGCGTGATTCAGGATGCGACCGGTCAGGCGCACGTGGTTGGGTCGGAGACCTGGGCGACCCTGGACACGCTGGATGGATTCGACATCCGCTCTCCCATAAGCGGACTTCTTGCCATGCGGGTAAGCGCCGACGCGGTGCGCTCGATCGACGAAGAAGCGACTCGCTACCCGGTGGAGTTTGGCAGATCCACCGGGGGCGTGCTGGCGCTTTACACGGGGATGGGCGACAACACTTTCCGCTTCAATGCCACGAATTTTCTTCCCTCTGTCAGGGACGTCAATGGACTTCGTTTTGACAAATTCGTTCCCCGGATCACCTTTTCCGGACCGCTCAAGCGCAACCGGGCCTGGTTCTTCGACGGAGTGGAGGCGGAATACGACAACATCTACATCAAGGAACTCCCCCAAGGCGCAGACAGCAATCAACTGCTGCGGGGAAGCAACCTGATCCGTTTCCAAGCGAATGCGAAGGCTGCCAACATTCTGTCCGGCGGCCTGCTGTTCAACGCGTATCATTCCCCTTACGACGGCATCTCGTCCCTTGTTCCGCAGCAAAGCACCACCAAAACCGACACGATCGCCTGGCTGCCGTATCTGCGCGATCAGCAGAGCTTTCACAACGGAGCGCTGCTGGACATCGGGTTGGGCGTGGCGCGCTTCAGCGACGGCTACGAGCCGCATGGAGACAGCCCCTTCCAAATCACGCCGGAGCTTTTTCTCGGCAGCTATTTTGAGAATCTGACCGGCCAGTCGCAGCGCATCGAGGGGAATGCGGCGCTCTACCTGCCGCCGCAACACTGGGCCGGCCTGCACGATCTGAAGGCGGGCATCGATGTGGACCATATCGGATTCAGCGAGAGGGTGAGCCGCGCGCCGGTGAGCTACCTGCGCGAGGACGGAACGCTGCTGCGGCAGAGCGTCTTCCCGGCGACCGCGCCGTTCACCCGGCACAATGTCGAAGCCGGCTTATACCTGCAGGACCGATGGACTCCACGAACCGGTCTGCTCATCGAGCCGGGGTTGCGCTTGGATGGGGACGAGATCGTGCGCAAGCCGCTTGTTTCGCCGCGCCTGGGGGCGACCTGGTCGCCTTCCCGAGCCGCAGGCCGGACCAAGGTTTCGGCGGGCATTGGGCTGTATTACGAGCACACGCAACTGGAGTACCTGACGCGCGCGCTGGCCGGCATCCGCAACGATACATATTTTGAAGCCGATGGCGTTACGCCGGCGGGCCCGGCGCTGGAAACGGTCTTTTCCGCCAACCACGGGTCGCTCGATGAGGCCCGAGCTTTGAACTGGAGCGTGGGGGTTGAGCAAAGGGTCGCGGCATCCCTCTATGTCAACGCGAATTATCTCCGCAAGCGCGTATCCGATGAATTCGTGTACGTGAACCAGAGCGGCGCGGCGGCGCTCTCAGGGAACTATGCGCTGACAAATGCGAGACGGGATACCGACAGTTTGGCCGAGGTCGATGCGCGGCGCACGTTCGCGGGCGGCTACACGCTCTTTGCCGCCTACACGCATTCCTCCGCTCAGACGAACTCGGCCATCGATTATGTGCCCGCGCTGTCGATGCTCGGCCCGCAGCAGAGCGGACCTCTGGGGTGGGACGCGCCGAACCGCGCGCTCTCCTGGGGATGGCTGCCTTTTCCGGCGCCGGGTTTCAAAAAGCGATGGGACTTTGTTTACAGTCTCGACTGGCACACCGGCTTCCCGTTTACCTCAGTCAGCGCGAACGATCAGGTGGTGGGCGCGGCCGGATCGGGGCGCTTTCCGAACTACCTTCAATTCAGTCCGGGGCTGGAGTGGCGCTTTCACTTGCGCGGCGCCTATTTCGGGCTGCGCGGGGTGATCGAAAACGTGACTGACAGCGAGAATCCAGTGGTGGTGAACAACGTGGTGGATTCGCCCCAGTACGGAACCTTCAGCGAGTTCCAGGGGAGAGCCTTCACGGCGCGGCTGCGGCTGATTGGGGAGAAGAAGTAGGCGATGGCGCTAGTGCGGCTCAGTACGCGGCGATGCCGGTCAGGTGCTGGCCCAGAATCAGGGTGTGAATGTCGTGCGTGCCCTCGTAGGTCTTTACCGACTCCAGGTTCATCAGGTGGCGCATGATGGGGTAGTCTTCCGTGATTCCATTGGCCCCAAGGATGTCGCGGGAGAGACGAGCCGTTTCCAGAGCCATCCACACGTTGTTGCGCTTGGCCATGGAGATGTGCTCGTGTCCCGCTGTGCCCGCATCCTTCAGGCGGCCGACGTGGAGGGAGAGCAACTGGGCCTTGGAGATTTCGCTGGCCATCCAAACCAATTTCTCCTGGACAAGCTGGTGGCTGGCGATGGGCTGGCCGTGAAACTGCTTTCTGATCCCGGAGTAGTTCAGCGCCGTATCGTAGCAGGCCATGGCCGCGCCGATCGCGCCCCAACCGATGCCGTAGCGGGCCTGGTTCAGGCACATCAAGGGGCTCTTGAGCCCGCCGGTACCGGGCAGCAGGTTGGCGGCGGGGATACGGACTTCCTGCAACGAAAGGCCGCTGGTGACCGAAGCGCGGAGGCTCCACTTGCCGTGAATGTCGTGGGCGGAGAAGCCGGGACGGTCGGTTTCGACAAGAAAGCCGCGCACTTTGCCGTCTTCGTCCTCGACCTTGGCCCAGATGACGGCGATGTCGGCGATGGAGCCGGAGGTGATCCACATCTTTTCGCCGTTGAGGATGTACTCGTCGCCGGATTTGCGGGCGGTGGTGGTCATCCCGGCAGGGTTCGATCCGAAGCCGGGCTCGGTCAATCCGAAGCAGCCCAGCTTTTCGCCGCTGGCCATGGCCGGCAGCCACGCGCTCTTCTGCTCGTCGGAGCCAAAGGCGTAGATGGGGTACATGACCAGAGCCGATTGCACGCTGACAAAGCTGCGCAGCCCGGAGTCGCCCCGCTCCAGCTCCTGCATAACCAGGCCGTACTCGACGTTGGACATGCCGGCGCAGCCGTAGCCTTCGAGATTCGCGCCGTAGAAGCCCAGCTCGCCCATTAGCGCAACCAGCTCGCGGGGAAGGCGGCCCTCGCGGAAACAATCCTCGACGATGGGAATGAGATGGTCCTCGACGAAGTCGCGCGCCGTTTTGCGCACGAGGAGCTCGTCTTCGGTGAAGCTCGCGTCGAGGCCGAGAAAGTCGAAGCCGAGGAATTTGAAGGCCATCGTGCACCTGCCGTTTGTTGGTAGGGCTAGCAGATCCCAGATTCCAGCGCCTCGCTCTACGGCGCGGTGAACTCAAAATCGATGTGGTGGTACCATGGCTGTCCGTTCACCAAGTAGGGTTTGAACTTGCAATCCCTGGGCTTCAGCTTTGCCTTTTGGATTACGTTCCACGGAATCCCGTTAGGAAAGATCTCCCCAGTGTCTTTGCCTTGTTCATTCACGGAAACACGGATCTTGAAGCTCGTGCCGCTGGGGAGCAGACCGGGGGGCAGCACTGGATCGTATCCGCATCCGCTCGCAAACTTCTCGATATCCTTGCCGGTTACGACTGGAAGCGGGTCTCCGAGGCGGGTTGAAAAGTGCAGGACCAAGGGCGTCTCCATCTGTTGGGCAACACCATCCACCACCAGTGGCTTGAACTTGTACTTTAGCGCCTGTTCCCGTCCAAAATCTTCGAGTCCGGGATTGTCCGAGTTATGCCTGTACGCTTCCCGAACCTGTCCGGTACGATCAGTTAGCACATGGACGATCATGTTGCCTTCGGTCCTTCCCTCCCGAACGGCCGGCCATTCAATCGCGGGCGCCCTCTCGATGAGCGCTTGGTTCGTTGCCATGGACACGAAGCTCGTCTCGATTCTCTGCTGCGGCGGCGTCGGATGCTCGATCGCAAGAAGCCTCTCGTCAACCTGCTTTAATGCTTCAAGCGTGGTAAGCCGGCCGACGATCTCTTCATTGTCGTCGTCGTAGTTAACATAGCGGCGAGCTATCTGCTTTTTGCCGAACCAATCGTATTCCTTGAACTCCATGAAGGAAGTGAAGTCCATGGTCGATTCGATGCGCGGCTCCTTCCCTTGAAAGCAGATGGTTGCCCATGTCATCTGGTCGGTGATTCCGCCGGGACGGTCGTCTCTGCTAAGGCAACTGCGCATCTGTCCTTCTCCCACCGCAACAAAACCGGCGCGCCCTCGAAACAGATCGGCGCGGTGCAGTGGATCGAGCAAAGCGAGCGCGTAATTGCGAAGCCATCCGGGATAAAAGTCGCCCTTGGTTTGCTCTTCGACAGCTTCGCCATTCTGAATATGTGTTTGCTCGAAACCCTTGGAGGTTACTGTAACGCGATAGTGTGCGGCATCCGCCCAGAATAACTCGACACTTGCCTCGAACGGCGAGTCCTTCTCGCTCGGTTTGGAGATCGCCATCAGTGCATGAAAAGGAGAGCCCTGGTAGGTAAGAGATGCGGTCTCCAGCGCCCGTTGGATAGCCTGATCCGCGGGAATTCGGTCGAACTGCGGCGCGGGAAACCTACTCACGCTAACGATCTGAGCGCTTGCCGCGACCGCGACGCCGAAAAACATCCATACCAGCATGAAACGGGAATCTCGCGTCATGCGCGCGATTATAGCTCAAGAGCATGAGGCGCGGTCTTCCCACGGCAGGGAATGGCGGCCATTTCGCGGCGGCGTGCAAAGGGAATTGTGCGCGGGCCAAGGATGGCGGCGTGTGGTGTGGTGAAATCCCAGGTCTCGGAGGCGAGATCTCCACCCCACGGACGAAGACCTGTCTGTCCACCCCAAGAAGCAAAGACCGCTTCTTGGGGGTCCCGGCGTGGGGACCACGGACATGGGGTACCCGCGGGCGGCTTGAGCAGCGGTCAGAATGGACAAGTGCTCCGGCACTACCTGTGCTGAGTGAGTGAGACCATGTAGAGAATTTCCTGGTGGTAGGCTATGCCGAACGGGATAAGGCAGAGCGCGGTCAATATCGCAAGGGTCCACGATTGTCCGCGAACCCATTCGGGGGCTTCGCCCGCCAGGAGCGAAAACGGCGCGGCCAGGAAAAGAGCCATAAGGGCAAAAGAGAGTCCCGCACTCAAAAGGAGCCGGTGAGAAATCAACGCAGCTGCTCCTCCGATGCCCAGATGGCCGAATCTCAGGTGCGCCTCGGCCCCACGCGTTGCATCGACTACAACCAAGATAAGGTCCAAGGTCCTCTCGAAGAACCACAATAGGGCCATCGTTGCAAGAGCAGAGAGCGCCGTCAGGAAAAACACGATGCGAGGCGCCGGCTTATCCTCCGGTTCGCTCCATTCAATTTGCTCGTCGCGCTTATCGCGAAAGACCTGGAAGATAAGCAGGGCCGCGACGCAGCCAATACTGAGAGCGATGGCGATGGGCAAGGAACCGGTTGCAGCAACGAGCGACCCTGCCACATTTCTGACGCCGGCCAGCTTTCGCGTTGCAATTTCCTGAAATGCCGCCAGGATTCCCAATGTGCCAACGAGCACTTGAAGCGCGATCGAAGTTAGAGCCAGCGGGATGCCCGGCAATACCCCAGGCATGCGCAAGCGGCGCGGCCCAAACCATAAAAAGCCGATAAGGGCCAGGGTGAGTGCGGGTCCGACAAACGCCATCGGGAATGCGATGGATCCGAATGCCGAGACCGAGTCCGTTGCGCCGTTCATATTCCGGGCCTCCGACCATTGCGATGGGACCAACTCCGGCGAGTTTGTGCCACAACCCGCGCCCGTGGGCATCCGGCGACTGCGCACCGGCTTTAGCTCTCGTTTTCGGCCGGCCATCCACCACGGGTCAAGGGTCGATGTCTGGGAATGATCCGCCACGTGCAACAAGACGACGGTGATGTACGGCACCAGGGTCTGTGACTAGAGCGGAATCAGGGATACTGTCTCCGCGTGGGCCATGTGCAAGGTCGCCGCTCCCTGCCACCGCAATGACAAAGACCTATCTTGGGAGACCGCGCCTGGGGGGGGCGCCCGGCACTCGCCGAGTTTCACTTGAGCGAGACCGTTCCGTAGAGGAGCTGGTGCAAGACGATTCCGCCCAGTAAGGCCATGGAAAGACTCAGGAGCGTGCCGATGAGAAAGTACTCAACGAACCGCGCGTCTTTCAATTCAGGAAAACGGGCGATCGACTTGCCGGTAAGGATCAGGCCGACCAAAGTGGGAGTTTGTGCCGCAATCGCAGTGAGGACCAGCAATCTCTCAAGCCACCCTATGTATAGGCCGGCGTTGGGTAAGTGGTCCAGGGGATTGGCAGGGGTGTCCTTGGCCAAGCCGCTGGTGAGATAGCGAATCAGGTAGCCCCCGCCAAAAACGACGGCTACGTAGATAATCGCTACCTCCAACAAGAGTGTTCGGCCGGCGGCGGATAGTTGGATGCTTTGCATGAGTTCGCCGACGCGACTCCCAGTCAATAGCATGGCCGCGCATGCCAGGACGACCAGGTGGGAGAATTGATCGAGCAAAAATGTCCTCCAGTCATCGGGCAGGACTTTCCCTGCAGTCAGCCGGTACTTGAGCTTGTCGATCAGCAGATGAATGATCGTGTATCCAAGAACAATCAACTGATTCCATATGGATAGCCAATGGACTTGAGCGAAGGCGAGGAGGCAGGCCCATGCAAGCATGCAGTGGGCTATGCCATGGAAGGCCAGGGCTTTAAGGCTGGCGCCCTTGTTCTTTGAAACCCACTGCGACTGCAGGGGGAAGTCCCCAAGCAGATGCGCCAGGAGCAGGGCCATGAAAGCGATCGGCGTCGGTTGCATGAGAACGTCCATATTTCTTGATTTGTGCGGAAATGTGCAAGTCAGTGCTGCGCCTTCAGGATGCGCTCCATGGCGCCTGCGGTTTCAATCAGATGCCAATAATAACCGCGTTTGAGATTTCGCGATACAGTCGAAGCGGCGAGCGACAATCGACTGGCGGTCAAGTCCTGGCGTCCTGTTTCCAGTTGCATGTTGATGGTTGCCCATTGCCTTGCTGTTGTTCCTTCAAGAAGCGAGTCCTGCAGGTGGTAGATGGTATTGGCGACGGTGTCGAGAATCACGTTCCCCGATGCAAAACTGGTGAGAACGCGATACTTTGTGAATTCCGCTTTCAAACTGTCGGCCGCCATCCTGGCTCGTTCGAAGGCCTCGCCTCCGGCATAACGATTAACCGGCTTTCTGCGCGCTTCGCTAACCGCTCCCATGCCGACTGCGATCCAAAGCTGAAAGGGGAAAAAGAGACGGCGCAGGTCGAGAATGACGCGGGGAGTGTGCTCGGGCTTGCTTAGAATGACCTGGAATTCATCCCAGGCGGTTACCGCGTAGGGCGAGAGGATGAGCTTCCGCGCGAGGTGCAGGCGGGAGATTTCCTTGAGTTTGCGGTCGCGCCTGGGGCGGAAGGAGTCAATCTTGCGAGAATCCACGACATCGGCGGTGATCACTGCGTAACGTTTTGAGTTGATGAGACACCCCGCGGTTGTACGAGTTCATGCAAATTCCATTATTTGCACACTATCGTGCAATTGTCAAGGGCTGTGACTGGGTTCTTCGCATGAATGGCCGGCGTGGAGAATGAGCCGAAGCCAGAAAGAAACGGTGAGGTGCTCACCGCAGCCTTCTGCGGATGAGGTCGAGGGCTTGCTGGGTGGTCCATTGGCGGACGCGATCGCGGTCGCCGCGGAAGGTTCTTTCGATGGACTCGGTTTTCTGGGCGTCGCTGAGGGCGATGTGGACGAGGCCTACGGGTTTGGTTTCGGTTGCGCCGGCGGGGCCGGCGATGCCGGTTACTCCCAAGCCCAGGGTTGCGCCGGTGCGGAGACGGATGCCGATGGCCAGGGCTTTGGCCACTTCGGCGGAGACGGCGCCGTATGCGGCGATGAGGTCGGGTGGGACATCGGCAAAGGCGGTCTTGAGCTGGTCGGAGTAGACGACTGCGCCGCCCAGGAAAGAGCGGGAGCTGCCGGGGACTTGGGTGATGCGCTCGGCGATCATGCCGCCGGTGCAGCTTTCGGCAACGGCCAGGGTGGAACCGCGCAGGCCCAGATAGTAGAGAACGATTTGTTCGAGGGGCTCGGCGCTGGAGGAGTAGAGCCAGTCTTCGAGGACTTCTTCCAGGCGGCCGGCCAACTCATCGACACGCTGCTGGGCGGCGGCAAGCGAGGGCTTGGCGCAGAGGAGGGTGAGCTGGATGTCGCCGGCATGGGCGAGGATGGTGGTTTCGACATCCTTGTATTCGCTGTAGATGGGGGCGGCCTGTTTGTCGGCCTGGGACTCGGGAATCATGGCGGCGCGCAGGGTGCGCTTGGCGATCGAGCGCGGCGGGACGGCGGCGCGCAGGCGGGGCAGAGCTTCCGAATCGAAAAGCGGGCGGCACTCGTTGGGGGGCCCTGGGACGAGCAGGATGAGTTTGCGATAGCCGGAGAAGGCGGTATCGAGCCACTGTCCGGGAGCGCTGCCGTTGGGGTTGGGCATGAGGGTGGCGCCCTGGATGACGTCGGCCTGCTTGAGGTTATTTGGCGGCATGGAAATGCGCCAGGTGGCGGCGCGGGCGTGGAGCGCGGCGACCTGAACGGCGTCGCGGCGGAGGGAGAGGGAGAGAGCTTCGGCGACGGCTTCGCGGGTGAGGTCGTCTTCGGTGGGGCCGAGACCGCCCATCAGGATAAGGATGTCGATGCGGCCGAGGGCGCTGCGGATGGCGTTGACCAGGTCCTTCTTGCGGTCGCCGACGATGGTTTTGAAGGCGACGGCGACGCCGATTTCGTTGAGCTTTTCGGTGAGATAGAGGGAGTTGGTGTCTTGGCGGAAGGGGGTGAGCATCTCGGAGCCGACGGCGATGATTTCGGATCTCAAAAGACAGCTCCTAGCTGCTAGCTTCTAGCTCTTAGCTTGAGATGTGCGGGAGGCGAACGATTCTGCAATCGGCAATAGCTTCCCGATCTCCGGCAGGAGTCAGAAGCTAAGAACTAGCAGCCTTCTTTCAGAACAGTTTCAGTCCTTCGACACCCAAGTCCACATCATAAATGGCTTCCTGAGTGGCGAGGACGGCGGTGCCGAGGGGAGAAAAGGCGATGCCGACGAGGTTGGCTCCGGAGAGAACGAGGGAGGGAAGGCCGTGGGCGGTGACGCGGACAATGCCGCGGCGGCCGTGGAGACAGGCGGCGAGGTAGACGTCACCCTCCTTGGAGAGCGCAAGGCCCTGGGGCCGGCCAAGGCCGCGGAACCAGGGGCGCGCCTCTCCGTGGGTGTCGATGGCCCAGATGGCGTCGTTGGAGGTGAGCGTGGGGCCGGTGACGAAGAGGGTACCGGCGGCGTTGACGGCCAGGTGATAGGCCGAAACGCTGGGATCGAGCGTGGCGTAGACGAAGATGCGGCGCTCGGGATCGATCTTGAAAATGGTTCCGCTGCGGTCGCCGACAAAGAGGTTGCCCGCAGTGTCGAAGACCGCGCCGGTGGCCACGCCCATGCCTTCGGCGTAGACGGTGAACTCGCCGGAGGGGTCGATGCGGTAGATGTTGCCCTCGGCGCGGGAGGTGACGAAGAGGTCGCCGTCGGGGTTGAAGGCCAGGCCGGTGGGGTTGAGGATGCCGGTGACAAAGGGCGTGCCGCGGCCGTCGGGGCTGACCCGGACAATGGACACGGGGGTCTGCTTGCCGCGCGGGCCGGAGATGGTGGCGTAGATCATGCCGGAGCGGCTGACGGCGGGGCTGGTGACCGGATGCAGGCCTTCAGAGAGCAGGCGCCCGATGCGCAGGGGCGCGGTATTGCTTGCGCCGGAGGGGTTGCGCACCTCAATGAGGCCGGTGGCGGCCTGTTCGGGGACGCGGAAGGCGAGCCGCGTGGGGCGGCTCATGAGCACGTGGGCCGGTTCGCCATCGACCAGCACGACCGGAGGGCCGGAGCCGTCGGGGCCGAGATGCGCGCCGATCAGTTCGACTTCACCCAGAGGAAGAGCGGCGGCGGGCAGAATGTCGTCGATGCGGGGCTCGGGAAGGGCCTTGGGGGCGGATTGTACGGTCGTGCGAGCCATGGCTTTTTCCTGCTGGACTCAGTTGATGGGGAGCTGAGCGAAATGCAACCAATGGTCCTTCGACTACGCTCCGCTCCGGATGACAGCACGTTTTGAATTGCGATCGGCGCATTCGGGATCAATGCATCCACAGACGCAAAACCGATGCTACACCTAAAGCATACAGGCCGGCGGCGACATCATCGAGGACGATGCCCCAGCCGGCGGGGAGGCGCTCGATGCGGCGGATGGGAAAGGGCTTGGCGATGTCGAAGAGGCGAAAGAGGATGAGGGCGATGAGGGCGTGACGGAGGTCGAAGGGGCTGAAGAGGAGGGCGATCCATTGGCCGGAGACTTCGTCGATGACGACGAAGCCGGGGTCGCGGCGGCCGGATTCGCGGGCAACGATGGTGGCGGCGGGAATGCCGAGGAGGAGGGTGAGGGCGATGCCGGCGAGGAGGGCGAGGAGCAGGGCTTGTGGCGAGGGGTGGAGGAATTGGGCGTAGGCGGCCCAGAGGAGTACGGCCGCGACCGAGCCCCAGGTGCCGGGGCCGGGCTTGCCAAAGCCAGCGCCGAAGAAGGTGGCGATGGTCCACCATTGCATGGAGCGGCGGTTTTGGACGGGGGCTGTGGAAGTGCCGGGGCTATTGGTCATTGGAGTCGCCGCGATTGCCGCCCAGTGCGCCCAGGTCCTCGAGGACTTCTGGATCGAGGACCGGGGAGCTGATCTTGTAGACGCCCATGGCCCACTTGCCGAGATCGATCTTGCGGCAGCGGTCGCTGCAAAAGGGGAAGTCCTCGTCGGCGGGGCGGACCAACATGCCGCAGGTGGGGCAGCGGAGGAGTTTGGCGGATTTTTTCTTGGCGGGCATGGACTGAATTCTCTTTGCAACGAGCCTATTTTAGAGCGGACCGGAGGTGATGCGGGCTACGACGTCGTATTCGTGGGCTTCGGTGATCTGGGCCTTGTAGAAGCGGCCGGGTTCGAGGGTGGCTAACTCGCCGATGTCGTTGATGTAGACTTTGCCGTCGATTTCGGGGGCGTGGTACTCCGTACGGGCTTCCCAGAGGAGCGGGGTTTCTTCGCTTTCGCCTTCGGCTAACACGACTAACTCGCGGCCCACCCATTGCTGCTTGGCCTGCTTACTGATGGATTGCTGGAGCTTCATCAGGCGGCGACGGCGGGATTCGATGGTGCGTTTGGGCACCTGCGCGGTGAGCGAAAATGCCTCAGATCCTTCTTCATGCGAATAGCTGAAGACACCCAGCCAGTCGAACTTCGCCTCGCCGATGAACTGCTCCAAAAGCTCAAAGTCGCGGAGCGATTCGCCGGGGAAGCCGACGATGAAGCTGGTGCGCAGGGCGATTCCCGGCACGGCGGCGCGGACCTTCTCCAAAGTCTTCAAAAAAATGTCGGCGCCGGCGCCGCGCTTCATGCGCTTGAGCACATCGGGCGACGCGTGCTGGAGGGGGACATCGAGATATTTGCAGATGTTGTCGTGGCGGGCGATGGTGTCCAATAAACGATTTGAGATGCGGTTGGGATAGGCGTAGAGGAAGCGGAGCCAGCGCAGGCCTGGAACTGCGGCGAGCGCCTCGAGGAGCGTGGCGAGGCCGTCGGTGAGGCCGAGATCTTCGCCGTAGCAGGTGGTGTCCTGGCCGATGAGGGTAATTTCGCGGACGCCGCGGGCGACTAATTGCTGGGCTTCGGAAACCACCGATTCGAAACGGCGGGAACGGAACTTGCCGCGCAGGTTGGGGATGATGCAGAAGGTGCAGGGGTGGTCGCAGCCTTCGGCGATTTTGATGTAGGCGGAAGATTTGGGGGTGGTGAGGAAGCGGGGAGTGGTTTCGTCGTAGAGATAGGTCGGCAGGAGATGGGTTGCGCCCTGCCACGCGTCGCGGCGGAAGCGGCCTTGGCGCTCGCGGTGGTCGCCTTCGGGACGGCCCTTCGGGCTGTCCTCGTCTTGGAGGAGATTTGTGGAATGCGTGTGCGTGCCGGCCCGGGATTCCTGGCCGGGGCGGCCCTTCGGGCTGTCCTCGTTTTGGAATGAAGTGGTGAGGATGGTGAAGGGCGATGGTGTGGCCCCAGCTTGTGGTCGTGCGAGGCCGGCGGCTTCGAGAATGGATTGGAGCTCGCCGGTTCCGACTACGGCGTCGACTTCGGGGATACTCTTCTGGATCTCGTCGCGGTAGCGCTCGACCAGGCAGCCGGCGACGATGAGCTTGCGCGCGGAGCCAGAGGTCTTGTGGCGGGCCATTTCGAGGATGGCGTCGACCGACTCCTGCTTGGCCCTATCGATGAAGCTGCAGGTGTTGACGACCAGGATTTCGGCTTCTTCGGGATGGGCGGTGAGGCGCGCGCCGGCGCGGTCGAGCAGGCCCATCATGACCTCGGAATCGACGAGGTTCTTGGGGCAGCCTAACGAAATAAATCCCACGGAAGGGGCCGTGGGTGGATAGGTTTTGATCACAGTTCCATTCTAGCTGGAGACGTCGCGACGTCATTCTCGGTTTGGGAGAACGCTTCCTCAGAGTTGCGAGTCGGGAGGGCATGCCAAATACTCCGCCTCGCCACGACGATTCGCATTGTTTCCGGACCCAGCTCGATCTAGAATGCAGCGATGGAGCAGCTGCCCCTGAGGTCCCTCCACTCCGACGAGTTGCTGAGCGAGGCAAAACTCGAGAAGATGCGTGGGCGCACTTCGGAGGAGCTGTTGGAATCCCTGCTGCCGGGGCGATTGGAATGCCTGAAGGCGCGGCCCGATGGCATGATTCTCGACGGTCATCATCGCATTAGAGTGCTGCGGGAGCGCGGGGTGAATGTGGATACGCTGCCGCGTGAGATTCATGAGAAGGAGGACCTGTCCAAGTGAGCACAGAACTTCGCTGGGTGGAAGGTCCGTGGAAGGGAAAGCTCGCGATTGCAGCGCGTCCCCGTGGAGGCGACTGGCTCGAAGACGAGATCGAGGGCTGGCGTCAACTGGGCGTCACCACGGTCGTCTCGCTGCTGACGCCGGAGGAAGAACGCGAACTGAGTTTGATTGAGGAGTCCGTTGTTGCTCAATCGCACGGGCTCGGCTTTCTCTCTCTGCCCATTCCGGATCGCGAGGTTCCAGCGTCCGAGTCGGAAGTGACGGCGATGCTGGCGAGGCTTCATGAGATTCTCGCGAGCGGGCGTAGCGCTGTGATCCATTGCCGACAAGGAATCGGGCGAGCAGGGCTGCTAGCCGCGTGCATGCTGGTTTTCGAGAGCAAGGCGCCTCTGGAAGCAATTCAGGCGGTCAGTCAAGCACGCGGCGTCGAAGTTCCAGAGACTTCCGAACAGCGCGCATGGGTTCTGAATTACAGGGTGGCAATGGCCGGGACGGTGTGAGCGGGAGACACGCGCCGTTGCTTCGGAGAAAAGCACGTACCGCGCCTTAGCCTTGCCTCCCGCGCCATCTGAATCCGCTCTGCCAGTGCTAAAATCGATCAGTGCCGGGTCCTACGCGACGTAATCCCGCCAACCCCGCCAGGTCCGGAAGGAAGCAACGGTAACGGGCTAGTACGGGCGCAGTAGGTCACCCGGTACTTTTTTATTACAGGGATCAGGGGTCAGGGATCAGGGATCGGGAATGCAGAGACCGGCTGGCTGCCCTTCGCAAGGAGAGATGCATTGAGCCTTACCGTTCGTCCCGTGGTGGGCCGGCGCGCCAAGATTTCGGCGCTCGGGACCTACGTTCCCCCCGATGTGATTACCAATCACGATCTGGAACAGATGGTGGAGACCAACGACCAGTGGATCGTGGAGCGCACCGGCATCCGCGAGCGGCACGTATTGTCCAAGGGGCTGGGCGTGAGCGATATGTGCGCCGAGGCGGCCAGGCGCTGCCTGGCCGCGCGGGGCGTCGAACCCAGTGAGGTCGAGTGCATCGTGGTGGGCACGGTGACGCCGGACATGATGTTCCCCTCGACAGCGTGCCTGGTGCAGGTCAAGATCGGGGCCAAGGGAGCGTGGGGTTTCGACGTTTCGGCGGGTTGCTCGGGATTTCTTTTTGCCTTGCAGGCGGGGGCAAAGCTGGTGGAGAGCGGGGCGCATAAGAAGGTGATGGTGATCGGGTCGGACGCCAACACGCGCATGACCGATTACACTGACCGGGCGACGTGCATCTTGTTCGGAGATGGCGCTGGAGCGGTGCTGATCGAACCGGCCGAAGAGGGCGAGATGGGGTTCATCGATTTTGTGTACGAGATCGACGGGTCGGGTGGGCCGGCGCTGAACCTGAAGGGCGGCGGGAGCCTGAATCCATCGAGCCACGAGACGGTGGACAAGAAGATGCACTACATCTACCAGGACGGGCCGGCGGTGTACAAGTTTGCGGTGCGCAAGATGGCCGAGGCTACGACCAAGGTGCTGGAGCGCAACGGCGTGACCGGGGCGGAGCTGGGCTGCTTTATTCCCCACCAGGCCAACAAGCGGATTATTACGGCTACGGCGGACCGGCTGGGGATGGCGCCGGAGCGGGTGATTATCAATATCGAGAAGTATGGGAATACGTCCTCGGGGACGATTCCTCTGGCCATGGAGACGGCCATTGAAGAGGGCAAGCTGAACAAGGGCGACCTGGTGCTGCTAGCCGCGGTGGGGGCGGGGTTCACGGTAGGTGCGGCGCTGCTCAGGTGGGAGATCTGAAAAGACAGCGGAGTTCGCGGGCCGATTCGCGTTGCGAATCGGCCCAGTTAGCGAGTTGGCAGGTTGGCGGCGCGATGGAGTCGCGGACCGCGTGCCTGCGCCGGTTGTGGTGTCCTCGAAGTTCAAGAAAGAACAACTGCAGATCCTTCGACTCACCACCCCCGGGCTGAAGAGGGCGCCTGGGGTCCCGTTCGCTCAGGATGACGGCAGTTGTTCTGTTGTGAACTTCTGCTAGAAGATGCTGAGAATGTCCTTGGCGGCGGCGCCGAGGGAGTTGGTGACGGCACCAAGGGACGAGGTGACGCCGCCAACGATATCGCCCGCAGCTTTGGCTACCCCGCCGGCGACCCTGATCGGAGCGGTGGCAATGTCACCCACAACCTGGCCAACTCCGCTGCCACCGCGGTTCTGAGCCGGGGGCGGGGCTGGACGGCGGCCTGCAGCTTGATGGGTGCGCGCGTAGTTCTCTTCCCAGGCCAGCTCGGCTTTGGCTTCATCCGTCTGCTCCTGGCGCTTTTGAGCGATCAACTGGGCGTTGCGGGCAGCGACAGCTTGCTGCTCTTCCCGGCGCAGCTGCTCCTTCCTGCGCTCCATGGCCTCGAACTGCGCGCGGCGCTCGGGCGCGTCGGATTGGAAGGTATAGGTCCAGGTGGCCTGATGATCGGCGGCGAAGGAGGCAAAGTTCTCCCTGAGGATGGCGCTTTGGCCCTCTTTGGCGAATTGCACGCCGTTGGAGGAGTCGCCCTCATAGTGGAAGAGGAGAGCATTGCCGCGGGTGTTTTTCAGGGCAACCGTGACATCCCAGAGGGCGCCGGGCTTGCGGTCCGGCATTTCGCCGGCGAAGACATAACTTCCGTCGGGGTGGACAATGAGGTCGAGATTGCCGTTGACGTTTTGCAGCCGCCAGGTGTGGACGATGGGGCTGGCGGGGGTTGCATGAACTGCTTCCACGGGGTGCGTTTCGTAGGTCAGGGACACCCCCATTTGCTGGGCCGATCTGGTCTGGGAGAAGGCAAGGGCGCAGACAGCGAGAGTGAAAAGCGAGCAGAGGCCTTTGACGGCCCGGAAACTTATCGACATGACGCTCCTTTCGTTTGGACGATGTTTTCGGTTCCTGCCGGCGAGGGCGGGAATGCGTAGGGGAATTCTCGTCTCTTGGATTGCAAGAAGCAAATCCTTTTTTCGTATTCGATGCAAGGATTGGAGACTGGCTCGAGGGCCTGTTAACACTACCAGGGGGCCACCGTCCTGGTAGTGCTAACAGGCCCTAGGAGAGCGCAAGTTCATATGGGGGCAGGACGCCGGCTTCGGCGGCCATGCGGAAGAAGGCTCTCATGCCTTCGAGGCATTCCTGGTCGAGTTCGTAATGGATATTGGCGGTCAGGTAGGAGCGGATGGCGTGTTCGGGGATGGGGAGTTTCACGGACCACTCGGCTACCAGGGATTCGATGTTCTGGAGGCCGTGGATGCGGGATTGATTGAAATCTTCCCCAACAGTCCCGTCCAAAACCCCGCCGGAGGCGGCGCCCCAGACGGCGGAGACGAAGGGCAGGCCGGTGAGGGCGCGCCACTCCTGGGCGAGGTCGTGGTAGACGAGTTCCTCCCCGGTTCGCTCGAAGCGGTTGGCCTGCTCTTCAAGGGCCAAGAGGGCGGGGTCGCCGATGAGGATGGCGGCGTCGGCGCGGTCGAGCATGGCGTCGAGGTCGGCAGGGAGGGGCAGAAAAGGGACTTCCGGGTTGCCCCATTTGTGGAAGAGGATACGGGCGTAGGCGAGGGTAGTGCGGCTGGCGGAGTCGGCGGCGACGGAGTGGAGAGCGCAGAGCGGCTGGCTGGCGCGGCGGACCAGGAGCAGGGAGCGGACGCGGCCTTTTGAAGCGATGGTCGAGCCGGGCAGAATGCGGAGGCCGGGGGTGGCAGCGAGGGCGGCGATGGGGACCAGGCCGATGTCGGCGGCTCCGGAAGCAAGGCGGGCAGCGCACTCGGAGGGGGACATGCGGTCGATTCGATAGCGCAGGGCGAGCGGAGCAGCGAGAGGGGGGTGCTCGAAGTCCCACATGAGGGGCGCGGGATTGAGGAAGCCGATGGCGGCGATGCGCAGGCGGGATGGAAGGTTGGGGCTCACACCTTCTTAGAGTAGCAATCCAATGGCAGGGAATCGCGACGCGTATCCGCGGCGGCAATAGCGAGTGCTTGACAGGCATGTTTGGCGGGGGTAACTTTGGCTCAATTACCAAAGTGCAAGAAATTTGGTCTCCTTTGCGCCCGGATGGTGCCATTTCCCGGCGGGAAGACGCATCCGCTTGACGACGATTTCCCAACCCGTTTCTGCGCCCCAGGCGCCACCTCTCGATGAGGAGCGGTTGGCTTGGCTGGCGTTGACGCTTTCTCCGGGTCTGGGACCGAAGCGAATTCTGGATGCGGTGAAGCAGATTGGGGAGGCGAGCCGGATTTTCACCCTGCCGCTGACGGCTCTGGAGGGGCTGCGGTTCCCGGCGGAGGCGGCGCAATTCATCTTTGACGGCAAAGCCCGCCAGGCGGCTGAGGCAGAGTGGGAGCGAGTGGCGGCGCAGGGGGCGACGTTGGTGACGTTCGGCTGCCCGGAGTATCCGGAGCGGCTGAAGGAAATCTACGATCCTCCGCCGGTGCTTTGGGTGCGCGGGGAGGCACGGTTGCTGTCGAGGCCGGCCATCGCGGTGGTGGGGACGCGGCATCCCACGCCGTACGGGTCGGGCGTGGCGGAGATGCTGTCGCGCGACCTGGCGGCGAGGCGGCTGCTGATTGTGAGCGGGATGGCGCGGGGCATCGATACCTGTGCGCACAAGGGGGCCCTGGCGGCGCGCATGCCCACGGTGGCGGTGTGGGGCACGGGGATCGACGTGATCTATCCCAAGGAAAACAAGAAGCTGGCCGAGGAGATTCTGGCCACCGGCGGGGCGATTGTGAGCGAGCTGCCGATGGGGACGTTTCCGGCGCCGCAGAACTTTCCCCGGCGCAACCGCATCCTGAGCGGGCTGAGCGTGGCGGTGCTGGTGGTGGAGGCCGGGGAGAACTCGGGGACGCGGGTGACGGCACGGTGCGCCGCGGACCAGAACCGCGACCTGTTTGCGGTGCCGGGCAACGTGACCAGCAAGGGATCGTGGACGCCCAACACGCTGATCAAACAGGGGGCCAAGCTGGTGGCCTCCTGGGAGGATGTGTGGGAGGATCTGCCCTCGCAGGTGCGGCTGGAATTGGAGGCGGAGGCGGGGTTTGAATCCAAATCGGAGACGGCCACATCTTTATTGACTGATCCGGTTCTGCGGCCCCAGGAGGCCATGGTGCTGGAGGTGCTGCGCTCGGACGAAAGCTTGCAGATCGACGAGATTCTGGAGCTTCTGGAGACGCAACTGACGTCCTCAGAGGTGTTTACGGCGCTCTTCGAGCTGGAGATGGCGGGCCGGGTGCGGTGTTTGCCGGGGAAGAACTACGTGCGGACGATGTGAGCCGGTCCTGGATTTCGGCGCAATGCGAGAATGGGAATTGTGCTAACGTTCACTGTATATGGGCACTGTTTTACAGATCCCGCTCCATGAATATCTCGGCATCAGCTACAGGCCGGACCGCGAGTACGTGGATGGAGGAATTAGGGAGCGCAACGTGGGCAAGTGGGAGCACGCACGAGTGCAGTGGCTGCTGGCGCTCTGGTTCGGCACGCACGAGAAGGAGTGGGGAATCACTGGCAGCACGGAGCAGCGGGTTCGCGTTTCGGAGAACCGGGTTCGAGTGCCAGATCTGGTTGTGCTCACTGCCGGGCCCCAGCCGGATGTCCTCACCGATCCGCCGCTGCTGGTCATCGAAATCCTGTCCCCTGACGATAGTTATTCCGATACCCAGGAGCGCGCCCAGGATTACCGCGCGATGGGCGTGGAAACGGTATGGATCGTCGATCCTAAGACTCGCTCGGGGCGGATGTGTTCCGGAGCGGAATGGGTTGAGGCTTCGCGGTTGGCGGTCAAGGGCACACCGTTGTACGT
>Ga0326727_10001912_pt1 | contig 74275 bp, 56 predicted proteins | sample MB2enrmetagenome_FD_207643 | JGI IMG/M metagenome (GOLD analysis project Ga0326727, IMG submission 207643) | Lab enriched peat soil microbial communities from McLean, Ithaca, NY, United States - MB29MY | ecosystem: Environmental > Terrestrial > Soil > Wetlands > Peat | place: USA: New York... | reverse complement strand
ATGTTTTGCCTCCACTTCTGTAAACTTTGAGCGGTTCACAGTTAGGAGGCTCTTCAATATTCCCGGAATTGTCAAACTCCGGTGAGTCACCCCGGCATAGCCGGGGGTTTACCTATAAGAAATTAAATAGCATTATTAATGATTATAGAATCTGGAGGACTTTGACAATAATAAAGTATGCTCAGAAAGCATCTGGTCTTGAGTGAAAATTATTTCGATTTCTACTCGATTTTAGAATGTCTGCAAACTGATGGTTTTGATCCGAGATCTATACTTTTCAGGCTATAAGCTCATGGCGCACGGAATGGCACATAATCTATTAGTGTTATTCCATTATCCCGGCGTGAACGGAGAGAGGGATTGGTGCATTGGGGATGATCGAGCAAAGACAGATGAGCAAGGTGCCGGCAGGAAGGGATGATGGTATAACACAGATTGAGCTAAGAATCCCTTTTTATACAGTGGGTTTTTCATTTCTCCAACAACTTATCAAGACGTTGTATCTCGCCCATTGACAACTTTTATTTATCGGCATTATAGGTGAATAGATTGGTTCCATTCATAAACAGGAGTTAACGAGGCATCTGGTTGTTGAAAAAGAGAGGATTAATCTTGACTAAGCAAGTGCACTTTTCTGAACCAGGTGTAGTTTGAAAGCCATTATAGTAAAATATTATCAGCCAGCTCTTTTATTTGTTTCGACTTTATCTATTGCGTCTCTCTTCGCGGTGATTGGTGTCGACCCCTATCACCAGGGAATAATGTTCAAACCGGCTTTTGATGTAGCTCATGGTCAGATGCTCTTCCGCGATACCTTCACTGGATACGGTGCATTGAGCACTTTGCTTCAGGCTTGGGCTTTACGTATTTTCGGCGACTACTTGATGGTTATACAAATAGAGACAGCCTTCTTTTATGGGTTAATCTCCGTTTGCCTGTGGTACCTTTGGAAATGTATTCTCCCCCAGTGGCTGACCACAACCAGCGTCGTAATCTGGCTGCTTCTTGCCCCTTATTTTATTAGCATCTTTCTCCCATGGTCATCTGTGTATGCCTTGTTTTTCCAGCTCTTCTCATTGCTCCTGCTCTTGCGTGCTGTGCGTGAACAGAATCGGCTGATGATCATGTTGGCCGGAGGCGTTGCAGTACTCGCTTTTTGGTGCCGACAACCTGTTGGTGTTTTTCATTGTGCATCTTTGGTATTTTTTCTTGCCACGGCCCCTCTTATTACTGGGCAGCAATGGAAATATTCAATGACAGACTGCGCCTTTTTCATAGCGGGTATTGTTGTTGCATCGGTGCCGTTTTTTGCTTGGCTTGCGCTCAATGGTGCAATTCATGATATGTACCTCCAGTCGATCAAGGCAGCATTTTTTTTCGGTGTAAAATTGAAAATGCCCTTTATAGAGCCGGGATCACATAATTTATTTGTGAAGATTCTGATGACGCTCTACGGTTATTATAATGGACAGTCTGTACGGTTGCCTGGAACTTCTTTTATTTGGAGTTTACTCCCCCTTGTCTGCTTGTCCCTTTTAGCCATATTGGCTGTCAAAGTATATCGCAACCGCAACAGTATGAACAACCAGTTGCCTTTCTATGGGATTCTCCTTGTTTCGCTGGCTTCATGGCTGCAGTACTATCCGCTCCCCTGTATAAGGCACTCTTATTGGGCGGCAACACCAATGATCGGTGTGTTTTCTTATGGAGCATGGAAACTATTCAAACCTATGCAACAAAAAAATATGCAAGCTCTGATGGTCTATTTGATTTTGGCTTTCGTATTTGGAGTCGATATAGAACACCGTATTTCCAGCGGATTGATAAAGATTAATACTCTCAACACGAGAATTGAAGAACCGAAAGTCTTGCGCGGGATGTATGAATCTCCCCCAGCTGCAGAAGAGTACAAAGTTATCAGCATGTCTCTCAACAATGCCATAGAGCGAGATTTTTCTCATTATCTGGTTGACCTGAGCCTCGACGCTTTATATCTAACATTTATAGGTCCTCAGAATAATTTCCATCCAATGTACATCTATTTGTTGAATGATCAGACTGAATTTATCTATCCGGAATACCTGAAACACACTATCGAATTCATTAAAACAAAAAAACCTCTCATCTTGACGCACGAAGGTATCTCGATCCCTGGTGCGAACTGTGTATCCATATTTAATGTAACAGATTTTCTTAGTCAGAATAGACTTGCATTGTATAGTTTTTTCTTGAAATAATTCATTACATGGGTTTTATCCGATAATCTTTTGACAAGGTAAAGCTCTTTAAATTCATTTTGAGCAGTATTAATCATCAATTTTATCTATGCCGGTAGAACTCATTTATCTTATCAACAACTATTTCTATATCATGATCAGAAATCTCGTAGTAGAGAGGTAACCTGAGCAACCTCGAGCTGATGTCGTCGGTAACTTCAATGCTCCCTTTGACCCTCCCGAATCTTCTGCCGGCGCGAGATGAATGAAGGGGGACGTAATGGAACACTGCCATGATACCCTCTCCTTTCAAATAGTTTATCAGATCCGTACGCTCATCAAGGGAGCCTGTTATAATATAGAAGATATGCCCATTGCAGGAACACTCGCTGTCGATGAATGGTAGCCTGATAATGCCCCGCTCTTCAAGGGGCTTGAGCCTGTTGTAGTACTGGTCGAACAATCCGCGCCGCTTTGAGATTATCCGCTCGGCCTGCTCCATCTGTGCATAGAGGAATGCACTGACAAGCTCGCTTGGCAAATAGGACGACCCGATGTCCACCCAAGTGTACTTATCAATCTCTCCTTTGAAAAACTGTGCACGGTTAGTTCCCTTTTCGCGGATAATCTCAGCATGCTTTATGAACTGTTCATCGTTTATGATAAGCGCTCCACCTTCTCCGCTGATGATGTTCTTGGTCTCATGGAAGCTCAAAGTACCCAGGTGCCCGATCGTACCCAGATATCTGCCTTTGTAGGTTGAGAGAAGCGCCTGTGCCGCATCCTCCACCACGAAAAGGCCATGACTTTCAGCTACATTCATGATTTCATCCATTGCACAGGGCACACCAGCATAGTGTACCGGTACGATCGCCTTAGTTTTGTCTGTGACAGCTTCAGATATTCTGGTCTCATCCATGTTGAGAGTATCCGACCTGATGTCTATGAACACCGGGACACCCCCCCTCAATACAAATGCATTTGCAGTGGAGACAAAGGTGAATGACGGTACGATAACTTCATCCCCTGGTTTGATATCGCATAATATTGCAGACATCTCCAATGCCGCAGTACATGAATGGGTGAGCAGGGCCTTCCTGCAACCAAGCCTCTCTTCAAGCCAGGAATGGCAGAGTTTGGTAAAATGCCCGTCTCCTGCAAGGTGCCCTTTAAGGACGGCTTGAGCGATGTTGTAGAGCTCCTTGCCTGCAATGAACGGCTTGTTGTAAGGTATCCTGATTTTGTCCTCATCCATGTCACTTACCCCTCTCAAGTTATAAAGCCTGGAGACACCTTTCAATAGTAAAAATGATAGTATATCCTCATTTAAGGTGCTTCGTTATCCATTCACCTGCACCATGTTTCAGACTCATCTCCACTACATCATCTACATTATAGAATTGCTCAACTTTATTCACTTTCATTGTTGATGTATCTAAAAAAACCGCACAAGCATTGGCCGTTACATCCCTTGATTGTCCTATGGAGCCCGGGTTCAATAAATAAGGTTTGCTGTCGAATCGCAGGTGCGAGCGGTGAGTCTGCCCGAAGGCGATGAGGTCATATTGAAAATTATCAAGCGAAGCGAGAGCGGGATTATCCGAGTATAAATAGTCATTGAGCGGGTTCCATGGGCTGCCATGGCTTATTAATAGGGCAAGCCCTCCTACGAATCCTCCCCATGATAAGGGCAGGGTCGACAGCCATTTATAATTATCTGTAGTGATAACTGCCCTGGCATAATCAACTCCGAACTTTACCGCAGGCAGGGCATTACTCGGATATCCCTTCAGCAAAAAATAATCATGGTTACCAAGAACACAGATGCAATTGAGTTTGCGTATGTAATCAATGACTTCGTTAACCTGACAATAATAGCCGATGAAGTCCCCAAGACATACAACCAGATCAGCTTCAGATAAATCATTCTTCATCGAGGATAGAGCCTCGAAATTTGCATGAATATCGCTAATGAAGGCGATCAACATATTGAGAGCCTAATACCGAGATCGAGTTATCAATGTCATGCTGAGGATTGTATGCCAATAATTTTTCCGCTTTTGCTATCGATACGTCCCAGTCGACACCCTCTTCGGGATCCGGCACGCCCGCAAACTGGATCTCAGAAGATGATCCTAAGATTCGGATACAACGTTTCGCCAATTCCACATTCGATATGGATGTCCTGCCGGCGATATTGAAGATTCCGGAAAACGGTCTTTGCAGGCACTGCCTAACAACAACTGCGATATCGCGCACATCGACATAATTCTGCCTCCGGGTGCCTTCTCCGAGGAGCTGTAATGGCATATTAGCAAGGGATTTTTTAACAAAGACGGATAATATTCTGTTATCCGGCATCCCTGGACCTATTGGAGATGTCAGTCGCAAAATTGTTCCCGAAAGACTCCCGCTGGATGCTATGCGGACCAGGTGTTCCCCGAACAATTTGGAGGCGTGGTACGCAGTCAGAGGGTTCGCCGAATGGTCTTCATTCACAGGGAGCTGCTTCGGGATGCCGATTATCGGCACACTGGACAGATAAATAAAATTTCGGGCCTTCAGAATTTCTGCCGAATGAAGCAACTGCTGTGTTCCCAGGCAATTCGCCAGCACGATATCGGAATTATAGAGGCTCATATCTATCGCTGCGGCTGCATGTACGATAGCATCACAAGAATTGATCTCATAGGCAATCCTTTCAGCAACGGATGCCTCGCCGATATCTGTCCGGATGCTCTTCGACAGACCCTCTATAGTTACGGGTCTCTTATCGAGAGCGATTATTTCCATCCCCTGTTCGATCAAATGGTCAGCTATTGATCTGCCGATGAATCCGGTGGCCCCGGTTATGAGAACTTTCATCTCTTCATACCATAATCCTCAACCAGCAGATCAAACCGGCCGGGATCGTCCAGCAGACCCCTGTCTCTGAGGACAGCATATGCATCTTGATCAATGTACATCTCATTCCAATACCTCAGGATGATGCCTTTTGTAATGAGCGGCAGATCTTCTATCTCCTCACCAAGCACATAATGTCTCAGGGTGGCTTCCACATCGTTGAACCCCAGGCGTGCCCTCATAGGCGTGGTCCCTGAAAACCGCATATTAATTTCGAAACAGGTGGGTTTTCCATCTGATATTCTCAGCTGGATATTACAGGGTCCCATGGGTTTCAAGGCTGCTGCTATCCTGCATGCCTCGGCCTTGATTTCAGGGAATTCGCCTACCTCAGCCCTGTAGGTGGTGCCCTGCAGAAGCTCTCTGCGCATGGAAATGATGCCTCGAACCTTACCCAGCCGGTCGGAGAAGCACCCTACGGTATACTCTGTGTCCGAGCTACCCAGGAGTTCCTGAACAACATACCCCGCCTTCCCTGAAACATATTCAAGGTCTGATGGTTCGTGTATCTCTATTAGACCATGGGACCCTTTGCCTGCGCACAACTTTGCTATCAAAGGATATCCACATTCCTCCACGAGCCTTTCCAGGGCATCAAGATTCCATGAGGGTGCATAGCGTGGATAGTTGAAACCATGACTTTCCAGCCACTGACATGTTGCCAGCTTGTCAATAGCAAAAGAAAGTGTGGACGGATCACTGACAATGCTTATCGCTCCTGTTTCTTGTCGGATCACCTCTGCATTGCGAGATAGAACCGCCAGGACCGGTTCGACACCGGACAGGATCACGTGGATACCCTCTTTTTCACATACGTTCAGGATCCATTTTGGAAAGGCAGGATCATATACAGTAGGGGACACATATGATTTATCAACAGTATAGAGTCCAAGGGCAAGCGGGCTGATGCATGCACCTATGACCTTATGCGGGACCCTGCTGAGAGCCAGTGCCTTGAGAATGCCCTGACTAACATTGCCCCCTACTCCAAGGACAAGAATGTTCAATGCATCCATACCCTTCATACTCCTTGAATCGGCTTTTCTTGGGGAATTTGTTTAATATACGGTTGAGTTACAGACATCACTTCATTCCTATACAAAGAAGAGACCCACCTGTGGGCAAACAGTAACCCATTTTAACAAGGCGCTCTTCCAGTATACAAACGATGTTGAAAATAGTATTCGCGACAGGACTGATCCTCAGCTCCCGCAACGGGTCATAGGATTTTTGCATCTTTAAGAAAAGAGCTCCGACCAATCGAGATGCTATCATTATTGGTAAGAGAAGACTTATGAACGATGTATGATAAACCACTTTAAACCCGCATGATACCATCTTTCCTTCCAGCTCCTGCCAGGTATATCTTCGTTTGTGGAATGCCTTCTCATCATGCATGGACCAAAGCCATTTATGTTGCGGAACAGTAAGAAAGAGACCGCCGCCTGTTTTGAGTGAACAATATATCTCTCCCAGGGCTATAACATCATTCTCGACATGTTCGAGGATATCCAGGGCCATGATAAGATCATACTCATCCTGAAAAGGTATGGCACATGCATCCATCTGATAGAAACTGGCTTTGGGAAGCCTTGTGTTTGCAAACAGCAATGCTTCGAAATATAGGTCGCTCCCTGAGAGAGTTAATTCATTATTGTATCGGTATAGCTCAGAAAGTACAAACGCAGTGCCACATCCGATTTCCAAGATTTTTTGGATTTTGGGGAAGTATTTTTCTAATGCCCAGATAATCAGACTATTACGATATCTGAACCAGAAATGATCATGTTCGAGTTTGTAGAGCTCAGGAAAATATCCTTTGTCAAAAGATTCAAGATCTTGTGGTGTATCAACAATAAACGAGAGGAATCCCTCGCGATGCACCGGAGCTTTTCCACAATGTGGGCACACCCAATTGTCTGATTCAAATGTATAACTACAGTGAATACATCTTTTCATAGATCCACTTGTTCATGTGCCGAGCTTGTTAACAACGTGTTCTGGGGCATGTATTATCGAATCCAGTTCCTTTAGGTCTTCAGTCTCGGGCTGTTCCCTGATTTCGCGTATGATGCTGCTGGGCCTATCCATGGTTCGGAAATGAACACGGGCCAGATATTCGCCGAATATGCCAAGCACGAGGAGCTGGACCCCTGAAAATATACTTATAATACAGGCAAGGAAGGTGAAGCCTTGCACCCCTCCCCCGCGGATGATGTAATTACCGACCACGAGCAGAAGGATCAGAAACCCGAAAATCGTAAACAGGAACCCGAGAATACTTGCAAGCTGCAATGGAATCGAGCTGAACCCGGTCATCATGTTTATTGCATGGTTGATCAGCTTTCGTAGGGTGTAGTTCGATACGCCCGTCTTTCTCGGATCATGTTTTACAGGTATTGCGATAAATCGCGTTGTCCCCCAAGTGAGCAGGACGTCAATAGAAACAAAAGAACCGCGGTATTCTGCAAAGGCATCGCGCACCAATGTCCTGAATGCCCTAAATGCGCTAACCATTCGTGCTGTTTCTGACCCAATTGTAGCCTGTAGGGATGATTTAGTTATAATTGATGCCAGATCTCTCCATAAGCCATGTTGCTCTTGGAGGGGTGACCCATAAGCCACGTCAAAACCTTGTTCAAGCATTCTAGTGAGTTTCGGTATCTCCTCCGGTGGATGCTGAAGATCATCATCCATGGTCACGATAATCTCAAACCTGGCCTTGCGGATGCCACAGAGCACGGCATTGTGTTGGCCATAATTGCGCATGAGGTTGATGCCACGTATCCATGTGTGGTTCTTTACCAAATCACAGATGACATCCCAGCTTGTATCTCTGCTCCCATCGTTTATCAGGATCAGTTCATACGTGTCATAGTGCACTGTCAGTACAGGTTTGAGACGGGCTACAAGTGTGGGGAGGATAGAACTGCTGTTGTAGACAGGTACAACTACAGAGACATTCATCATCACACCAACGGTCTTAGGGTTATATTACACTGCTCTCCTGTGATATGATTCATGTAACTCCTTAACATATCGGATCAATTATCAATATACATTTCTTGGTTTACTATATCTCAAAAATTGGTAGATTCCAAAGATTATTTATCGATTCGTCTTGATGATTTTGAAGCTTTTTCGGTATGTTGTGTGCTGCAAGAAATCCATATATGTTTTTTCTATACTTCACTCTGTGGTAACTCTTCGCTTATAGTATTCTTTCTTCTTAGAAATAAATATGTAAGTATAAGGAGTAGGATCGTAAAGATCGTGATGATTGATCCAATATAAAAACTCATGGGCCGGTAGACGATGGTTATAGAATGCTGACCGGCATTCAACTTAACTGCTCTTAAGAGGTAATCTGCTCGTAAAATAGGGACATCCTTGCCATCGACATATGCTTTCCAACCAGGGTAGTAAAGTTCACTGAGAAGGAGAACCGTATTTGAAGGAGAATAAGATCTTAATTCAATCCGATTCGGTGAGTAGATATCAATAGTCGCTTTATCTTTATCAGATGAATCGGGATGAACTTCCCATGAAGAGAAATAATCACGGGCTGAATCTTCAAGAAGAACAGTTTTTCTAGGGTTAAAATCTGGTCTCTTGAGGATACCCAGGTGATCTTCAAAGCTATGTGAGAATATTAGATTCCTGATCAGACTTGCACGGGGTTGGAATTCTTTGGCAGTTAACAATTGAAACCCTGATGGTGTTACTGCATTAGCATATTTGACACCGAGGATTTTTGAACTAAATACTTTATCGGGATGGAATAATGCTTCCATGAAAGAGTGACGATGCTGTTCAGATTCTGGGATATCGGCCATACCATAGATGAAGTCAGAATACTCTTTTAGCATAAATGGTGTACTTCCATTTATACCATAATAATGAAACTTGATCGCATGATTCGGGAGACCATAGATAGGATTCTCAAAAACTGACGGACCAAATCCTGGTATATTTACTCTAAAGAAGCTGTTATCGGATTCAAAGACATGCTCAAAGTTTTTTTCCTGCGCAAAATCTTTTTCTTTTAGTTCCGGGATGAGAGGTGAACAGACCAGGTAAAGATCAAGAAATAACATAGTTATGAACAATCCTGCGACAATATGTTTATTATGAATGAATTGGAATGTGCTTATAATCACAAAACCCAAAAAAGTGAATAACAATGCATATCCAATGGATGTTGAGCTTAATGGTACATTAAGAAGTATAACTCCATAATTCTGATAAGCCGAGATAGCAACAACCATGCAGATCGAAATAATAATCAGCACAGCTATGGCAGATAGTCGCTGATATTTTTTAAGCCCAAATTCACAAAGATGTTGGAGCCCGAATCCAACCAAAATTGACATGAGGAAATCGAATATAACTAGGCATCTGGCGGGGACACGGAATGTTGATAACATAGGGAGGAATTTATAATAAAGGTAATAAATAGGAGTAGTGCTGCCTAACATGAAGGTAAGAGCTATAATCAACATAATTATAATGGGAATGGAATATTTTCTATGTCTTGAAAATGCCCCACCTATGCCTGCAAGGATGATAGACAAGATCCCCACATAACATCCGAATTCAGGTGTTATCCTTATTGATGGAGACGTAAAGTAGGGGGCTATATAATGAAATAAATATAAAGGATTGAACGACATAAATGTAGCATATTCATAAGTATTCATTGATCGAGAACTGAGAGACCTAAATTCCATAGTGGGAACTATCTGAATTGCACTTATGCCCAAGGCAACAAGAGGAATTATTATATAAAATCCAAACGCTCTCATGACACTGGTGAATTGCAAAGGCTTCGAAACGGAGAACCATCTGATAAAAAAATATAATGTCAAGAATAGGGATGTATAATAGGTGATTTGAGGATCTCCGCCCAGGATCTGAATCCCCAGAATAAGACCAGAAATAGATAGAAAAAATATTCTGTTGGATATCACTGCTTTTTCAATATAATAGAAAATAAAGGGGATGAGAGCGGCTGCATGTATTAATGTTATATGTCCATTATAGATTCTCCACATAAAATAACCATTCAGACTGAAGACAATTGCAGCGGCTAATCCTGCATAGCGAGATTGAGTAATCATTTTTACAAAGAAATACATACCGATAGCAGCAATGTAGATGTGAATGAGGATGTCGATATTGAAAGCCCAGGGAAGAGGCAGAAACACATAGAGAAGTGTTGCCGGATATAATACAAAGGTTGATGGGTTTGCAAAGAAAGGGTGTCCACTCAAGATATAAGGATTCCAGAATGGGAAACTGCCTGATAGAAGCCTCTCTTTTACAAATTCAACATTCCAGTATAGGTATGCTGGGATATCGATCCCGCCCATGAAACTCCCATCAAGAACAAAGGCATGTTTACCCAAGAAAATAATGATCAAAAATAATATCATTCCACAGAAGATGATGTTTGTTGGTTCTTTCTTCAACATCTGGGAACCTCCTCTGAATAATATTACTAATAAGCAGAATAGAGATGATCGTGGAAGAGCTTAATTCCTCATTTTCATGAGTTCAAAGTCCATCTTATAACGCTTATTAGTAGATAGATAACAACTTCGGGAGTCTTCCTTTTAATGCAACCATGTACCAATGAAAATACCTGGGAAACCACTTCCAAAGCATGAATTTCGATTCACCTGCACTTCTATCCATCCAAACAGAAGGGATCTCAGTAATCTTCATACCTTTTTGAAATGCCTTGATCGTAATCTCCATTCCCAGTTCAAACCCGCCACTGCTTTCGATAATCACGGATTCCAGCACTCTTCTCGTATATATCTTAAAGCTGTTCGTGATATCATGAGTAGGAATTCCCGCAAGATAGTGAAGCGAAACGCCGGCAATTCTTGATAGTGTTTTTTTTATCCAAGGCCCACCTATCTGCCGGCCTCCTTTCATGTAGCGTGATCCGCATACAATGTCATATCCCTCATTGATTTTATCAAACATCTTGTCTACTTTCCCCAGATCATCAGAAAGATCAGCCATCACTACCAAAACAGCATTATAAGTTGCTTCTTGGAACCCACTCTTGATCGCGTTCAGGACCCCTTTCCCGTACTTGTTCCTGACAAGGCGAACCTTAGAATTCGATTCCATATATCGCCTTACAACAGGAAGAGTAGAATCCTCATCGAAGTCATAGACAATCAGAATCTCATGAGGTGTTTTGATTTTTGTTTCAATTTCAGTGAGAGTCGGCTCAATGCTCTCGGACTCGTTGTAGACGGGAATGACGATGCTGAGGGAGCTATACATGCTTTTTACCTATGACGAAAGCCTGTTTTCCAAAAAGCTTCCAGGCAAAGGGGATCTTCAAGTAGGCCTTTACAAAGGCCGGATACTGGGGAAGTCTGCTCTTTGTGGTGTATGGCAGGAATCTGGGAATAACAAGCTCGATAATGAAACCGGTGAGCTTGAGAGCCTCAACCAAGCTCTTGTCGCTGATCGGTATGTGATGATCGAAAAAATCCCAATATTCTCTATATAGATATCTGATATTAGGCTGCATCACCAGGATGCAGCCATTATTTTTCAAGAGACGGTACGATTCAGCAAGGACTTGCAAAACATTCTCCTTGGACCTCAAATGCTCCAAGAAGTTACTCATGAAAACAATGTCAAAGATGCCACTATGAGTTATTGAAAAGTCTTCCAAGGCACCATGTGTCACATGGACATCAGGATTAGCATAGGATGAAATATTCTCGTTTAAGTCTATAGCGTATTTTTCTCTGCAGGTTATGTTGTTTATGAATTCACAGAAGCCGGCCCCGACATCAAGCACGTATGCTTCTTCCGAAATATATTGCTGAAAAAAAGAAGAGCATAGGACTTTCCACAAGGCATTCTTCCTCTCTTTTTCTTTTTCATCGAATCTGTTGTCATAGAGCTTGGTTAATTTCATAGGTTATTTAGGGATGTCTGCAATACTATTAAAAATATTAAATCCCCCCTATCTCAATTTGCTTTTTTATCCAAGGGATGATTTCATCCAGTGCAGATGATATTGTAGTTTTGGCCTCGAATCCCAGTACATGTTTTGCTTTCTCAACAGAGGGGACACGCTTCTGTACATCATATTGAAAGGGTTCATCGGTGACATGCCGGAATGGCTTATTGATATTGATCTTCTTCCAAATTAGCTCAGCGAGTTCGAGCACAGTTGTTGATACCGGGGTCGACAGGTTGAAATCTTCATTTTGTGCCTTGTCTGATTCGATACATAGCCTGATGCCCTCTGCCAAATCCCCCCCGTATGTGTAATGTCTTATCTGGCTTCCATTACCCAGGATATGCAGTGGATCTTGCCCCTTGAGGACCTTCTGGACAAGGTCCGGAACCACGTGGCTCATTGCCAGCTTAACATTCCCGGATAACACTACCTTGTCGCAGAGTGCCCTCTTTTCACCTATGCCAATACAGTTAAACGGTCTTATGATGGTATAGGGCAGTCGATATTGTTCCCATCCGCCCTTTGCATAATACTCACATGCAAGCTTCTGGAACCCATAAGTCGAGAGAGGCGGCGGACAACGCAGCTGCTCTCCTTCAGGCGTTGGATAAACAGTGGCGCTTTCGAATACCATCGAAGAAGACATCACATTGATTTTCTGAAGTTTCTTATCTTTGAAGGTTGATATTGCGGCGTCGAATGTCGAGGCAAGAATCCTCTCGTTTTCAGCCAGTAGGTCATAGGCGAATTCATGAAAGTACGATATACCTCCGATCATCGCTGCGCCGGCAATGACCTGATCGCAGTCTGCCATCAAATCTATCAGAAGGTCTGTATCTTTAACATCTCCCTCAACAAAACGATATCGGGGGTGATTATCGTAACTCTTTTCCGATTTCCCATACTTGGAGAAGTTATCAATCCCAATCACTTCGTGACCATGATCCAGGAGTTCCTGGATAACATACCCCCCAATAAACCCTGCCGATCCGGTTACCAGAATTCTCATTTAGATCTGACCTCCACTGCCATAGAAATTCCACATGTCAACCAGATGTTTGCTCTTGCCAATCCGGAGACCTTTGTATTCTTTGTGTGGCGCAGCCAATATTATAATGTCTGACTGTTTTACAAGCTCATTTGCAGAGACAAATCCCTTTTCTGAAATGTACACATCGGTACAGAGTACCTTCTTTGCTTCGACTTCAAGGATTTTCTTCAGTTTGTATGAGAGTGATTCTCTCTTATCATCACTGTTTGCCTTAAAGGCCATACCGAGAATACCAACTGTCTTATTTCTAAGATTATGTCTTGTTCTTAATCTCTCAACTATGAAATTCGGTAGGCCTTCATTGATCAGCATCGCTGCGTGCCCCAAGAAGAAACTGTTATTACTGAAAGATGCAAGTTGCATGGTATCCTTAAACAAACATGGACCTGCCGCCAACCCGGCTGCCGGGAAGTTCTGCGCCCGAGGATAGTTTTGAATAATAGCAGAATATATTCTATAAAAATCAAGCCCTTGCTGAGTTGCGATCTGATAAAATTGGTTGGCAGTGGCGAATTGAATGTATCTCCATACGTTTGTGAATAATTTTGCTAATTCTGCCTCTTTAGGATTCAAGAATACGATTTCATTCGTTAGGCATGAGAACAATTCTTTTGCCTCTTCAAAAGAATCTTCATCAAATGCTGAGATTATTTGCGGAAGCGTATGAAGTTCTTCCATCGCCTTTCCTTCAGCAATTCTTTCCGGGCAGAATGATAATCTTACATTCTTTCCCTTTGACTCTAAATAACTTTTAATTTTTTCCGTTGTTCCAGGAAGAACCGTGCTTCTTAAGAGTATATGCTGACTCTTATTTATAGAGTCCAATATGCCATCGAAAAATTTTATAAATACAGTAAAGTCGGGATTTAAATGCTTATCAACTGGTGTGCCAATGACTACAACAACAAAATAAGCATTGGAGATAGCTGATTTTTCGTGAGATAAAAAAAGGGTTTTATCTATAACTTCTTTGAGTACCTCCTCAGCACCTGTTTCAAGAAAAGGCATTTTCCCTTTACTAACAGTTTTTAGTGATTCTTTATTAATATCGTATAAAATGACCTTCTTCCCAGCTGCCGCAAAAGAAATGCCCAATGGCAATCCAATGTGGCCTAAACCACCTACGATGCAAATGTCATATTTTTTGTCTTTCATGAATTAACATCCTTATAACTTTCTATCTTAATTTATTGCATATAGCACATTTTTTTGAAAGATATTAGCTTCATAAAAAAGATATCCTTAGACCTTTATTTTTCTATTTTCGCATGAATTTCTGTCATCATATCTGCCAGAATCATCCGGATATAAAACCCATAGATAATAAGTATGACCGGAGCGATTCAGTCCAATAGTGTTTTATCCATGATCCTGCTTTATCTCGATCATATGCGTTATTACAACACTCCATTTGTTGCTCACTTATTATCATCATGTTATAAATTCAGGCAAAACAATATATAAAAAAACGCTATATATTAGCCGTAAAGGGTACATGGTGTGACGAATAAAGAAAGATATATAGGTATTGATTACTTGAAAGCACTGTTTTCAATATGTGTGGTTGCAATGCATTTGGGATATATCTCACCTTCAAGCATCTTCAATAAAGAGCTATACATGGATCACAGGTTTACCTTATCTGATTTTGTCAATTTCTACGTTCTTTTACTTGCTGTACCTGTCTTCTTTATAATCTCAAATTATCTCTTTTTGAGAAAGCCCGTTGAGTGGTCAGTATGCTATCAATATCTAAAACGTATTATCAAATTAGCCATTTTCTGGCCAGTATTATTGATGTTTGATTATCAAGGTTGGCAGATATTAGCCTGGCTACCTAGAAGCGGAGTTGATTTGATATGGTTTATTCTCTCAGGGGGTAATACAATTTATTATTTCTTTGTCTCATTAATTGGCTTAACAATTATTACGCACTTTTCAAAATCAATACGCACACGGTACATTGCTATATTTTTTATTCTCACAACCTTGTTGGTATCTACCCTGCCGCTCATATCCATGACAACAGGAATGTACATATTGACCATTTTCTGGAATCCATTGAATTTTCTTCCTTATCCATTTGCCGCACTATTGGTTTCCAGGCTTATTGATTTAAAGTTAAATAAGCAAAAGCAAATCTACTTGATGATTGGTTGGTTTTTACTATGCTTTCTAACGATGATTATAGATTGGGTGGTATATATTGATGCTGGCTTTTTCGAGGTCAGTCCTTTCGCAATCCCAGCATATACAAGATCATCATTGATATTTATTTCAATGGCGGTATTGTATTTCTCAATAAAAATAAGGCCAAAATTTAATCGCATCATTGATTTTATGTCACGCTACAGTTTGGGACTCTATTGCCTTCATATTTTCTTTGTTCCGTTAGGTATAACCTTGTCAAAGAGAAATATTATTATGTCCTTGCCAATAACTCTATCACTATCATACTTGGCTGCGATAATATGGTCAAAGGTGGCTATAATATGGCCACACTTCTTGCGACTATCTCAACGGGCGTTTAAAAGTTTACCAAGAAGTAGTTGAGTTTGATCAGCATCTCATAAAAATGAAGATAAGGCGCCATATCTGGAATGTAAGAAACGAACATGGTAAAGTAAATTTCTATAGGTGATCAATGTCAAAGAAAAAAATGAAAAGTCAAAAGGAGGTTAAGGTCCGTCAGGATATGAAAAATAAGCATGTAACCGGCAATATTTCAAAAAATTATACTGAGATCTGTATTGTTGCAATTCTCTTTATTTCAATATTCATTATCTATTTCCAGGTGCACAGTTTCAAGTTCATATCCCTGGATGATCCACTATATGTTGTGAACAACAATCAAGTGCACAAGGGCTTGTCCTTAGAAAGTATTGCCTGGGCTTTCAGCCTCTCCAAGCAAGGAGAAGTAACCAACTGGCATCCGCTCACCTGGATTTCGCATATGGTGGACTGTCAGTTATTCGGACTGAACCCCGGGATGCACCACCTAAGTAATGTGCTCTTACACGCATTTAATGCCATTCTGCTGTTTCTGGCACTGAGATGGATGACCGGTTCTGTATGGAAAAGCGCATTTGTCGCGTCTCTCTTCGCCCTGCACCCGGTCAATGTAGATTCTGTGGCATGGATTGCGGAAAGGAAGAACCTCCTGAGCACCCTATTCTGGATGCTCACTTTTATCACTTACTTCTTCTATACCAAGAAGCCGAATGCCCTTATGTATCTCCTGACTGTTGTGGCATTCTGTCTCGGTTCTCTTGCAAAACCAATGCTGATAACCTTGCCGTTTGTTTTGCTGCTGCTCGATTACTGGCCTCTTGGCCGGCTGAAGATTCCTCATTTTAAAGAGGATAAGACAAAATGGTCTTTATTTTATCATGATGCCTTCCGTCTCGTCATTGAGAAGATCCCTCTTTTGATTCTCTCCGTTATTTTCATCTATGCCACATTTCTCTCCCTCAAGTACTCAGGCACCATTATGGCGTCCGATCTCACCCCCATGGACCTTAAGATTAAAAATGCCATTGTTTCATACATCATTTATATGGGCAAGATGATCTGGCCGAAGGATTTGTCCGTATTCTACCCGTTCCCGGATATGGTCCCGGTGTGGCAGGTGATCGGATCAGGAGCGGTTCTCTTCTTCATCACTGCCTTGGCCCTGATAAAGTTTCGGAAGTATCCTTATTTGATCGTGGGCTGGCTCTGGTTTCTCGGTACGCTTGTGCCGGTACTCGGGATTATACAGGCAGGTCTCTGGCCTTCAATCGGTGAGCGCTGGGCATACATCCCCTATGTGGGCTTGTTCATTATTATAGCCTGGGGCATTCCGGATCTTCTGGTTCGAGTCAATCGCAGGAGGGATATAATGGTATTAGCAGCCGCTACAATACTGGTTGTGCTTGCCTTGCGGACTTGGTTCCAGATTGGGTACTGGAAGAACGATTTCACCCTCTTTTCTCACTGCATACAACTCAATCCTGATAATTATGTTGCTCATGTCAATCTCGCAGTAGCTTATGCAAACCAGGGAAAATCAGAGGTTGCAATCCATCATTTCCAAGAGGCGCTGAGAATACATGCTAACGATGTTGTCGCATTGGATGGGCTTGGACGGCTCTATAACAAACTCGGACAACAAGATAAATCAATTCACTATTATTCTGATGAGTTACGTTATAATCCCAAAGACACGAAAGCAAATTTTGAACTGGGAGGTGTCTATGCTGCCAAAGGAGACCTCGAAAGAGCCATCAAACAGTATTCTTATGTAATAAACCTCGATCCTAACCATGCCCTTGCGTATTACAACCTTGGGGTCATTTCAGCTAAAAAGGGTGAGTTGGATAAGGCAATAGAATATCTTTCATCAGCATTGAAACTTAACCCTATGGGCGCCGATATCCATTGTACAATTGGTATAGTTCTGATGAACCAGGGGAAGGTAAATGATGCCATCGCTCATTTCAAAGAGGCTTTGAGAATTAATCCTGATTCTCGTGAAGCTCGAGATTACTTAACAGCGGCATCAAAGTATAAGAAAGGTTAGATGATATTACGAGACCTTTGCATAACCTAGTCATCGGTCATTGCGAGGAGCCGAAGTTGACGTGGACACAATTCGGCAGGATAGCCGAATTGGACGCACTTCACATGCGCCCGAAGGGCGAGGGACAAGGATGTCCCGAGTCAATCTCGATAAATCCAGAGAAGTGCCAAGATGCAGGGATTGCTTCGCTACGCTCGCAATGACAAATATAGGGTTATGCAAAGGTCTCATTGGCATGTTGATGACAAATATGCAGTTAAGTGATAATAGCCGTACTTCCGAATAGATAGTATCGTGCTCATAAATAAGAGTTGAGGGTTGAGATGAAAAAGGCTTTGATAACCGGGATTACCGGCCAGGATGGGGCGTATCTTGCAGAACTTCTTTTAGGCAAAGGGTATTATGTACATGGCATCAAACGGAGATCATCAAGCTTTAATACCTACCGTGTTGATCATTTGTATCAGGACCCGCATGAAAAAGATGTGCGGTTCCTCATGCACTATGGTGATCTTACGGACTCAACGAATATCATCCGAATCATACAGGACGTTGAGCCGGATGAGATATATAACCTCGGGGCGCAAAGCCATGTGCAGGTATCTTTTGAAACACCCGAGTACACGGCCCAGGCAGACGCCTTGGGAACACTCAGAATACTGGAAGCTCTACGCATCCTCGGGATGGAAAAGAGGGTGAGGTTTTACCAGGCATCCACCAGCGAGCTCTTTGGCAAGGTACAGAAAATTCCTCAGGATGAGGAAACCCCATTTTATCCCAGGAGCCCTTATGGGGTGGCAAAGCTCTATGCGTTTTGGATTACGGTGAACTACCGCGAGGCCTATGGTATGTATGCCTGCAATGGCATCCTGTTCAACCACGAATCACCCATCCGTGGTGAGACCTTTGTCACCCGCAAGGTCACCAGGGCAGCCAGCAGGATCGCCCTTGGTCTGCAAGAGAAGCTGTATGTCGGTAATTTGGACGCATTGCGTGACTGGGGCCACGCAAAAGATTTCGTGAAGGCTCAGTGGCTTATGCTCCAACAGGAGCAGCCGGAAGATTATGTAATCGCAACAGGAAAGCAATATTCTGTACGACAGCTCTGCACCCTGGCTTTTTCTAACGTCGGTATCGAGTTAAGCTGGCAGGGAACCGGACTGAAGGAGAAAGGCGTGGTAAGTTCGGCAGAACCCTTTGAAGGGAGTGAACATGTCAAACCCGATGATGTGGTCGTGCAGGTTGACCCGCACTACTTCAGGCCCACAGAAGTGGAAACGTTGTTGGGCGATCCGTCAAAGGCGCGAAAGAAACTGGGATGGGAACCGGAGATCAGCTTTGAAAAAATGATCGCCGAGATGGTAAAACATGATATTAAGGAAGCCCAGATGGATGTCCTCTGTAAAAACAGCGGATTTACCGTAATGAATCGCCATGAATAAAAACAATAAGATTTTCATTGCCGGACATACTGGTTTAGTGGGTTCTGCAGTAAAACGGAAACTTGAGAGCGAGGGGTATGAGAACCTTATAACCCGTTCTTATCCGGACATTGACCTTATCAGCCAGCGAGATGTCGAGGTATTTTTTTCACAAGAGAAACCCGAATATGTATTTCTTTGTGCAGCCAAGGTTGGAGGGATACTCGCCAACAGCACCTACCCTGCAGAGTTCATCTATGACAACATAATGATAGCTGCCAATGTTATTCATTCGAGCTGCAAACATGGAGTAAAAAAGCTGCTCAATCTTGGTTCATCATGCATCTATCCGAAATTGGCACCACAGCCTCTCAGGGAACATTACCTGCTTACAGGGACGCTGGAGCCAACCAACGAGCCATATGCCATTGCCAAGATAGCTGCCATAAAATTATGCAGATACTATAATACCCAGTATGGGACGAATTTTATTTCAGTGATGCCCACAAATCTCTATGGCCCCGGCGACAATTTTGACCTCGCGACATCCCACGTTTTGCCGGCCCTTATCAGACGCTTCCATGAAGCCAAGGAGAACCGCAGACACCATGTAATGCTATGGGGGACCGGCAGCCCGAGACGTGAATTCCTTCACGTGGATGACCTTGCCGAAGCATTGGTATATCTCATGAACAAGTACGAAGCCATGACGGTCGGTGAATTCGTGAATATAGGCACCGGCAGGGACATGACTATTAAGGAACTTGCAGAGCTGGTGAGAGACATCGTCGGTTATACCGGAGAGATCCAATGGGACATCTCCAAACCCGACGGGACCCCTCAGAAGCTACTCGACATTAAAAGGATTGAGGATCTAGGGTGGAAGGCAAAGATCGGACTCAAAGAAGGTATTGCAAATACATACAAATGGTATCTGGAAAACAAATCCTCATAGCGGGACAAGAACAATGAAGACGGATCGTGGGGCTTCCGCGAAGTTGGCAGCTGCCCGGGAATATCGGGAGGCACGGCAGATTCACTGGGACAAGATCGCCCTGAAAAAGGATTCCTGGAAATCGCTCGGTACGTATTATCACAAGAGGCTGGGCCAATTGTACACGCACCTTGTGTCTCCCGGCCAGAAGATCCTGGAGATTGGCTGCGGAACAGGAGAGCTTCTTGCCAAGCTCAAACCGTCTGTCGGTGTCGGTGTCGACCTTTCAGACGAGATGGTCAAACGGGCGACTCAGAGATTTCCGAAACTGCGTTTTATCCATGCGGATGCACACGATCTTACACTTGATGAGACATTCGATGTCATCATCCTATCCGATCTTGCAAACGATCTGTGGGATGTCCAAAATGTCTTCGAGGGTCTCAGGAATGTATCCACTTCTCGGACGCGTATCATTTTGAATATGTATAGCCACCTGTGGGAACTACCCCTTTTCTTTGCCCAATTGTTTGGACTTTCTACGCCATTATTATCCCAGAACTGGCTCACCATTGAGGATGTTAAAAACATGCTCAATCTGGCAGGCTTTGAGGTAATCAGGACCTGGCAGGAGATCCTATGGCCTTTTGAAACCCCTATCTTGTCGAGCTTTCTGAATAAATATGCAGTGAAGCTGTGGCTTCTATCTCATTTAGCTCTTACAAACTTTGTGATTGCACGCAGGAAGCCTACAGAGGAAAACAAGAAGGCAAAACCGATAGTTTCCGTTGTGATTCCGGCCCGCAACGAGGCAGGGAATATAGATGAAATCCTGCGGCGGACTCCCGAGATGGGACGAGGCACAGAGCTGATTTTCGTTGAAGGGAACTCCAGTGACAACACCTACGAGGTTATCGAGAAGACCATTTCTGCCCATCCCGAGAGGAGATGTAAGCTTTTCAGACAGACCGGTAGGGGCAAAGGCGACGCAGTACGTCTCGGTTACCAGAATGCTTCAGGCGATATCTTCATGATACTTGATGCCGATATGACTGTTCCTCCGGAAGATCTGACCAGGTTCTATGATGCCATCATGTCGGGCGATGGAGAGTTCATCAATGGAGTGAGACTCATCTATCCTATGGAAAAAGAGGCCATGCGCTACTTTAACCTTCTCGGTAATAAGTTTTTTTCTCTTGCCTTCTCTTGGCTTCTGGGCCAGCCCATCAAAGACACGCTGTGTGGGACAAAGGTTTTAAGTAGGCTGGATTATGACAAGATAGCGACGAACAGGGCCTATTTCGGCGACTTCGATCCCTTCGGCGACTTTGACCTTCTTTTTGGTGCTGCCATGCAGAATCTCAAGATCGTGGAGATGCCCATCCGCTATGCCGAGCGGAGATACGGCTCAACAAATATCGACAGATGGAAACATGGTTGGTTGCTCCTCAAGATGACAGCATACGCCATGAAAAAGATCAAATTCATTTAGTGGATATGCTTAATTTTCTTAAACACCCCCTAACCAGGAGTATCGATATTGATGATCCGCGAACAACACATCTGCGCAGGCAGATCATCCAGCAAAAGCCGTTTCTGAGAAGAATCTATAAGGATTGGTATACATGGATTGCATCAAACATTCCTTCCGGAGACGGAAGTATTCTGGAACTAGGGTCAGGAGCGGGATTTCTCGATGAATTAATTCCAGAGCTTATAACAACGGAAGTGTTCTTCTGTCCATTCGTGAAAATGGTTATGAACGGATGCTTCATGCCCTTCAAAAACGACTCTCTTAAAGCAGTTCTCATGGTCGATGTATTCCACCATATCCCGGATGTTGATATTTTCTTGAACGAAGCGGTAAGATGCCTCCGTGCCGGCGGCACAATCTTGATGGTGGAGCCGTGGATAACTCCGTGGTCGTCTTTGGTATACACTCACATTCATCATGAGCCTGTCGATGTAAAAGTTAAACAGTGGTCTTTTCCCATATTAGGGCCCCTCTCCGGGGCGAACTCTGCCTTGCCGTGGATAGTGTTCGAACGTGACAGAAGGCTTTTCGAATTGAAATACCCGGAGCTTTCCATCAAAGATATCAACATAGAAAAGCCCTTTGTCTATCTTCTCTCGGGCGGTATATCTCTCCGGACCATCATGCCGGGTATCACCTATAGATTCTGGGAATACATAGAATCTATACTCGAACGGATGGACCTGAAACTAGGGATGTTTGCAAAGATATCGCTCCAAAAATAGATTAATCATGTTCATACCCTGTGTTCAGTCTTTTCATTATGTTCCGGAAAAATCCTGGAATTTTTGAGTCCCATCTTGGCAAGCCTGAAGATCATCGCAGTATGCAAACAACCGAATCCGTACTTAACACTCCTGACAAAATTGATAGAAGATGCCTCAGTGAAGTAACTCGTGGGGCAACTGATTTCGGCAATAGTGTAGTCACACCACAGGATTTGCGCAATCATTTGATTGTCGAAAACAAAATCATCCGAATTTTCCATAAAGGGTATACGTGTGAGCAATTCCCTGGAAAAGGCCCGGTATCCGGTATGGTACTCTGAAAGTTTAGCACCCATAAGGATATTCTCAGCAAAGGTGAGAAACCGGTTTGACACATATCTCCACCAGGGCATTCCGCCTTTCAACGCATAACCGCCGAGGATCCTCGAGCCAAGTACGCATTGATAGAGGCCACTACCTATCATGGATACCATGGAGGGGATAAGTTTCGGGGTGTACTGGTAATCAGGGTGTACCATAATTATGATATCACCTCCCTCCTGAAGAGCAAGTTTGTAGCATGACTTCTGGTTGCCTCCATAACCTCTGTTTACTTCATGCTTGTGGACGAGAGTCTTCGGTAGGTTCTTGGCAATATCCACTGTCCGGTCTTTGCTGCCGTCATCAACTACTATCACCCGGTCAACCACTCCCTGGGCCATCACCTCTTCATAGGTTCTTTGAAGGGTCAATTCTGCCTCATAGGCAGGCATCACAACGATGATTTTTTTATCTTGGTACATATACAATCCCTTTACCTAATTATTAGGATACTAAGCCTTCAGTCTATCAGGAATATAACTTAATGGAATCAAAATAAGTAACCGATATAAGCTGTACACCAAAGAAGATCATTCCTTTTGAATAATCTTCTTGTAGCCTTCAGTCTGCCGTATGTTCTCGAGATCTCGATCGTTCTTAATGATATCCCATTTGTTAAAACCATGGTGTATAGCATCCTTCAGGGAGAGAATTGCATCATCCGTTTTACCCTGCATCGAATAAATACATGCAATGTTGTAGTATACATCTGGGTCATCCGGATTCAGCTTTGCCATCTTATGCAATAATAAGAGTGACTTATCATACTCTCCACTTTCTGCATAAAGAATGACAAGAACATGCAGAATCCGGGTCAAGCCGGGATTAACTGAAAGTGCACTTTCATAATGGTTGATAGCCTCTTCCGTATTTCCCTCATCATTGTAGAGTTCAGCAACTTTACAAAGAATGGTATAATCTTGTGGATTTGTTTTGAGGGCGTCATTCAAGCGAGCTATGGCGTCATTGATCTTTCTTTGTTTTGTAATAGCCGTAGCCATTTTCAGGGAGGCCTCAGGATACCCTGGGGCTAAGCGAAGTACTTCCTGATATTGCTTAATCGCTTCATCCAATTTTCCCATCGCATAGTATGCAATACCTAGATTGTAATGTGCACTAACAAAGCCGGGATCTATTTGGAGCGCTTTTCTGAAATGACCGATTGAATCCTTGTAGTTACCCTCTTTGACGAGGGCGGCACCAAGATTGTTGTGAGCTTGAACGTGTTCAGGATATATACGTAGTGCCTCCATATAATGCTTTATACCAGCATCAAACTCTCCATGTTCACAAAGAGCGACTCCTAAGCTATTATAGGCAAGATAATTATCATTGGTTACATCTACAGCATGGCTGAAAATTGAAATATTACTTGCCCAATACCCGGTTTGAAGCCAAGTGAACCACATAATAACCGGAACAATCGCACAATATATCCCAGCCAGGATATACCTTGGAGACCTCGATTGACCTAATAATTTCGACAAACCCCAAACAATTAAGATGAAAATACCAATGAGGGGTACGTAGGTATACCTGTCAGCCATAGACTGCGAACCAACCTGTATTATCCCGATAACCGGTGCAAGTGTACCAAGATACCAAAACCACCCTACAAAAAGGAAAGGGAACCGTCTGATATTCAGTACCACCATCCATGTTATTCCAACGAGAAATACAAATGCTGTTATTACTTTATAAAGATTAACCACTCTAGGATATGGATAAAATAATGCCAGGTGGATCGGCCAAACCATCTTCACTAAATAAGCCATATAGGATATTGTTGCGTTTTCAACCCTAATGTATAGAGGGATCAACTCCAGGTTGCTTATGGAGCCTCCCTTTTTCTGCGCCAATATCGTCACAATGATTGCAGCCCCTGCAAGAAAGAACAGCGGAACTTTCTCGTGTATTAGCGCCAACAACCCGGACCACCATACACGCGGTTGCATGTGTTCTTCTGCAGTTGTTATCAACTCGGGCCTTTTCAAGGGCCATATATCCAGGAGAAGTAACACAAAAGGCAATGTCACCAGCATGGGCTTTGACATGAGGCCAAAAACATAACAAATTACCATGATAAGATATCTCCCGGCGGAACGGTGCTCGACATACCTCGTGTAAAAAAGTATGGTAAGCATCCAGAAAAAAGTGCTCAATACATCCTTGCGCTCTGCAATCCAGGCTACCGATTCAACATGGAGGGGATGAAGACCAAACAGCATGGCTACAGCAGCACTATTCCACACATTGCCTGTCATTCTCCTCAAGCAGTAAAACAGCATGAGTGTGTTCACTATATGGAAAAAAACATTGGTGAGATGATGCATCCCGGCATTTAAACCGAAGATTCCCACATCCGTCATGTGCGATAGCCAGGTAAGGGGGTGCCAATTGGCTGCATACATCGAGGTAAAAGCCCATCTGATACTCTCTAACGTGATGCCTTGTCTTACATAAGGATTATCCCTGACATACATATAATCATCAAAGCTTATAAAATCGAAAGTGCGGACCTGCCAGTAGATAGAGAGAATCGAAATGAATAAAAATGCATAGATAAAGATTTCAACCGGAAATTTAACTTTATGAGAGACTTTACATTTCATGATCGGTTTATCTGCTCAACGAGCGGAAAATCTAAGATGGATTTCTTCTTCAGAATCTTCCACTGCACTCTGCTTATGACAAGAACTCCACCACTGTGGAGTTCTTGTTTGCCTATCCGGATAAAAATTACTTTTTTATTTAAAAGCCCTTATAGATAATTATTGTCGGAAAACTGAACCTTTAACTTAATTATGTTCGGTCCTAAGGTTGATCCGGGTTTTATAGCTAATCCCAGAATATAAAGACTTGTTTTTGTATCAAATATTATTCCGGATCCCTTTAAAAAACCTAACACCATATTTTTACCCTGTATTCCATCAACCACAAGAAACCACTTATTATTATTTTGGGCTGCAAATGCCAGATGTTTTGAGTCCGGACTAAATGTGGCCAAGGCTACACCATCATAGAATACCGGTTCCTTGTCATCTATAACATCCCCCCATTTATTACCCATCTTGACCATGTATTCGAAGTGTTGGGAGTCAGAGCTATAATGACATAATGTTACTAAATCATACTGTGGTCCTTCTTTTCCATCACGGACTATAAACCATTTATTATTCTTAATAGCGACACAGGCGACATGGTTTGAATCCGGGCTATAGATCGGACCAAGAGCTTCGCTATACGCGGGACTTATTTTCTTATCAACAATTATATGCCATTCTTGCCCGTTTCTCACGGTTAGGGTATAATGTTTAGAATCAGGACTAAAGGCCAAATCTCTCACTTCATCATACGCAGCTCCTTTATCGCCATTGATTACCATGTAGGTTTTCTTCCCATCTATTCCGAAAAAGCCCATGTTTTTCGAATCCGGGCTAAACATCGGTGCAGCAACATCCGTATACTTCGTGCTCTCCTTGCCGTCCAAGACCATAATCGCCTTCTCATCAAGCTTCGCTGAATAGGCAAAATGAGAAGAGTCAGGACTGAATGCAAATGCACCTATCTTGTCGTAGTGAGTCCCCTCTGTATTGTCAACAATCATGCATTCTTCATGTTTTTTACTTTTACTATTTTTAGTAATTACCGGAAAAGCAACATGTTTTGAATCAGGGCTGAATGCCGGAAAAGATACCAGATCATAGCTCTTACTCTCTTTGCCGTCTATGACCGCTACCATTTCTTTTCCTTTGACGGCACAATAGGTAAATCTTTTGGAATCGTTACTGAAAACCAAATTGAGCTTTGTGGGAACTCTACTATACTTACTAAGCTCTTTACCATCCAGAACTACAAACTGATTGGTACCGTCTTCAGCAATATATGCGAAGTGATTTGAATCAGGGCTGAAAACCGGAGTGGATACTCCTTCATAAGGTTTCCCCTCCTTTGAATCCAAAACCACTATCCACTTGGTTCCTTTTTTTGCATTATATACAAAGTGCTTTGAATCCCTGCTGAATATCGGTGTTTCCTTGCTTATTAAATTATATGCTTTCAGTAGATGTCCATCATACACCACAGCGAATTCTTTACCTTTTTGTGCAACAGCGGCAATGTGTTGAGAATCAGGACTCGGTTTGATTGATGCTACATAAATCTTCCAATCCTTGAATGGCTCAATGAGGATATTAATTTTTTCTGTCAGGATTTTATTGTCTGCGGAAAGACATGGAATAGGGGTTATGAATCCAACAACTAAAACAATCGCCAAATAAAATCGCATAGTTTTCATTCCTTATCTTCTCCTTTGTTGAATTATGCGTTATTGTTTTAATGTAATGAATGAGACATATACAAGCTTCCTTATTGAAATGCAACAATCTGACCATTATTTTTATAAACCTGTATCCGGGTAAAATATATATTATATGTTGATGTTGTGTATGGCGAATCCTACCATTTGAAAACTTGGTTTATTGCAAACCACCATATGTGCATTTCCTGATGCCAGTCGAGCCCCGCATAGGGGTTATACACGATGTCCGTGAAGGACGTAGCGTTGAGATTGGTGCTGGTGTTGCTGGGAACCGTCTTGTTTGCCATTTTTATAAAGCTCACATTGATATCGATCTCGTTGGGATTATTGAGCTGCTGCAACCTCTCACTAAAATTTTTCGGCGTAGGCTTGGGCTTGTCGTCCACTAAGATCCCGATCCCTGCGGAATAAATTTTGATATCCGGCAAAGGCATCGGCCCGAAGAGATTGTCCTGGACTGAGGTAGGCCTCGGATCATAGCCAAATCGCAATGCTATTTTATCTTCCGGTTTAATCTCGCAGCCATAGCTCAAATGCCACGTATCTTTAAAATCGTTCACGATAACCATTGAATCAGTAGAATACGGATAACCGAGCATCCTCGCAAACCTGAGCATTTGAAGCTTCTGGTCAAACTGGAACGTCCAGTCCTTCTGTACTGACCAATCGGTCCAGTTGGCGTCACAGGTTAGTCTCAACCACTTAGTAGGATGGAGCATAGCACCCATCTGGAGGCGGGCCGGCCATGTTAAATCCATGGTGACGGTCCCTTTCTGATACGGCACCGATTGGTTGGGCAGGTCAAAGATGGCCGAAGTGATGATGGTCAGCGGTGACCTCCCGAACCAGTCCACTGTCCTGCGGAACTCACTACCATATGCAAACGTGTAGTCTCCTTCCATAGTTGTCGTTGATGCACTCTGATAAACGGCGCCAAAGGAGAACCAATCATAGGGCTTCCAGAGAAGACCAAGATTGTAGGAGGTGGTGATGTAGTCCTCCATCTGCAACTGTAAGCTACCCTGGATATCATAGGGGCTCATGCCGCCATTGAACCAGGGGGGCGGCAAGGTAAGCTCGGAGACCACCGGGATCTCAAGGCCCGCTGTCTCTTTACCGAGCGCTCCGGTGAGGGCTACCATATCGTTCGGGGTCCTCATATTCAGCTGCAACATCATCATCGATGGACCAATCCCTACCGACGCCCCTAACGAAAGAGTATCACTAAATTTGTAGGCAACTGCAGGGCTGACAAGGCACATCCTTACCATCCAGGCCTTCTGACCCAGCAGGCTCATGGGGTTGTCGCTCAGGTTCTTGAGGCCTACCCCAAAGGGGGCATAATTGGCGAAGCCGAATGTCCACCGAGAATATTTCGGATCAGGCGGCTTATATGAGATGCCCATCGAGGGAGTGATGAGGTAGGGCAAATCAAAATCGATATAGGGGATGATCATGTACCCGCTTGACTGATAACTCTTTGAACCGCTCAAAGGATCTCTCCCCTGGTTGAAGAACCCGCCGAAGGGCGCCCAGAGCTTCCCGGTGGTTGGATCAATGGCTTGAGTTAACGTTAACTCCCGATAGGTGAATGCCATGCCGATTGAATTATCGAAACGGGTGCCAGGGATATCCGCAAGGCCTGCGGGATTGTAGTGGACAGCAAGGGCACCGGGGGGATATGCCGTCACCGCATTGCCCATGGAGGCTGCCAAGGGGCTCACGACAAGTTGCTCGTAAAGGTCTGCGTGCAACAACGTGGGGAAAATAATTATTGAGGTCATGGAGATCAAGAATATGGTACATGGCCTCTTCATCCGAACCACTCCTTACATGGCAAAATCAAATGGTACCCGTGCTAAAAGTGTAAATCCTGAATTTACGAGACTATATTGAAGCGATATGGAGAGAGCGGTCTTGGGTGTTATCGTCAATCCCATGCCCACCCCAAACATTGCCTGAACACTATCTCCGGTCTTCTGTGGTGCTGCGATCTCTTTATAAGTCAAGGTCGTTGATTGATAATAGTTGTAGGCGAAGAACATGTTCATAGAGGTGGCATACGATAAAGAATATCCCATTCCCATAGTAAGAGAATATATGTCGCCGGTGTCAACCTTTTCCAACGTATATGTCTCCTGTACCGTGTAATTGAGATCTTTCAATGGTAACGAGTGTGCGTATCCCAGACTCCAGAACAAAACTACCGGATCAATCTGTTTACTAAAGCTGCTACCCACAGATAACTGGTACACTCCGCCGCCCGTGGACAGTTCGGTAGTAGGGTTGATCTTATATGGACTCCGGCCTGTGGGAATTGTGCATCCCAAGCTGAACGTATTGTCAATCCCGGGGATTCGGAGCCATTTCCATGAGGATGGTGCCTGAAAGGCCACACCGGGAGAGAGATCACCCAGGTCTGTTTGAGTGAGGCTCGAGGAAGTACCCAGCTTATCATAACGATAGACGATGGGCACGGTCAGGCTTGTTGTGAGATTGTCCAGGGGACTGTAAGCGGTATAAATGGAATGCGTGAAGGTATGATTCGCTTCCCGATTAGCGGTTAATAAGAGTGCCGCACTTGTTGCCTGTGTCTGTGTAGAAAATGTTTCGGTCGGGCTATATTGATAGCTTAGGCTGTAATCGATTGAAAGGGTGCCTTTTGTCGAGAGGGTGTATTCCCTTCCCACAGATTCGAGCACCTCCTTTTCCTTCTGGGTCTTCTCTTCTTCAGTGACTTCCAGACTCTTTCTTGCCTTGTTTTCCTCCTCAAGTTTTTGCAGCTCTTTCTCAAGGGTTTCTATCCTGTCAAGGAGCTCCTGCTCGGTGTTCTTCTTTTCCTGCTCGATTTCCTTCTTTTCCTGCTGGGTTTCCTTCTTTTCCTGTTCATCTGCAAATAAGGCGCTTGTCGACACAGTGAGAAGTAAGAAAATCATTCCAACTACACAAATATATTTCACTTCTTGAATACCCCCGGTGCATAGTATTGATAAATCCAGTTCAACTAAATCTTATACTAAAAGTGCAGTAACTGTCACCTGACATTAATCGTCTGGTATACCGCTCTACCAATGGATTCCTGTAAATCCCGTTGTTCCTTTATCGTTTGAAGAGGGAAAGCCGGTGTCACTACATCTTTAAAGATATCAAAGTCGATGATGCGCAGGTCCTCGTTATTCAATCTGAGTGCATTTGTGTGAACAGCATCGCTTGAAACAATAAACACGATATTCTCACTCCAGATTTTAAGGAATTGCTCTACGGTAAAACTCATGTTGCCCCTGTAAGGATCCGCAAAGAAGAGGTGGTTTCCATATATACCTCGGTATACCACGAAATGTTTATATCCGAATAATGTTATGGGCACAATAGCAGGCTTGTTCAAGGTCTTGAGGTCATCAAGTTCCGCTTTGTATCCGGAGGCATTATACCCCAGCACTTCACAGAAGCGTTTCATGTCGAGGAGAGAAAATGCTCTCCGTTGTTGAATCTTGTCGGCTTCCCCGTGTTGCATGAGCCCCTGGATAACCTGCTGCTCCGTTAATTTCTCACCAAGGTAAGAATTGAGTAGTATGGCAAGGGCTGCAGATCCGCAGCTATAATCATATTCCTGTTTTACGACATTCTTATATATGAATTCACTTGCCGGCTTGACGGTTTGTCTGAGAGGAAGTTGTTCCATCCCCGCCATGTTCGGATATATTTTCATCTCCCCCTTGGGTATGTCTGGCTGGGGATACATGGTTCCAAAAAATGCTAACAGGATGACGATGCTCACAATTACCGGCATAGGTTTGGGATGTGCAGGTTAATTGCCCGTGCTATAGCTCATTATTAAATGATGCACCGTGATGCCATCAATTGCAACCGGGCCTAAATTGGTTCCTCCGAAGTTCACCGATTGGGCCCTGATTGAGCCTTGCATGGGGAGGTTGAGGACCACTGCTGTGGAGGTTCCATCGGGGGATGACCCCACATCAAAAGTCGCCGGGTTCGGGGCCGTGTCGCCATCGTTGCTGACAGGGATGTTGCCGCCGACGATATCTCCGATGCGGAACGGCCCGGAAAATGCCCATGTTGTGGGGTCTGTCGGGTCACCGGTCGCACTCTGTGAGAGATGGATGCCTGAAACATTAAGTGAACCTGCGCTCGTATTCGTATTATTATAGGCATAGTTAAAATTCTGCACCTGCAATTGTGCGAGATATTCAAATTCGATCCCGGTGCTCCCTGGCCCGTGTGCAGTAATGTTCAGCAGGGAAGCACCGACCGTTTCTATATCAAAGTTGATGCTGCCAAGATTCTGGGAGCAGAACACCAGATTTCCGATATTCCATGTTTGAGGGTACGTATTGTCGGAACTGGATATAGAGAGCACCGTCCTTATTTGGTCATCATTATTGGTAATGGTCGCGACATCTATGGTGTTGAATTGGTAAAAAGGGGCGCCATAGACAGGATTTTCATCCCACGAGCCGGATATGGTGAGATTGTTGAACTCCAGCCAGTTCAAAGGGGTGCTGTCCGTATCGGAGATCGCAAACGATGCAGCGCTGATAGTGTACTGAGAGTCTCCAAAGTTGTACGTGATGCCGGCCTGTGCCGAGATCTGGGAAAGCTCACTATCGCCCACAACTGTCATCCGGGCATACAGGGTGGAACAGGGAAGAAGAGTAATGACGATAAATGCGCTTAATAATAAATAGATGGCCCCGGATGTAATTATGGGATTGCGATAATTCATATTCTCGTTCATCCTCTCATGACTGTCGTCGTGTGCTGTTCCGTCTCCCTCTTCCACAACACTTGATCAATTCATTCTATAAAGAAAAGAAAGGAGACCGGGTAAACCCCGGTTCTCCTTTCTGAAGACTAACTTAATTAGTGGGCCCAGATGTCTACCCAGCTGCCTGCATGTATGTCAAGACCGAACTTTGAGATATAAATATCGCCCAGCGTCGCAGTACCCGTCCCTGTGAGAGTAGCATTCGGGGACAGCTCAACCGCTGCGGTGATAGGTCCAGTCACATCAATAAGAAACTCGGTCGGGAATGAGATGTGGACCACGGTGGTAGGAACGACAGTGGGAGTGATACCATAAGCCGTAAGTTCAGCGAACAGGGTGTTCAGACCCACGTTGCTCGCCCCACCTAATCCGGCGATCACTGCCTTTGTCATTGCTTCACTCGTAATGTAGCCTGTGGGAATACTCAGTGACGGTATACCAGCATTCAACGAGGTGATTAGGGCCGGGAGCTGTGCATAGATACCCAAACTGGTGGTGTTAATATCAATGGCTACTGTCCCGTTGATGGCGATCGGCCCGCCGATAACAAGGCTATTGAGACCGATAAAACCAGGTGCGGTATCAGCCATCCAGTTGGTGGCAGTAACATTGGCAAATCCCTGTCCTGATGTTCCCGGGACTGCTAATGGAGCAAAACCATTCAGGTCACCCCATGATATATAACCCAAGGTGAACTGGTCAACGGTTACATTCACAGCAAACCGTACGCCTGAAGAGCCGCCACCATCACTCTGCTTGTCAGCAGAGTAAATGTCAACATAGCTCCAGGGGTTGATGTATATAGACATTTCACCCATAGTGACTTCGCCCAGGTTCTGGCTCAGATTGGAATCAGCTATAGCAGCCGTCGCTGCAGCAGAGCTGCGCGGGGACAGCCCGATATCAAATTGCAGCGAGTCCAATGAGATCTCAAGAGCGCCAAGGCCAAAACGGACAAACGTCGTGCCAGCGCCCAAAGACTCTGTCACATAGGGACCCCCACCCCAAGAAGGAGTGGTGCTTACCGTCATGGCGCTATTGGTGGTTGCCACGTCAATGGTGATCGGCTTCAGCATCAAAGTGTTGTAGCCGTTGTAGTTGTCAGTAGCCTCCATGCGAGCCGTTACGGTAAGGTCGGTGATATTGAAGTTTGCCATACCAATGTAACCACCGCTAGAGTTGGCTGGTACAGTCCATGGGTTGTAAATACCGGTGATACCATCTGAGTCGCCCCAGGCCATGGTGCCGATGTGGATGTCCATTGATACGTTGGCGTTGATGTTCACGCCGGCCTGACCGGTTACATTCGATAGATCCGTATCTGTAACCGGGGTCATTGCCCATACTGAAAGGGGCAGGAGAAGAATAGCCAGAATAGTCAATACTCTCTTCATAACTTTTTGCCTCCACTTTGATTTTTTTCTCAGTTGCTTGGTTCTTTACCAATTTCCTTTTTTACTGACGCATCATTCATTCGTTCCTAACGCCCAGGCATCACCTCCTTTTCTTTTTACCTTATGGAAAAGCACAGGGCTGGGAGAATCATTGCGCAAGTGCACTCTCCCAATTGTATCACATTGATAGTGCATGTAAGCGTGTGTGCCCTGTGTGCTTTCATAACTTCTTTACTCACTCCTTCTCGACATCCCTTCTTTAAGGATGTGTGATCGTGGCATTGTTCCAATAGAACCACCAGCCGCTCGCCGAGAGTTGCATATTGAATTCGGAATTAGTGCTGGTGATCGTACTCTGGCCGAGGTTAGCCCTGTATCCTTCATAGACCAGGGTACCAGGGGTACCGAGAGCGGTAGAGGTACCGGGGCTCCCGCCGGTCTCAATTCGTCCGGAAAATGAGTTGAAAGTGGCGCTGATGGGGCCGGTCATCGAAGGGGTACCGACCATGAGACTCGTGAGGGTTCTTGCTGTATCGTCGGTAATGTTTGTAAAATTTGCCTGGATATAAAGTCCCTTTAACACAAGATCTTGTGTCGGCGACCCCAGTGATACATTTGTCCAGTCTTCATCCCAACCATTGTTATAATAACCCATCTTCAGGGAATCGATCTGGGTGAATGTTGCTGCTTGAATATTTAAATATGCCCTGGTTACGCCATCTTGAATGCTGAAGGTGGAAAAACCGGCGGCAGTGACATCAGAGAGCTCATTATCATTCATCTGGACCATGGAGCAATTGTAAGACTGCTGCTTGTCCATGATATAATCGTGCGCCCCCATGTCCGTATCCTGGACATTCACGGCTGCATGAATTGGCATGGACAGCATGATGAGCACTCCCATAGTAAAAACAAGTGTCAAGAAACTTTTCATCATTAAATTGCTATTCATATCATGAATTCCCGGCATGAATAGGCATCTGATAGTCATACAGTTCACATATCAGCAATAAGCATGCCATATAATAACATCTATAATTCAATAAGTTATAATCTATGAGCAGTCTGGCTTTAAGGAAAATGGAAATTAATTTCCATGCCCCGAGGAAAAGATTTTCAATAAAAGTTCTCTCAGTTCCTCGGGTCTAACATCCTGAGTTAATCACATTTCCAGGAATACCGAAAACTTCAATCTATGCAAATCCATAGAGGTTACTGCTTCACATCTCCAAGACCGGTCAAAGAATAGGTGATGCCGTTGTTTGTCCCTGTAGCACCGATAGCAAGACTCTTCGGAACTTTGATCCCTTCCGTGCTCACCCCGGACACATATGTGGCAAGTCCGGTGAGGTCAATGGTGTTATTCAGTGTTAATTTCACATCGTACACATTGTGGGGTGTCGGATTGTAGTGAATTGTAATGGTCCCATCGAATGTATTACCGAGATCGTCTTTCCCGGATATTGTTGTTCCCGTAGTATTACTACTCAGGGCAATGGTAAGGACAAGGGTATTACCCGTTTTAAACTCGTCTTTCATCTCCCAGTTTCCGGACATGTTGTTTACATTCGGAGAGACGACACTGTAGGTGGTATTGTAATAAAATATCATGGCATTCGTATCTAGTGGATTATCAACATACTGGTAATACCCTCCCGGGAACAGGCCACCTCCAAATAAACTTTTTGTCTGCACAGGGCCTGAGATAAATAAGGATCTGCTACCGGATTGGTAATCGAGCCCGGCGGTATCCCATTCAAAATCGTTCAAATACCCCTGGAAGATGGATGACGGGGCGACTTGTGCGAGAAAAGAGCCGGCTGGGCTTACGTACTGGATATTCGACCCGATAAACCAGGCAGAATAATGTTCCTGATCTTCTGTGGAGATGATCCCTATAGCAAAATTATCACCAAAATATCCCACCCATACTCCGGAAAGATCCTGTTTTACATAAGGTTCTTCAAGTCTGCTGGCACTGTTACTTGAACTGCAACCTGCTGCAAAAAGCATTGATGCAAACAGAAGGACGAGGAGTCTTTTGTTTTTTTCGCCTTTTATCATCTCGGTCCCTCCTTATTCGAGAGATAGTATCACCCAAATGCTCTTATCATTTAACAGAAACAGGAGAATCATTCCAGGCAATATTTACTTAATGAGAAAAACCTTTTCTTTTTAAGTAATTCCCCTTATTCTTATAAGAACATGGGCAACAATTCTTCCAGCAGAGATTTTGGGGGCAGAGCATCATTTCAGAGAATCGGCATACTCGCCTCGTGTATCGTTGTAACCCTATACCTTTCAGGTTGCACAGCCCCCTTTACCTCTTTTACCGATGAAAGTACAACCGCCCACGTCGTGAGGATGAACGGAGACAGATTGGCAGGGGGTATAAGCTCTATCCAGCTGAATGCCCAGCGATTTGAAAAAGAAGGCAAGGTTTCATATTCACTTTTCATCATATACTCAGGCCCGACCTTCCTTAATATCGGACCGGGAAAATCCCTTGTGCTCATTATTGACGGACAGCGTAATGAGATTTTCGGAGGTGGATCGATACAACATCGAAATGTTCTATCAATCGGGCTTGTGGAGGAGACCGCCTATTACCATGATCTGGACCCGGAACTGTTTTATCGGATTGCGCGTGCAAAAAAGGTCGATGTCGAGATTCATGGTTCTTCCGGTGTTGTCACCCGTTATTTCAAGAAGAAGAATTTTACAAAATTCAAAGTGTTCTGCGATCTTTATATGGATAAGGCTATACCTATGCCCAATCCTTAAGCCACAAAATAAGAGGAAGATAGAGATATGTGCAATGTTTTTCCTACATTTGAGATGAACTTTTCCTCTATGGAGCTGCACTTTGTGGTGATAAAAAATTAATGCTTAAAATAACAAGGCCCTATAAAAAATCACATAAGGAATATTTTTTGCTACATATGATATAGTCAAGAGACATGAGTGCTGTGCCATGTTTTTATGGCATACTATCATATTGAAATGCCTATCCGGGGCTCAGGAGACTGGGGAATGAAGAAGATACTCATTTTAGTATCTTATTTGATCTTGGCCATGACACAGGTTGTTTATGCATCGGGGGGAGATCAACTGTTCCAGTCAAGCATGGAGGGCCAAGCTATCTCTCTTGTACAGCCTTCAATGACAACCGCTGCGGGCATTATGCCCATAGCCGGAGTCGATGCTTATAAAGACAGCCGGCCCTTGACAGCACAGGTCGAGACGGATGAGTTATCCCATCAAGCTCTTACCACTGTTATCCAGGAAAAAGACAACTTCTATTATGTTAAGACCGGGGGCGCTGTTCCCCTCCTTGACAGGACTTTCCGTAAATTTATCGATTACGGTGCTTCCGTATCTTTCGGAGTGGGGCAAAAGATCAATGAAAACTTGTCACTGACTGTCGCCCTTGATGTAATGATGCTTACCGGCGACTGGTCAATCAGTGGCAGCAGACAATCCGTAGAGATTGCTTCAGAATCTTGGAATCCGATGACCCCCGGTCAGGGAGGCCAGACTACTATCACTGCCGAAAGCCAGAACCCTGTGAACGAAGGGACAGGTTATACCAGTGGAGGGACATACCAGATAACCAGTTCCGAATCTCTGAAGCAGATCGATGTACACACAGATCTTTATATTTTCCCTATCACGTTCAATGCCCTCTACAAATTCGATCAAATCGGGAAGATCAGTCCTTACGTGGGCGGGGGCCTTGGGTACTGTATGGCAAGACGTGATTCAGACAGCGATGCCATCAAGGAAAAATATTTTGCAGGCCCTGATTACATAATTTTCCTGAATAATCATCAGACAGTGACCGGGATGCTGCTGCAATTACTTGGCGGTATGTCGATCCCAATATATAATAAGCTTAAATTTGTAGCAGAGGCTGATGCTACCTGGTATGACCTGAAGGCATTCGACCCGATACTTCAAATCTCTATGGCAACAACCCCAACCCCCCCCACAATCGGCGGTAATGACGTCACCACATATAGCTATGAGAACCCAAAGCGTTTTGGAGTCTTTAACGAGATGTTCGTGGTAGACATAGCTGTCGGTCTCGTCATGCCATTTTGATAAGAACATGGTAATCAGCCATGGGGTAATGGATAAGACCACTGATCTCTTTCATAACTTCATGTTTCACTTTCCTTATCTCCGACTTCCATTGTATAAATAATACAGTATTGAGATTAATATATGAAAATAAATTTATTCACTTTCTTTGAAGGATAGCTAATATCCCTCTTCCGGAGGACAAACCGATGTCTGAAGAGTCAACATCCAAAAAAATCCCAATAAATACCGGCCATGAAATGTTATTTCATAGAGAAGATGACCTGCGCATCAAGGACTATGCCATCGCTTCTTCCATAAATGGTATCGCCATCGGCGGCCTCGATGGTGTGGTCACTTATGTGAATAATGCCGCCCTCAAGATGTGGGGAAGTGATGATCCATCCGAGATCATCGGCAAGTCGGCCACGGTTTTTGCCCAGTCGGAACAGGAAGCGCTTTCTATAATGCATACCGTTCTTGAAAAAGGTGAGTGGTCAGGCGAGATCGTTGGAAGACGAAAGAACGGCTTGCCCATTACGGTTCTCCTGTCTGCATTCCTTGTACGCAACGAGGCTGATACGCCCATCTGTATGATGTGCTCCTTTTTTGATATAACAGACCGCAAGCATATCGAGGAAGAGCTCCGCATAAAGGAAAGCGCCATTGCATCATCCATCAACGGAATAGCTATCGGTGATCTCCAGGGAAATGTCACCTATGTAAATAAAGCTGCACTGAAGATGTGGGGCACAGATAATCCGGCTGACATCCTGGGAAAACCTATAACCGTTTTTGCCCAATCAGAGGAAGAGGCCGTTCAGATCATGAACATTGTCATTGAGCAAGGCTATTGGACCGGAGATATTACCGGTAAAATCATGGACGGTTCCCCGATTACCGTACATCTTTCAGCAAGCCTTGTACGCAATGAAAAAGGAGAGCCGACAAACCTGATGTGTTCTTTCATTGATATTTCCGACCGCAAACGCATTGAGAATGAACTCAGAATCAAAGACAGTGCCATAGCATCATCCTTGAATGGTATCGGTATCGGCGATCTGGCGGGTAATATTGTCTACGTGAATAAAGCGGCTCTTAAGATGTGGGGTGCCGAAGACCCATCAGAAGTCATTGGGATGTCAGCCTTGGAATTTGCAGATTCTCAAGAAGAGGCCCTTAAGGTTTTCGAAGAATTCATGGAAAAGGGCGGATGGTCGGGAGAAATTTCGGGTCGGAGAAAAGACGGCTCACTGATCACCGTGCATCTCACCGCAAGCCTGGTGCACAACGAAAAGGGCGAGCCTATCTGCACTATGGATTCATTCGTGGACATTACGGATCGCAAACGCATGGAAGAGGAGCTCAGGATCAAGGACTTCGCCATTGCATCCTCAATTGACGGAATAGGCATCAGCGACCTTGCAGGCAATATCATCTATGTCAATGAGGCTGCACGCAAGATGTGGGGTGCAGATAATATTTCAGAGGTGATCGGTACCTCTGCTCTCAGCTTGGCCCAGTCTGAAAAGGAGGCCATTGAGATCTACCAGACAGTCCTTGAAAAGGGAAGTTGGTCCGGTGAGGTTTCAGGTTACCGGAAGGACGGGTCCTCCATTACAGTACATCTCACCGCAAGCCTTGTGCATAATGAAAAAGGTGAGCCCATCTGTATGATGGATTCCTTTGTTGATGTTACCGAACACAAACGCATGGAGGAAGAATTCAGGATAAAAGACTTTGCTATTGCATCTTCCATCGATGGGATCGGGATCAGCGATCTTGAGGGAAACATTATTTACGTGAACAACGCCGCACTGAAGATGTGGGGGGCGGAAGATGCCTCAGAGGTACTCGGTACCTCTGCGCTCAGCTTGGCTCAGTCAGAGGAAGAAGCGCTCAAGATTTATAGGATCGTCTTTGAAAAAGGGAGCTGGTCGGGCGAGGCTTCTGGCTACAGGAAGGACGGATCTCCCATAACCGTACACATCTCGGCGAGCCTTGTACGAAATGAAAAGGGCGAGCCGATCTGCTTGATGGATTCCTTTGTCGATATTACCGAACAAAAGCGTATGGAGGAAGATCTCAGGATCAAGGATCTTGCTATTGCCTCATCTATAGTCGGCATCGGTATTACCGATGTTGAAGGTAATATCATCTATGTGAACGATGCCGCAGTTAAGATGTGGGGTGCCGATGATGCATCGGAGGTAATCGGCACATCTGCATTCAACCTTGCCAAATCACAAGAAGAGGCATTGGAGATCTATCAGACGGTCTGGGAGAAGGGAGGCTGGGCCGGTGAGGTATCGGGTTACCGGAAAGACGGCTCACCCATTACCATCCACCTCTCCGTTAACATGGTACGCAATGAAAAAGGTGAACCCATCTGCGGTATGGATTCTTTCGTGGATATCACGGAGCGCAAGCGCATGGAGGAGGAACTCAAGATCAAGGACTTTGCCATTGCATCCTCTATCAACGGGATCGCAATCGGCGATCTCAATGGTAACATCACTTATGTCAACAACTCTTTCATGCGCCTCTGGGGTGGAAATGACGTATCAGAAGTTCTTGGCAAATCAGCCTTGAGTTTTGCCCAATCCAAGAATGAGGCGGATATGATTTTTCATTCCGTCCTTGAGAAAGGGGATTGGTTCGGCGAGATCATCGCAGTCAGAAAGGACGGAAAGCCCATCGCCTTGCAGATCACTGCCAGTATGGTGAAGAATGATGATGGCAACCCGATCTGCCTTATGTGTTCTTTTGTTGATATCACAGAGCGCAAGATCACCGAACAGAAGCTCCAGAGGGCATATGAGAGCCTTGAGCAGCGGGTGGCAGAAAGGACAGAGGAGCTGGTGAAAGCAAATATCAGGCTTAAAAAAGAGATAGAAGAACGCAAGCAGGCAGAGCAAAGCCTCTTGCAGAAAGAAGAAGAGTTGAGACTTGAATCGCTTCACCTCGAAGAAGCGAATACTGCGCTGAAGGTTCTTCTCAAGCGCGGCGAACAGGACAAGAATGAGCTTGAGGAGAAGGTGCTTTCAAACATAAAAGAGCTCGCCCTCCCCTATCTGGAAAAATTAAAACTGGGTAATCTTGACGATAAGCAGGTGGCATACGTTGAAATACTGGAATCGAACCTCAACGACATCATTTCGCCATTCCTGAAAAAGCTCTCTTCCCAATATCTCAATCTCACCCCTACGGAGATCCAGGTAGCCAATCTGATCAGGGACGGTAAATCCACAAAGGAGATCGCTGAAATCCTGAACATATCCGAACGGGCCATAGAATTTCACCGGAACAACATCCGGGACAAGCTAGGCCTGAAGAAATCCAAAACGAACCTCAGGTCTTATCTCCTGACCTTGGCTTGATGCCTTTCGTCACATGGATCATAAATCCTCATGTCTATGTATTATCTTGTTACGTGATGTTTCTAACTCATTGATATTACATATCTCAATTGTTGTTTCTCATTAACAGAACCTTTTAATGGGCAACACCCTCATATGAGATTTATGATTGAACTCCTCTGAAAATAGAACTGATGATTTATCACAGTTATATTCAATTTGGCTGATGCTTCATATTCTTAAAGATATTTATATAAATATAAGGAGACCGAGTATCCCCCGGTTCTCCTTTCTGAAGACTAACTTAATCAGTGGGCCCAGATGTCTACCCAGCTTCCTGAATGTATGTCAAGACCGAACCTTGAGATGTAAATATCGCCCAGCGTCGCAGTACCCGTCCCTGTGAGAGTAGCATTCGGGGACAGATCAACCGCTGCTGTGATAGGTCCAGTCACATCAACAAGAAAATCGGTCGGGAATGAGACGTGGACAACAGTTACCGATTGTTGGTTATAATGCATGTCAAGCTCAGGACCATACATAATTTGGATATAAGTATCAATATATGTAACTACTTCATCCCCATTATTCATATTCCTGTGAGCGGCGATCAGACGATTTATCCATGTTGTGAAATTAGACTCATGCTGATTAGTAAAGTATGGGTAAGCTGGGCTAAGTGATGTCAACAGGGAATAGAGGTACGAATATATTCCGTTTGAGCTGGTATTGATATCAATTGCCACTGTCCCGTTGATGGCGATCGGCCCACCAATAGACAGTTTGTTAAGACCGATATAACCAGGTGCGGTATCATGCATCCAGTCGGTGGCAGTAACATTACCAATTCCCTGTCCTGATGATGTCGGGACTTTTAGTTCCGCAAAACCATTTTGGTCACCCCATGATATATAACCCAAGGTGAACTGGTCAACGGTTACATTCACAGCAAATCGTACGCCTGAAGAGCCGCCACCATCACTCTGCTTGTCAGCAGAGTAAATGTCAACATAGCTCCAGGGGTTGATGTATATAGACATTTCACCCATAGTAACTTCGCCCAGGTTCTGGCTCAGCGTGGAATCAGCTATAGCAGCCGTCGCTGCAGCAGAGCTGCGCGCGGACAGCCCGATATCAAATTGCAGCGAGTCCAATGAGATCTCAAGAGCGCCAAGGCCAAAACGGACAAACGTCGTGCCAGCGCCCAAAGACTCTGTCGTTATGGGACTCCCACCCCAAGAAGGAGTGGTGGTTACCGTCATAGCGCTATTGGTGGTTGCCACGTCAATGGTGATCGGCTTCAGCATCAAAGTGTTGTAGCCGTTGTAGTTGTCAGTAGCCTCCATGCGAGCCGTTACGGTAAGGTCGGTGATATTGAAGTTTGCCATACCAATGTAACCACCGCTAGAGTTGGCTGGTACAGTCCATGGGTTGTAAATACCGGTGATACCATCTGAGTCGCCCCAGGCCATGGTGCCGATATGGATGTCCATTGATACGTTGGCGTTGATGTTCACGCCAGCCTGACCGGTTACATTCGATAGATCCGTATCTGTAACCGGGGTCATCGCCCATACTGAAAGGGGCAGGAGAAGAATAGCCAGAATAGTCAATACTCTCTTTCTAATTTTACACATAGTATACCATCCTAACCGATAAAAAAAATTAATCATTGGTGCAATAGAATCATAGGTGCCATAGGCTTATTTATCTACTTAAAAACAAATCTCGTCTAAATAACCCCAAGATTTTAAAGCAAATAAAATGCCAATGAAATTTCATGTTATTTTAGGTAGTTAGCAGTTGATATTAATGATATTCGAGATTTATGGGAAATATTATTCCATTTATATGGAAGAAGGATGCTGTGTTAATTCAGTATGGTCAAGTCGATGATTTATCTTCTCAGTTTCCGCCTGGTTTCTCGGCGGTGACACACTATTACAACCATACCATCGTTGTTCCCCGCGCCGGGTAGAAGGGGCTGCCAACTGGCGCCCCAAGTCGAGTAGACCGGGGAGATTGCTCTCCCCGGCCCCTCACGGAAGCCCGCCTGCGGATTTCCCGCACGAGCCTCTTCAGCAGTTGTTTCACAGTACAGCAAAAGCCTGTCTCTGCTATCCTCTCAAGTCCTGTTTTGGACTTAATAGAATTCAACAGAATAAAAAATCTAGATCCTTCTTTCTTAACCACTATGATTTTTCATTAATCCAATTACATAAGAAGTGTTCCTTATGTTAGCAAGATCAGGGTCTTTCTTGAGCTGATCCCAATTATGAAATCCCTTGTCAATTGAAATTGTTAACCAATATATGGATTCCTTCTCCATATGCTGTTTTGCATAAATACATGCAATATTATAGTAAACATCAGGATTATTGGGCTGAATCTTTTTTATTTTCTGTAATATATTAATAGCACTAGAACCCTCATTTTTTTCAGAGTAAATGGTTGCAAGGCCATACATTGCAGGAATAAATTGTGGTTGTAAAGAGAGTACCTCTTGATATTCAGCATTGGCACTATCGTATGCACACTCTTGGAGGTATATGTTCCCAAGTTTCATATGGAGAGTAGGATTTTGTGGGTCTGCCTTTATAGAGGCTTTTATACTCCCGATTAGGTTATCAAGACTTAATTGAGCAGATTTAGCAGTATTAAGATAATGATTTGTATCAGTATAAACACTATCATAGAGAGGATCTTCTTCAATAGCCCTTTGAAAACACTCAATGGCTTTTGAATAATTGTTTTTATGAAAGTAAGCTATACCTAAATGGTAATAAACTTCTGGCTGAAACGAATTTATCCTCAAAGTTTCTTTATAATTGACAATGGCCTCATTATAATTCTCTTTAGACAGCATGATATCTCCGCTAAATTTATATGCTTCTCCATATCCTGGATTGAGCTTCAAACATTTAAGAAACTGAGTTAGCGATTCATCATATCTTTTATCATCGAACAGCGCTCTTCCAAGATGATCATAGGCTAATGCATCTTTTGGGTTAAGATTGATCGCTAACCTTGATTGTTGTATTGCCCCATCGATATCTCCTTTATTTAATAAGGCATTTGCCAGATTAACATGTGCAGCTGCAAAATTAGGACTTATTCTCAATGCCTCAACACAGTGTTTTAAAGCACCATCAAAATCCCCTCTATCCATTAGGTCTACTGCTAGATTATTATGAGCTATGAAGTTATTGGAAGTAACCTTGAGGGCATGCCGGAAAAGCGTATTACTATTTTTCCAATACCCTACTTGTATCCATGAAAAAACTATAAGAATGGGAATGACTATCCCTGTTAATGTAACAAGCGCTATCTTCTTGAATTGCCATTTGTCGAGCAATTCGGGTATACCCCAGGCAACCATGACAAATATCCCTATCAGCGGGATATACGTGTACCGGTCAGCCATGGACTGTGAGCCCACCAGCACGATCCCGATCACCGGCACCAGAGTTCCAAGGTACCAGAACCAGCCCGTTAGAAGGTAAGGTAATTTTCTCGCAGACATGACAACAATCACGGTGATAGCAATGAGTAACAAGAGGCACATAACAACCGTCAATATGCTGAATTGTTTTGGATAGGGGTAAAATACTGCAAGGTTGAGCGGCCAGACCATCTTCCAGAGATAGGCAACATAGGAGATGATTACATTTTGAATCCTCAATGCAAAGTTCACTCTTTCCAGAGAGTTTACCGCTCCTCCCACTGACTGCGCATAGAACGTTACCCTACTGGCAGCCAGGGCCATAATCATGAGTGGAACCTTTTCCAGAATCAACCGGAGAATACCTCGTGGATTTGTCTTCGGCCACATCGATAGTGCAGCCTGGGAACCATTATCAGTAAGGTTAAGCTCTTCTCTTTTGAGTGGCCAGAAGTCCAGTAACAGCAGTACAAAGGGGAGTGTCACCAGCATGGGTTTAGCCATGAGTCCCAGGCCAAAGAACAGGATCATGAGGAGATATTTCGAAATGGTACGGCTTCCGACGTATCTGTGATAGGCTAGCATGGTGAGCATCCAGAAAAAGGTGCTTAGTACATCCTTGCGTTCTGCGATCCAGGCAACCGACTCCACATGCAGGGGGTGAAGGGCAAAAAGGGCGGCCACTGCAGCGCTCCTCCATAATGCCCCTGTCATTTGGTTAAGGACTATGAGGAGTAGGATAGAGTTCAATACATGGAATATTACGTTAGTTAGGTGATGCATGCCTGGGTTCATCCCGAATATATTCACATCCATCATATGTGATATCCATGTGAGTGGATGCCAATTGGCTGCATATACATTAGTGAATGCCCATTTGATATTTTCAAGGTTCAATCCGGAGAGCACGTGGCTGTTTTCTGTAACATATTTCTCATCATCATATTTTATGAACTGGTGGTCTTTAACTTGTAAATATACGGAGCAAATGGCAATAGTTAAGAACACACAGATAATGGTTACAGGATGTTTTCTAACGAATTTCAGCTTATAATCTGGGATATCAGCTAAAACAGCCTGCTCTGAGCTTGCAACAACTATTTTTCTCTGTGCTGAGCTCTTAATACGAGTAATACGAGTCAATGGCATCAACTCCAAAAATCACTTACAAGAGATTTTCTATCTCTATGACATATAATTCATACGCATGTCCGGTACAACAAGATATGCTTTGATACCATAGCAAGCATCGGAATTTTTTGTAAAGGCTGTTCTTCAAAAAGCTATTTGTAATTCCAGCATGATGAAATTAACACAAAGGATATTGCTTTAGCCGCTTATAGGGATATAATAATACTGAGGTAAAGAGTTATGAAAAGCGCACTGCTGTTTTTTATTATCTTTTTGTTCCCATTTTCCATCTGGGCAATGACGCCGCTCACTGATTCCGAGCTGTCAGATGTCACTGGGCAGGCAGGTGTAAGCATCTTTGTCGATATAACAATGGACATCCACATTGGCGTCCTGGCCTGGGGAGATTCAGACGGCCTTGGATCAAACAACATCTGGGGTGCTCAAACGAATGGCGGATATGTCGGGGTAACGAATTTAACTATCAACAACCTTTACATAGGACCACGCATGGATGCCTACAGCTACAATGAATTATATCCTATCACCATAGATGGAGCTACGGTTATTTCCCATTCAGTTGATGATTCTTATTCCCGAATGGATCTTAGCATCCTTCAGAATCCCCTTATGCCATGGAATACTAGGTTGCATTAGATGTCGATACAAGATGTTTTGTATGTACTTGTCGATCTCTTCCTATGACCTGATAGCTGTAGATTCCTTCGATAACCATGAAGCCTTCTGTAAGGCTGTCACCCATTAAAAGGTCCTGTCAACGAGAAAATAGTTCTCCCATTACAAGAGACGTTTCTCTTGCAGAGTCTACCGTGGCTCCAGCATGGATGGTCATCGTTTCCCGGTACCACACCAGTTATTTCTTTTTCTTGGTTAACGGTCCAGATATTCTGAACCGCACCGGTCACCCATCGGGATCAAGATTAAATAGGCCTGGCTGTTGCGGAGCGGAGAGACAAAAGGGATCTCGGAGCATAGCAACAGCCATTTCCTTATTAACCCCTGGCCTGCTATGCAGGCCCCAGAAAATCATCTGTTCCCTGACATGCCCAAAATATTTTTCACAATACCCTTGGCTCTATGTCCAGACCCGAGTGGTTCATGCCAGAGGCGGATCAGAAAATGATTATCCTTCCCTGCCGGACAATCTTAAATTTTCGGGCATGGGGCGATGGATCAATCAACAACAATGGTTATCAGCCAACCAGTGCACCGAACTCACCGCCCCAGCCATCCTATGAGAACAAGGCTTCCTCCCTGTAAGGAACCTGATCTTTCATGATGTAGTAGCAAGCCCGGGCAATCTTGTTCGCCAGTGCCTTCCTTGCAACAACAGGATTCGTTTTCTGGGATTTGCGCTGATAGTACGCATTTGCCTTTTCACTGTAGATCCTGGCAAAATTACTTGCTTCCATAAATGCCCAGGCCAAATACTTGTTCCCGTTTTTTGTGTTGCCAACCCCCTTCTTCTTCCCGTTGCTGGTATGAATACTGGAAATACATCTGCAATAAGAAGAAAAGTTTCCCACGCTTGGAAACCGGGATATATTCCCAACCTCCAGCATGATGGTCAGTTCGTACTCGTCTTCCCCGAAAACACCAGATACTCGTCAGTTAAGATCTTCCCCAGGTCCTCAGTACTGAGCCTCTTGATTCCTGCTCCATCTATTCTCTTCCCCGTGTTCCGTTCGATCATAGATTGGCATGAGAGGATATTGGCAGTCCTGTGCCTCATCAGAAATGACCGCTTCCTTAAGAGATCTCTCACCGGCCTGTCTTCCTTGGGATATATGTACCCTTCGGGAAGGATGCCAAGCATCAGCATGTGCGCTAACCAGAAAGCATCATGACGGTCATCGGTATACTTGATCCCCTCATACTGATTCATTGCTGAAGGATTAGCCAAATGAACTTTGTATTCCGCATCCATCAGTCCATCGACTAACCAAAACCAGTTATAGGTGCTCTCAACTACGATCCCCTTCACCTCATCACGAAAAGGCTCCAGTGCTTGCAGTATCTCCTCAAGGTTATTCTTGTGCCTCTTCTGGTATACCCTCCTTTTCGATCCACCTTCCATGATACCCATGTACGTGTTCCCTGAATGCAGATCCAACCCTACATACAACTCCCCCATGAAATGCCTCCTTTTTTTGTATCAGTTAACGGCTCTTATGTATGGGAGACTGAACCTTTTATATGGATATCAAGCAAACGGACAAGAGACAGTATGCAGGTATATACTTCACCTTGCAGGTTATTGACCCTCGATTAATTGCCAGGGCATACAATCGAATCAATCAGAGTGATTTGACCACCTCTGACAAGGATGTGTGCGCCTATAGATGGCGGCACGTGGAAGGATAAACCCCTTACCCGCACATGCTTCAACGATTGCCCGAGAGGCGCGCGATGATATATTTCGATAACTGGCATATAGGGCGCAAGGCTATCATTACTTACCTCAGGCCCTACCTTGACCTAACTCAGAAGCATGAATCCAAATGACGAGAGGAGAGTTTGACTGACCCGGTTGATATCTCCTAAAAGGCACACCTCAGCTTGGCGAACATCTCATTATTGTCATTGAACTGCCCGAAGAGAGAGTCATCATACTTACCGCCAATTAAGATCGCGCCGATAGTTCCCTGGAGATTATCAGTGAAGTTATACTTCAAGGATGGCTTAACAATAAAATCTTGGAACTCAATACCATATGCTACTCTTATATTAAATTCCATGGTGTTCTGGAGGAAAAACTGTTTAAAAAGGAATGTCAGCATTGTGTCTAGACCGTCCTTGTTGAAGTAAATGGGTTCGCTTTCATCATAATGAGGGATGAATTGTTGGATGCACTGCATACTCACGCTCGTGTCTCCGTAAATGTAATCCAGGCCGAGGCCATATTTCATTGAATCCTCTTGAATAGGCACATTGGGATCAATGTGGAATACCTGTACATTATTTTTACCACCAGAAGCTAAGTATGCTTTTATGAATTCTGTAAAGATCTCGTTTTGTCTCTCCGTTGTAACCAACTGGGGCAGGACTGTATCAAGTTTCCTATTAAAATATTGATTCTCGAAATATGCATATTCACCGCGAAGGGTAAATGAGCTGATGGTTGTGGTAAAATCAAAACCAAACACATTCATCCTGTGTATCTCGGGAACCATTGTTACTTTGGCATTGACTTCATAATCCAGTGCAAGGGGGTTGTTTAGTTTCACGGTAAGATCTACAGGCGCATCCATCACCGGCATAGGATCATACCCTGTGAAATAGCTGCAAGAGATATCCCATCCAGCGATATACTTCGATACTCTGACTCCCAGTTCAGAATTATCCAATCTGACCGGAGGCAAATCAATATCTTGATATGAGGTATTAACTGGAATATCTAAAGTGTTGGTTTTTATAACATCAGGCGGCTTCAGAACATTTGGGAACCACCTCTCATCAGGCTGTGGGAGACGATATGGTACATATACTGGAATCCATCCAAGCTCTACATTTGCCAAATCCGAATATACATCCATCTTCATCGCGGGGACACCGATCTTGCGCTCAATCTCGTCGTTGGTTCCTCCTTCGGTTAGATCCTCGGTATTCAGGATATCAGTAGGGCTTATCTCATCGAGTCTGCCCCATGCAAACTTCTGTACACCCAGGCGAAAATCGACCTTTCCGGTGTAGATATCAAGATACGCCTCATTGATATTCACATATGGATTCTTGTCCTGGTATATCAGATCAAATTGGTTAAACAGGGCCTTATTTTTCGGATCAATAACCTTGCCGTCATCAACAGCCTGCAAAAAGATCTTTATTGATAACCATGAAGCTGAGCTTGCTTTCAGCTCCAGCCCAAGTTCCTCTGATGGATTCTCTCTGGGTGTATCCCCGTCAAAGGCGTAAACAGCACTTCCCTCAAGATATCCTGTAAGGCTGAGCTTCCCATTTTCCCCTTCGTATTGAAAAGCTTCTGCTTTCAGGGATGTCAGACTTATCCAAAGAAGCGCCGTCAGGACTGCCCCAATAATTCTCAAAGACTAGTTTCCCCTTGTCATATACCTCTCGGTGAAGATATCCTCTTTCAGGCCCGAGTCATACACGATGTTGCTTAAATCAATAATCGTGGCCCTTCCATTCTGTACATTGTGCATCTCGATATGGGTGGGCGTGTTGATCCCCTTGATATTTTTCACATTCTCAAAGATGCCTTGCTTCTGATACTGTCCTTTGGTGTCATAGAAATCAGCCTTGGAAGGTATAAAATTTCCCTTCCTGATCCACAGAATGACTTTGCTATAGAATTCCACTTTCTTGGGTGTGGCTTCAATCACATAACACAAATCCCCCTTCACGGTTTCATCTTTGATAAGGTTGTAGGTATAATCATCAACATCTTGGCTTCCCATATCAAAGAAGGTAAGTTCTGTGCCCATAAAGCTCTCCCCCTTGCCGCTCGCACTGATCTGCCTGACTCGCTGGAGGGCCGGAAGATAAAGCCACTGCTTGTCTTCCTTCAATTCATTGGTCCATACGAGGAAGCTCGTTCCTTTGACATCAGCAGGAGAGTTGAAGAAGACTATTGATTTCGATTTATTGTTTCCATAACGCTTCACGAATGCGTTTAAGTTTCTCTCCCTCTTCTCTCCCTTATTATTCACCAGAATCATGAGCATATCTGCTTTACTGTCCTTTGCTTGATCCAGAAGATCTTCGGACTTTTTGACGATCTGGTAAGCAGTCATTTCAGCAGATTGAACCGAGGTTGCATAAGTCAAAGACAAGGCAAGAAAAACAATGATTGCATAACCGGAATACTCGAATCTCATTTGATGGGCCTCCCTTTAGCTTCTTTTATCGTGGTATCTTCTTTAACCGATTCCATCGCAAAATCTCCCTCTATCCTATCCCATGGCAGTTGTTAAATTTCAGTCACAAAATCCTTTAGCATTGAGAGATCAACATCCAGTGCATCTATATCTATATACAGGTAACCGCCTCCTGCAGACACGGTAATGGGGTTTCCCATCGTATTAAGCGCCAGGAATGGTTTAAACCCATCAAGGCTCATAGTAAAAACCGGGTCTCCCGGGGATTTCCCGAGCATTGTCGGCAATTGGTTAATAATATCGTTTACAAGGTCGGAGTGATCAAATACACCCAGTTTACCAGTATTATCCTTCATCACAAGAAAGTGACAATTTTCAGGTATTGAACTGATAGAGAACGCAAGCTCATTGTTTTCCACCTTAACATCAAAGATAAGATCAAGATCGACCGATGCCTGCCACTGGGGCTGACCATTAAGAAGATATTCTAAGTTTATGCCATCAACCTCCATTCTTACCTGAGAAGACCGAAGATCTAACACAGGTGGGACGCTGAAACTCATTATGGTTTCCTGCGTGTCGCTCTGATTATTCATGAACCCAGGAAAATCTTGGCCTAAAATAGGACTTAATATTTGATAGATATTCCACTGGAATCCACTGGTGAAAAGCTGAGCCAAAATCCAGTTAATATTATCCTGAGAGATTACCAGGCTCAGATTATCTCCCGCCGGCAGGCTCAAGTCCCAGACATATGATGAGAGTATGCCTGGTACATCAGGGAAATCGAGAACTTGAGATCCATTGTTAGAGGTGTCTATAGCAAGTGATATTGAAGTCAGGATACTATCGATACTTGTGGAAAGATTTTCAAGATTCTGAATAGTGTCCTGTGCGAGAGCCTCAACTACAAGTTTCCCTAAGAAGTAATCTTTGAAGCTGACAGATGCAACATCCTGAACATCGAGAGTAAGCATGTTTCCGCCCGAATTGCTCGAAAATGTGATGAGGAATGTTGCATTTATTGTGAGATCATTATCCGTGGTGTTTATGAGAGCAAAACCGAAAAGGGAGATTGCATTGAGGTCTACATCTTTGATGGTGAAATTTGCCTGAACACTTTTTGTATTTGGATTGCCGGTATCCTGAATAGAAAGGGAATTTATTACAATATCCGATGTCTGCGAATCATTGTTGCCATAGGTGAGATTGGTAACAAGCCCATAATATTGCGACTTAATGTTATCAAAGGCCTTATCTACCATGAGCTGGCAGAGATCAATAATTATTCCATTGAGGTTAGAGCTTCCCCCGGATTGATTTTGAAGGGTACTTGTCTGTACCGAGTTTTTTTCTGCAATATATAAGCCTGCACCGAGGGCAAGGACATTTGAAGATGTATCCTCTGGTATCCCATAGAGATCTATAAAAAGATATTTCGAGAGATCCATGTTTTGGTCGTCCAACAAGGAACCAATGTCAACAGTGGAATTATTAACCGTAATGTTTAAAGGCAACTGATCGCCAAGATAACTGAAAAGGGACTGGATGTCCGCCACGAGGGGAGAACGTTCGACAACCTGAAGGCCGGAAGCAATTTTTTCCTCTATGACAGACCTCATGAAGAAATCATTCTGGAAAGAAACAAGAGGGGTTCCTAAAAAGTCGAAAACCAAGCCACGCCGGCCATCACTCCCTTGATCTTCAAGGGCAATATACATATCTACCATGAGATTATTATTACTCGTGGTTATGAGATTCTGACCAGAGAGATTTACTGCTGTCAGATTCACATGAGGTATTGTGAATGTGAGATGCATTATGGCATTTGGATAGGCATCATCGTGTACGGGTTCAAAGGTGTTAACTTCAATACCAAGGGAGTTGGCATAGCTTAGGCTCGATATAGTGCTTGAATTCTGAGTTAATATATTCTGAAAGGCTTCTCCCACCATCTTATCGAGTATTGATGCCAAGAGATCATGAGTCCCATCAAGTAAATCCTTAGAAATGACTACGCCGACCCCGTTAAGGATGAGTTTATCACCGGAAACATCATCCACGGTCTTGAATACGATTTTCTCTTTAGATGCCAGTTGGGTTTTATTAATTGCCTGCACAAGTACACTTGAATATAATCTGTCGCCATTTATAGTGAAATCAGCCTGATACGTGTCACCTTGTTTTATTGCTTCAACTTGATACATCCCGCCATCACTGAGAAAAACTTTGTCAATATTGGATGTATCTCCCTGTATAGTGACAGCAAACCGCTTATTGCCCGGTTCAACATATTGTCCATTGTACGCTGGTACATACTCGCCCGATGTCGTCTGAATTTGGAGCTCAATCGGGTTAGAATCCTGAAATCCCAAGGCATCCACAGATGCCCCAGGATCGTCTATGGATTCACCGCTGATTTTATGGCCCGAACCGCCACCCGAACATGATATAATGAAAAAATGAAGGAGAATCACAACAATTAGTGTTGGAAAATGATTATGCCCATTCATGTGTTTATTTTCTCTTTCACATCAAACTCATGATAACCAAATTAGACATCAGCGCACTTCATCTCAAACCACCTGGCAATATTTTTGAACATGTGATAAGATTATATCTCATATTCACGAATAGTTAGTCAATAATGAATTCTCATTACTTTCTATGACTCATAAGCCTTATTCTGCAATATTCATTCCTCGCATGTGGTGATGGTTTTCTTAAAATATGCCGATAAGACTCAGAAGTAACATACTGTGTTAGTTGTGTTTCTTCACAATTTTTCCTCGGAGAAACGTTGATGTTGCTAGAGGATCATCACAGAGAAACATAATAAAAATGGAAATATTTTTCATATGAATAAGGTTTTTTTTCCTCTCTCGGCAGTGATCCTAATTTAAAGAAAATAAAATCTTCGATGATTACCCCGGATATTCTATCAGATTCTTAAAATTATTTTGACATATATCCATGACAGCGATAATGGTGCAAATATTGCATCTAATATAATTACATAGTTAATAATAAAACATGCATGCATATTCAGGGGGATGCTATGAAGATGTTCTTATGGGGAATCGTCATCTGGGCACTCCTTACTGCCTGCAGTAATGACAGTATATTTCAGGGGATATCTCAAAATTCCAGTTATGATGCTAAGATCTCGGATGCAGAAATAGCAATTGATAATTCAGATTATGATGATGCAATTACGGAGCTTAGCGTCATGTATAATACCACCACATCACCTGATCCCACAGTGGGACCATTGCTGGCTTCGGCATTCATGGGGAGGGCAGGTGTTGACATCACCAACTTCATAGCTAGTTTCACGAGTTCGGGTCTTGGTCCACTTGACTACGTTGCCTATATGATCTCTCCATCTAAAGTCACAATCAATGAAAATGGAAGATATCTTGATGGTACAGCAGTGCCCGGTTTCCTCAGCGACCTATCCGCAGCTGAATCAACGCTCCAGGCCCTCGTTACCAAAGGGTACGCTACTAGTGATGATGAGATTCAACTCGGCATGGCCTCAGCAGTACATTTCATCATGAATATGGGTAATAAGACAGCAGATGCACTAGATACTACGTTGAGTGACTCGTATATAACAGCTCACGGTATACTACCTGTTCCTATTAATACTGCGGCTTACCAATTTTACAGTACATCGAAGAATTCTAGCTGGACTTCAGTAGGTCCAAGTAGTTTCAGAGAAGATGTTGCCAGCGGGGCTGTGCTTTCCTTTCAAGAGGATCTTATAAACATCAACAATGCCATTATTGCCTTCAATGAGGCATTCCCGAAACCGAGTGAAAAGAACCAGATGAAAGACAACCTGAATGCCTTCCTTTATTCGGCTCTCGGAATTACGTCGGATAAAACCGTAACCGATGGACTCATACTGGCTTACACAACTGCAGAATTAAACGCATATGTACAACGACTCGCGACACAACAATGATCGAATACATGGTACCCTGGGGTCAATCATGAAGAAGTGTTTTGTATTTACATCTGTTTTATTGCTTTTGTTCTCTTGGAACACTTATGCAGAAGAGTTACCGTACATATACAAGGGAGCGAGGCCTATGGGGATGGGAGGGGCCTTCGTCGCACTCTCAAATGATGCGAATGCTCTGTTTTACAATCCTGCAGGACTTGCTGATATCAAAGAAAGCCAGTTATCTCTTGCAGTCATCGAGATTGAATCCGATAATGGGGGATACAGGTTCACTGATGATGCCTTGAAAGTCGACTTCGATAATTCAAAGGAAGTGGCTCAATTCCTGCGAGGACATATTGGTGATTACGGTCATGTTGGGGCATCCTTCTTTCCAAACTATTCTAGCCCTGACTTTGCCTTCGGCCTCATAAGTGCTGCGGATTCCAACCTCCAGGTCAGAGACAGACAGTATCCGAAATTAGATGCCGATGCCATTGCGGATGAAGGGGTATGTACAGGGTTTGCTCACTCTTTCCTTGATAACAATCTTCTTGTCGGCGCAAATCTGAAATACATCTTCAGGCAAAGTCTTGAACATGAATACACTATATCAGACATGACCACAAGTGGTTTCAAAGACCGGGTTCGGGATGATATTAATCATGGAAGCGGATTACTGCTTGATCTCGGGATGATATATAAAATCCAGGGCGCCCAGGAGGGAACCGACCGGGGGCCTCTCCAATTAGGGATTAGCATGAATAATCTCATCGGAAATAAACTCGGAAAAGCTGAAGATATCGACCCCCATGTTGACCTTGGTATTTCCAAACGAATAGGGAAAATAACCCTGGCAGCCGATTATGTGGATATCTTCCATCAGGAGGGAGAAGATCAGGACGTGGGGAAACGCATCCATCTCGGCCTGGAATATGCTGCTACCAAGATACTCAACCTGAGAACAGGGATTTACCAGGGTTACTTGACTTTTGGTATAGGCCTCAATACGAAGTACCTAAAAATTGATATGCTCACCTATTCAGAAGAAGTCGGCACTTATTCCGGACAGCAGAGAGATAGACGTTACATGCTTAGCTTTGGACTCGGGATTTGATTGTATACCTACCAGCCATACCGTGATAAGTGGATATAAAATTCAGCCATGACGAATGAGGTAATCGACGAAGTCTTCAAAATCCTCTCGCTTGAGATAGACAAATTACAGGAACCCATAGTCGGCAGGGTTGCGCGGGATAAGAATCCGTTCAAGGTACTCATCTCCACCATGCTTTCCCTGAGGACCAAGGATATTACCACAGAACATGCATTCAGGAGGTTGACCGCCATTGCCTCATCCCCTGAAGAAATATCTCATCTGCCGTTGGAAGCCATTGAAAAGGCCATCTTTCCCGTCGGCTTTTATAAAACAAAGGCCAGGAACATAAAAGAAACCTCCAAGATCATCATTAAGAAACATCGTGGCGAGGTCCCCGGAGATTTCAATGATCTCTTATCACTCCCCGGGGTCGGAAGAAAGACCGCGAACCTTGTCATGATCCTCGGCTTTGATCAACTGGGCATCTGTGTAGATACACATGTACATAGGATAACGAATCGCTGGGGATATGTTTCAACCAAAACACCGGCTGAAACCGAGATGAAGCTCCGGGAGATCCTTCCAAAACAATACTGGAAGGATATCAACAACTACCTGGTACCCTACGGCCAGTATATATGTGTCCCCGTGAGCCCGCATTGTTCACGATGCAAGCTCATCACCTATTGCAGTCGGACCGGTGTCAGATCATCACGATAATCCTTGCCGCCCTATCTCTTATTTTCACAGACCATGAAAGCCTCGCAGATCTTTTTGCTAACAGCCCGTCATCACTGTAATTATTGACGCACCAGGTTGACTATGCTACTGATGCACCTATTGTGAAAATTCCGATACGGGTAGCCCTGGCCATTTTATGGAGATCCTTATTTATTCAAGCTGCTTGGAATTTCAAAGGAATGCAGAACATCGGGTTCACCCATGCAATTCTCCCAGGACTCAAATATCTCATACCCGAGAGATTGCCGGAGGCTATTAAGCACTACATACCATTCTTCAACACCCAGCCATACATGGCTCCTACTGCGATTGGGGTCTTTCTCCACCTTCACAAACAAGGGGATGAAGAGTTGGTTGAAAAGATCAGCCCCTCACTGACCGGGTCCCTTGCCGCTATCGGCGATACCTTTTTCTGGGCCACCCTGAAACCCATCCTGGCCCTGGCACTCCTGATTTCAGCCATTATGGATCAGCTTTGGGGGCTCTTCGTTGCCCTTGTTCTCTATGATTCCGTGCACCTATGGATTATGGCAAGGGGATTTTATCAGGGATACCGATATGGGCCACAAGGCGCCCTCGCGCTGGGACACATACTCTCCATCGACTTTTCCAAGCACATTTCCCTTTTCATCCCATTTCTCTCCGGAGTTGTTCTCTGCCTTGCTCCAAAATGGATCGGAGACGGCCATGCTCTCATAGCCGGACTCTTCATCTTTGTCACAAGTATATTCCTTATAAAACTGCGCGTGAACATACTCTGGTTAGTATATGGAGTATTTACACTATCCATGTTATGGACTATGCTACGATGAAAGAAGAGCATGTCACCATAGTGAATAAACTCGGTATGCACGCCCGATCAGCTGCATTATTCTCCAAGCAGGCCTCGGGATTTTCCTCAAAAGTAGAGGTGATAAAAGATCATATGAAGGTGAATGGAAAGAGCATTATGGAACTGCTCACTATTGCCGCGGTGAAAGGATCCAAGATCATCATCCGCACAGACGGCAATGACGAAGAGGATGCCATTAAATCACTTATATCTCTGGTAAAAGACGGATTCGGGGAACGATGATGTCACAACAACAGGTCCATATCCTCCACGGCGTTCCCGCATCAGCAGGCATTGCCATAGGTCAAGCGGTTGTCATCGATACGAAAAAGATCGAGCGGTATCCCAAGCTTCGTGTTTCCGAAGACCGGGTGGAAGATGAACTCAAGCGTTTTGATGATGCCACGGTCCTTTCCCAGAAGCAAATCGGCGAGGCCATTCGCATCCTGGAGTCGCATAATGTCATAAAGGAACATTCTCTCATCCTTGAGACCCACCTCCTCATGTTGAAAGACCCGGCCCTCATTGACCGGGTGAAACAACTCATATCCGAAGATTATATTAATGCAGAGTGGGCCTTGAAAATTGCCATCCAAGAAATAGAGCAAGCCTTTGAGGCTATTGATGACGACTATATCAAAAGCAGGGTAACCGATACTACATTTGTCGGCGAACGTCTGCTACGAAACCTTATTGGGAAAATGACCAGCGGGTTTCATCTCCTCGATAACAGCATCATCGTAGCACATGATCTCTCTCCTGCTGATACTGCCATGCTCAATAAGAACAAAGTGATGGGTTTTGCGACAGATGTCGGCGGCCTTACCTCACACACGGCCATCATCGCCCACTCACTCGAGATACCGGCAGTCGTGGGCCTTGAGAACGCATCATCCGTTATCAATCCGGGAGACAACCTGATCCTTGACGGTATCTCAGGGGTCGTCATCGTCAACCCTTCCGAGTCCCAGGTCCGTGAATATCAGAACAGGGCAAGGTCTTACCTGAGCCTTGAACTGAAGCTGAAGGAAAAGGCCAAGGAACCTGCTATTACCAAGGACGGCAAGTATATAAAGGTAAAGGGTAACCTTGAGTTCAAGGAAGAGGTAAAGACCGTCCTTGATCACGGGGCAGAAGGGATCGGCCTGTATCGGACGGAATTCCTGTACCTCATCCGCAAAGAGATCCCCACTGAAGAGGACCATTTCGAGGCATACAAGACAGTTGTGGAGACAGTCTCTCCTTTCAATACCATCATCCGCACCCTGGATCTAGGAGGAGATAAATTCTACTCCAGCTTGAGCAGGATCATCAGCGAGAGAAACCCTGTCATGGGGTTGCGTGCCATTAGACTGTGCCTCAAGGAGGTGGATATCTTCAAGACACAGCTGAGAGGCATTCTCAGGGCGAGTCACTATGGCAACACCTCCATCATGTTCCCCATGATCTCCGGCATGGAAGAACTTGCAAAGGCCAAGGAGATCCTCGAAGATACCAAACTGAGTCTGAAAAAAGACGGTATCCCCTTTGATGAGAATATCCGGGTAGGGATCATGATCGAAGTCCCGTCTGCAGCGGTCATTGCGGATATTTTTGCAAAAGAGGTGGATTTCTTCAGCCTCGGCACAAACGACCTCATACAGTACTCTATCGCCATTGATCGCGGCAATGAATATGTGAACTACCTCTATGAACCTCTGCATCCTGGTGTGCTTCGCCTTATCCAATTCACCGTCGATGCCGCGCATAACGCTGGCATCCCTGTGTCCATGTGCGGTGAGATGGCCGGGCGAGAGATCTATACCCCTATCCTTTTAGGTATGGGTATTGATTCGCTCTCAACAAATGCCTTTGCCATTTCCCACGTAAAAGAGATGGCCCGGAAGATCAGTATTGAGAAGTGTAAGGGCATCGTGAGCCACATCTTTGAGATGAGGACCGCTGCCGAAATTTATGAATTCATGAGCAAAGAGATAATGGAAAATGCTCAAGACATCTTTGAGCTTGCCTGATACCCCTCTGATCACCCTTGAAAAGAGGCATTATCGATGAAGGACCCTGAAGCCAAAAAGAACCTCTGCCTCAATAAGACCGCCAGGCATTCTTACGAAATCATCGAGATCATCGAAACGGGCATTGTGCTCGGTGGGCCTGAGGTCAAGTCGCTGAGAAACGGCGGGGGAAACATCAGGGACAGCTATGCCCAGGTAAGAGGCGCGGAAGTATTTCTGAATAATTTCCATATCAGCCCATATGCACAAGCATCCATTTTCAATTATGATCCCACCCGACCGAGAAAACTCCTCATGCACAGGCGGGAGATCATCAGGCTTGCCGCAAAGGTAAAGGAAAAGGGGCTCACCTTGATCCCTTTAAGCCTCTACCTCAAGGGCAACCGCATCAAGGTGGAGCTGGGACTTGCAAAAGGCCGGCGTGCCCATAGTAAAAAAGAGGCCATCAAGGAAAGGGATATCCAGAGGGAGGCGGCAAGAGAGGTGAAATCGTGGAGATAAAGATAAGAGATATTGACTGTGAACGGTTGTTGAAAAGGTCTCTCGCCAATGGCGGTGACTTTGCCGAGCTCTACATCGAGCAGAGAAAGGGTACATCCATCATCTGTGAGGCCCATAAGATAGAGAAATTTCTGATCACCGATGAGTCAGGGATTGCCTTGAGGATTGTTATGGGAGGGCGGTCCGCCTATGCCTATACAAATGATGCATCTTCGCTGGATGAGCTGGCCGATACCGTAGCCTCGGCTGTGAAGGCAGGAGGCTTTTCAGGTTCCATATCGCTGACGCAGAGACCATCTGCCTCGGTAGTCCTCATGAAAATCGACCCAGTGTCGGTTGATGCCCAAGAAAAGATCGCTCTCGTACGGAAGGCCGAGGCAACTGCATGGGAAATGGACAACTCTGTAATACAAGTTAAGGTGATCTATGGAGATGGGTCAAGGAGCGTCTTCATTGCAAACTCTTTAGGATTCATGGCTGAAGACTCCCGCGATTCCATGATATTCGCCGTCCAGGGTATAGTTGCAAGGGATTCACTCATGGAGACAGGTTATGAACCCGTCGGGGGTACACGAGGGTTTGAACTGCTTAAAGAGATCCCTCCTGAAGAAATTGCCCAAAGGGCCATCAGCAGGGCATTGAAGACTATAACGTCTCGAAGGGCTCCTGCCGGTACTATGCCGGTCGTTCTCTCAAGTGATGCCGGTGGCACAATGGTGCACGAGGCTATCGGACACGGCCTTGAAGCAGACCTTGCCGGAGAAGGTCTTTCGGTCTACTCCGGCAAGATCGGCCAACAGGTAGCATCACCGGCTGTTACCGTGATCGACGATGGCACCATAAAGGGCCTGCGCGGCAGTATGGGCTGCGATGACGAAGGCAGCCCGACCGAACGGTCGGTCTTGGTGGAGCGTGGCATCCTCAAAGGGTTTATGACCGACCTTATTACCGCTTCCAAGCTCGGGTTACCGCTCACCGGGAATGCCAGGAGGGAATCCTATCGTCACAGGCCCATACCACGCATGTCCAATACCATGATCCAGCCGGGAATCCTGGATCCGGTGGATATCATCAAGAAAGCCCATACAGGGATCTTCGTGAAGAAGATGGGCGGCGGCCAGGTAAACACCGTGACAGGTGACTTTGTCTTTAACGTTTCCGAGGGGTACCTTATTGAAAACGGGATCGTGGGTGAATCCATCAGGGGGGCAACTCTCATAGGGAACGGTCCTAAGATCCTGAATTCAATAGAATTGGTGGGCAGTGACCTTGGTTATGGAATCGGTACATGCGGGAAAGACGGCCAGGGTGTTCCTGTAGCCGATGCCCAACCTACCCTGCTCATTCCTGAAATCACTGTGGGAGGTGAGATCCGCAATGAATAAAGTAAAAGCCATACAATACTTTTCAATTCTTTTTAGCCTGCTCATTCTTCAGGGATGCGCATTCGTCTCGTTTGATCTCGGGAGTTTCTTACAGTTCCAGCCCTATGAGGAGCGAGTGCTTAAAGAAGGATCAAAAGACAAGATCCTTGTGGTTGAGGTGCTTGGAATCATCACCACTACCACCGTAAGGGACAGCTTCATACCTAGGCAGGGAACCCTCGAAAGAATGGATGGGGTCCTGGAGATGGCAAGCCAGGACAAGGCCATTAAGGGTATCCTGCTCAAGATCGATTCACCCGGTGGGGGTGTGACGGCATCAGACCTGGTGTTCAGAGAGATCAAAGACTTCAAGGAGTCCCGCAAGATTCCAATCGTAGCTTGTATAACAGGCCAGGGCACGTCAGGTGCTTATATGGTGGCCCTGGCCGCAGATCGTATCGTAGCCCTACCCTCTGCGGTAGTGGGCAACGTGGGTGTGCTGCTGCCTTCCATCAGTCTGGAAGGGCTCATGGACAAACTCGGCATCAAAAACCAGACTTTAACCTCGGGAAAGCTCAAGGACTCCGGCACTCTATTGCGCGATATGAACAAGGATGACAAGGCCATCCTGGAGGGGATCGTTACGGAATTCAGTCAGGATTTTATTGCCAAGGTAAAGACCATCAGACCGGTGAAACCCGAAGATCTTGCTGTAATCGAGGATGGCCGGGTAATGACTGCTTCAACAGGCATGAAATATCATCTCATCGATCAAGTGGGTTACTACGAGGATGCCATGAAGACTATGGAATCGCTTTCTCAAACAAAATCCCCCACTGTTATCGTGTATCGGAGGAAAGGAGAGAATAAGGGAGGATTCTATTCATGGCCGTAATACCCATTTAAGAATCTGCCTCTTCATGAAAGAATATATAAAACATCTTTGATCATGTAAATAATTATGCCTGAATGATTGTTTATATTGCATCCGGTCACAACCGATTATATCTTTATATGGTTCTACATAAAAATGCACTACTGAAGGGGTTGAGAGCTTAAGAGGCAAACAGGAGGCCGATACATACATGACCATCATACCAAGCGGCGGTATGGAGATTAGGAGATCGGGCCAGATGAAGGCCTATCTCGGGTCCTGTGTCGGTGTTGCCATTGTTGATACCAAACGGCATATAGGAGGCATGATCCATATCTTGCTGCCTGAGCCGTTATGTGAGATCCCTGAAACCCAGTTTACCTATTATGCAAGCACAGGCATACCTCTGTTCCTTAATTCACTCTCTGAGGAGGGTGCTGAAAAGGAAGACCTTTCAGCCTATATTTCCGGTGGGGCGCTCATCGACCCAAGCTCTCACCAAGACCTTGCGCTTAACATCGGCGGCAGAACCCTGGAAATCACGCTCAAAATCCTTAAGGAAAACAACATTCCTATCAGATTCCTTGAAGCAAGCGGAATGATCGGATTTTGTATCATGCTGGACATAGACAAGGCCAAGTGTACCATAGAGCCTGTCATTCAAGAGACATATAAAAAGGAGGCACAGCCTTCTGCCATGCCGGCACTTGCTGAGATCGGCAAAACTATCGAGGATCTTCAGCCGGTCCCACAGATTGCTCTGGGCATTGCAAGCATGATCTCTGATGAAATGACCGGAATCTCAACCATTGCTACCGAGATACGGAGAGATCAAGTACTGACTGCTGAGGTCCTCAAATTGTGCAATTCCTCATACCTCGGGGTATCGAGGAAGATAGAGACCATCGATGAGGCTATCACAATCCTCGGGAGTAAGACCCTCCTCCAGTTGATCATTACAGCACAGGCTGAAAAACTCCTTATGGGTTTTGAGAAGGGATATTCACTGATGCGCGGGGGGCTATTCTACCATGCCATTGCAACGGCGCGGCTCAGTGAGAAGCTTTCAAGGGTACATAAAAAGATCAGGCCTGATCTTGCCTATACAGCAGGACTTCTCCATGATATCGGCAAGGTAGTGCTTGACCAGTTTATGGCCCATGTCCAACCCCTGTTCTACCGGATTCTTGTGGCCCATGGCGAAGACTCGAGCATCCTTGAGCAAAAAATCTTTGGCATAGATCACAACCTCGCGGGTCTTCATCTTGCTGAAAGCTGGAAACTCCCGGAAGTGATAAAAGATGTTATATTGTTCCATCATAATCCTGACAAGGCCATGAATAACAAGGATCTCGTCCACCTTGTCTACATTGCCGATGCCATAGCCCAGAAGTTCTTTCCGGGATTCGAGATCGAGCATATTGATACCGTGCCGTTCAAAGACAGCCTGCACTTCCTCTCATTGACCCCGGATATGATTTCTAATGCCCTTGATGTATTGATAGATATCTTTTAAGGCATAATGCAGATAGTGAGGGGTTTTCTCTGTCAGCCCTGTGCAGTGCTGTTGACCTTAAGTCAAGTGTGATCACCTATGATGATTCAAGCACCTTCCCTTGTACCATATTGATAAGTAGAAGGTTTTCTTGAACCCACTGAAGAGGTTTTCTTTGAAAAATCGGTGATTGTAACCGTTTTTGTAACCATCTGAGCTTTGAGGTATGCTTCCTGCCTTGCTGCGGCCTATCTGAGGTCGGTATCATTCACAATGTTGTAGCGTTCAAAGACGCTTCGGCGGGATCGTTATCAGCATGTGTATATGGTCCTGCTTCAGATGTCCCTCGATAACCATGCTCTCCCTCTGTATGGCAAGTTTCCTCATCACCTCACCAAGATACTCCCTCAACTGCCCGTACAGCGTCTTCCTTCGATATTTCGGTATCCATACAACATGATACTTGCATTCCCACCTGGTGTGCCTTAGACTCTGCTCATCTTCCATGTTTTGCCTCCACTTCTGTAAACTTTGAGCGGTTCACAGTTAGGAGGCTCTTCAATATTCCCGGAATTGTCAAACTCCGGCGAGTCACCCCAGCAGAGCCGGGGGTTTACCTAAAGTAAATTAACTGGAGGCATTAGAGCAAATCATATTTACTATCTCCTTTGTGCTTATCTTTATATTCTTTATATACAGAGCCAATTGCAAAACTCATAGTATGGGATAATATTGCAACAAGCAAAATAAGTAATTGAGATAATGAAGAGAATGCTCTATTCTTTTTGTGCTGAGCAAAAAGAAAGGAGAAACGATGAGCAAACTCTTCGACATATGGCATACCACACAGACGATACTTTTTCCATGGTTGGAAGAGAGGCTCGATCCATTAAGCAAGAAGGAGCAGCAGTTTGTGCGAGTAATCTCTCTGATGGATTTACGCAAGCACCTGCATGAGTATTGCTGGATAGGCATAGGCAGGAAGCGTGAGGACAGGGGTTTGATCGCCAAGGCGTTTGTGGCGAAGGCGGTATACAATTTTGAGACGACGAAGGTGCTCATAGAGTATCTGAGAGGATGTAAGAATCTGAGGCGATTATGCGGATGGGAGACGAGAGGAGATATTCCATCCGAGTCGATGTTTTGCCGGGCGTTTGCGGAGTATTCCCGTGGATGTCTGCCGCAGAAGATGCACGAGGCCATGGTGAAGGCGCATTGCGGGGAGCATGGGGAAGAAGTAGCCCCCAAGGCTCCGAAGAGGTTGGATCTTCAGGGCGTGAGGAGTCTTGAGGAGAACCTGTTGGAGTAACCGGGTAAATTGGGTTCATGATCATTAACATAGCGTTAGACAGTGCCATTATGCTTCAATAACTATATCAGGAGAGAGTTTTGCAATTGGCTCTTCCAACTAAATTTTTCGGATGGACACCAGCTAAACTACTGCACATTAATTTACTTTGAGTTTGATCTTTCTTTACATCTTTGAATAAATAAATATGTTAATAGTATCAAGCAATGTTGACTCATTTTAGTATATTTACTACATCGGTTACTAAAATCTTTAAGAAACCTGCAGAAATATTTAATCGCACATTTTTCATCTGTTTGTTTCTTGCAATAGCGGTGCTCTCTGTTTATTGGCAGGTGATAAGATTTGATTTTGTTAATCTCGATGACCCGGCATATGTAAGTGAAAATCATGTTATCATACACGGCATCACCTCGGAAGGTATAAAATGGGCCTTCAAAACTGTATATAATGCTAATTGGCACCCGCTAACCTGGATCTCACATATGTTAGATGTTCAGCTCTTCGGGATGAACGCTGGCATGCAACACCTTACCAATGTTATACTCCACATTCTTAATTCTATTCTCTTGTTCCTTGTTCTAGAGAGGATGACAGGAGCACGATGGAGGAGCACTGCAGTAGCAACTCTCTTCGCCCTGCATCCAATGCACGTTGAGTCTGTTGCATGGATTTCAGAGCGCAAGGATGTTTTGAGCACTTTCTTTTGGATGCTCACTATGTTGGGTTATATATGGTATGTTAAATGCCGGAGTTTACCAAGATACCTTGTTGTGGCTCTATTATACATTCTCGGACTCCTTTCCAAACCCATGCTCGTCACCTTACCATTTGTTTTGCTCTTATTGGATTTTTGGCCCCTGAAGCAACTAGGGTACTTACAGAGAGGAGGCCTGAATGATAATGGCAGTCATAAGATGGGGCATGACAACAACAGTCCGTATCTAACCTTTCTCATACTTGAGAAGATGCCATTAATAACACTTGCAATGATATCAAGTGGCATCACAATATATGCTCAGAGAAGTGGTGGAGCAGTACGATCTCTGGAGCATGTTGGTTTTAGTATCAGGATAGTTAACGCAATAATATCATATGTGGCTTATCTCGAGAAAATGGTTTGGCCTATTTCTCTCGCAATATTTTATCCATTAACGAATACATTTTATCTTCCAACGGTATTACTTTCTTTTTTGGTCATTTTGCTTATCACTGGATTAATCCTGCTTAATGTAGTGAGATTGCCTTATCTTGCAGTGGGATGGTTTTGGTACCTTGGTACCCTCATTCCTGTTATCGGGATTGTTCAAGTGGGAGCTCAGTCGATGGCTGACAGATATTCATACATCCCCTTTATTGGTATTTTCCTTATGATTGTATGGGGTGTTACGGACCATATAGGTCGATGGAGGAATGGGCAAATTTTCCTTGGGATCATTTCAACTGCCATTTTTGTGTTGCTTATGATACAAACGTGGATACAAGTTGGTACATGGAAAAACACTGAATCACTGTATTTGCATGCTTTAACAGTGACTAAGAATAATTACGCTATCCACGAAGCCCTAGGGAAGGTCCTTTATAATAAAGGGGATTTAGAGGGAGCAGTTAAAGAGTACAGTCGATCGCTCGAAATTCAGCCAAATTATATAGCTGCTCACTATGATCTCGGTAAGGCACTCACCCAAGAAAAAAGATATGATGAAGCAATCATTGAATTCGGGGAGTGCCTGAAGATCGATCCCAAATATTTTGATGTTTATATAGATTTGGGTAATCTCATGTTGGATATGGGTGACAATGACGAAGCTGTTAAGAATTATGTAGAAGCATATAAAATAGACCCACACCAGGCAGTAGTTTATATTAATTTAGGAACTTCTTTTATCCATAAAGGAAATATAGGAAAAGCAATTGAATATTACCAAAAAGCTGTGCGTATTCAGCCTGATAATTCTCTGGCTATTAAAAACCTCGAAAATGCAAAGATTCTACAATCGAAGATAATAGAATCAATCACAGAACTGAATTCTTCGTTAAAAGATCAAATAAAGAATCCAGAATTATATGCTAGGCTTGGAGACCTTTACCGTAAGCTGGGTGATTATGAAAAAGCTGAAATCAAATATCAAGAAGCAATTACACTTCAACCCAAATTTATCCAAGCGATGTATGGACTTGTATTCGTTTATTCTGAACTTAAAAATTTATCGAAGGCTCTCGATGTTCTTCAAAACATGAGGCAGATACAGCCTGATAATCCAGAAATCTACTATAACATTGCATGCATCTATGCTAAACAGAATATGAGTGATAAATCTATTGAATGGCTGAAACAGTCAATTGAAAAGGGATTTAACAATTGGGGATTAATTAAGAAAGACACGGATCTTGCTAACATCAGAAACACTGCTTTTATAAATGAATTGATAAAAAATCATTAAGATATTTTATGGAAGCAAAAGTGTAGATTCTTATGAAACAAGAATATGCGCCCCGGCTTCGACAGTGGTAGTTACACAAATCCAATAAAGCGAAGTATCTTGAGGAGATAGAAGGAGTTCAGTTTTTAGCGTATGCCTGCGTTTTCAGGGGTTCAACTGGATTTTTATCTTCGGCGGATCAGGTATTTTAAGTGATTTCAATATATTGATCTGATCATGGGTTTGTTCGATACAACAGATACGGTTAACTGATTCCATGATATACCTCCTTGCTCTTTATGGGGTATAAGGTCGTGGAGATAGTGATCACCCAGCTCGGATTCGAAATTTCTATGCGCGATCAAGACTCGGCTGATCAAGGCGCTGGGAAGGGACGGACCGATTCCTACACGAGCTTAAAACACTAAGTTTCACCGACCTCCAGCTTCGTCCCCATGCAAGTACAATAATTAATTAATCTTTAAATAAATATAACAATGAGTTATTAATATTTAGAACTTGTCCGTAAATAAAATTGCATCCAATGATAACAGAACGTTATCCCGATGAGATAACTATTTACGTATAAGTTCTTAAAATAAAATCATAGTATGGATATTATTGATGTCAAATGGTATGATTAAGCAATTAACTTCTATTAATAAATTGAAAACAGTCGTAACCTTTCTCCTGATTATAACAACTTTGGTAGTTTATTATCGTGTTGGAACTTTTGATTTCATTACTTTCGATGATAATATCTATGTCTATGAAGAACTCCACGTGAAAGAAGGCCTGAGTTTTCAAAACGTACTCTGGTGTTTAAAACATCCACATGCAAACAACTGGCATCCTATAACATCGATTTCACTTTTTTTAAACTCAAGTTTGTTTGGAATGAATCCGGGATCATATCATTTTGTGAATCTTGCTTTCCATTTAGCCAATTCATTATTACTGCTCCTGGTCTTAACTTTAATGACCGGAAATTACTGGAGAAGCATATTTGTTGCAGCGCTGTTTGCTCTACACCCCCTTCATGTAGAATCCGTTGCATGGGTATCCGAACGAAAAGATGTTTTGAGCGCCTTCTTCTGGATACTCACAATGCTGAGCTACTGGTGGTATGCATCATGTCCCAGGATAGGTAGATATATCCTCGTGGTGTTGTTCCTGGTTCTCGGTCTGCTTGCTAAGCCTATGCTAGTCACACTGCCTTTTGTTCTGCTTCTGCTGGATTACTGGCCACTCTCTCGGATAAACCCAAATAAATTATCCCAAGCAAAATTTCTCATCTTGGAGAAATTGCCTTTGTTTGTATCAGTAACGATATTTAGTGTAGTAACCTTCTTTGTTCAGAACAACTCACACATGGTCAAATCAACGATGGCATTTCCCCTCAATGCCAGGATAGCGAACGCTATTGTGTCTTATATGGCTTATCTGAGAGACATGCTCTGTCCACTCTATCTCTCTATATTCTATCCTTTTCCTGATAACATACCCATACTTCAGACAGTTCTCGCAGGATTTCTCCTTTTATCTATAACACTATTGGCTTTGTGGTTCTTAAAGAAATTTCCTTATTTCGCAGTAGGTTGGTTCTGGTACTTGGGCACTCTCATCCCTGTTATCGGCATTATCCAAGTTGGTTTACAGGCTAAGGCTGATCGATACACATATATACCCTTGATCGGGATATTCATCATATTTGCATGGGGTATTCCGGAGATTCTGACTAATGTACGTTATAAATTAAAGATAATCGCTACTGTTGCATCTGTCTTGTTAATCATATGTGCAGTATCAACATGGTTTCAAATTAGTTATTGGAAAAATAGCAAGGATCTTTATACCCATGCTATAAAAGCAATAGATGATAACTATTGGGCTTATAATCAACTGGCACATATACTTTTAAAAGAGGGTCATGCGGATGAAGCTATCAAATATTATCAGACTGTATTGAAAGTTAAACCAAATTATACAACTGATGCACTTTATAATATTGGGGTTGCATTTTTAAGTATAGGTAAAATAGATGAAGCCATTAAACATTTGAAGATATGGTTACATGATAATCCTTACCATGCAAATGCCCATTTTATCATTGGGATAGCTCTATTGAAGCAAAATCATGTTGATGAAGCCATCAATCAATTCTCTGTGGCAAGAAAGCTAAATCCTCAAGATGAACAAACTAAAGTGCTCTTACAAAATACTTTATTAATAAAAACAAAAATGGAAGCCAAAATCAGAATCTTAGAAGATCAACTTGTAAAAAACACAAGGAATTTAGATGTAATGTATAAACTGGCCAATTTATACTTATCTATAGGACAAAGCGATAAAGCGATTTCGTATCTTAATAGGGCGCTGAGTATAAAACCGGAAAATCCTGATGTGTATTATAACTTAGCGTGCATATATAGTCGACAGAACAATGTGGATGAGTCTGTAAACAATCTCCAACAAGCTGTACAAAAAGGATTCCATAATTGGGAACTGATAAGGAGGGACCCGGATCTTGCTAACATCAGAAACACTGCTTTTATAAATGAATTGATGAAATATAATTAATATTATTATATACTTATACATAATTCCCTTTATCCAAACTGTTGAAGATCCTTTGAGACGGGAGTAGTTCCAATAGGTGGATAAATGTAGATGCTATCCTTCAATTGGGCATGTATTGGGGTCATAATATTATATTGCCTAAAGTACAATATTCTTTCCAGGGAATCTTCAGTTTTGGTGATGCTACATGTTCTTATAGTGCCATTTATTGAGCTCGGCGAATTAGCGTATAAAGATTTTTGGAAATTGAATCTCTTTGTCTGGACAATGTATGTTGATATTGAAAATCAGTTATGATATTATAGTAATAGAATATTACAATCAGATTGCTATGCTGGCACGTGTTCAATTGAGATCAAATGAAGTTAGTCTTTCTGGAGCATCGAGATGTTTTTGGCAACTATAAAACAATTTTTTCCATCCTGGAGAAACGTGCAAGAAAACTCAAGCCGTTTATGTCTCCTACCTTTAATTTGCACAATCCTCGCAGTTTTAACTTTCACACTTTATTGGCAGGTAAGGGGTTTTGGCAGTATCAACTTGGATGATGGCCTGTATGTGTTTGGAAACCATTTCATTAGACAAGGGATTAATCTAGCTGGCATTAAGTGGGCCTTTACTTCTATATACGCAGACAACTGGCACCCATTAACTTGGATCTCTCATATGATTGATGTTCAGCTTTTTGGGATCGATCCAGGAATGTACCATATCATTAATGTTTTTTTTCATATATTAAATACCGTATTACTCCTCATCGTACTAGAAAGGATGACTGGGGCATTATGGAAGAGTGCTATGGTAGCAGCTCTCTTTGCTCTACATCCTCTTCATGTAGAATCAGTGGTATGGATATCAGAACGTAAAGACTTGCTGAGTACCTTTTTCTGGATGGTCACCACAATGGGGTATTGCTGGTATGTGCGGAATAGGAGCATATCGAGGTACATCATTATAGTTCTCTTTTACATCCTTGGACTCATGTCCAAACCCATGTTGGTTACCTTGCCGTTTGTGTTTCTACTCCTCGACTATTGGCCATTAAATCGGCTTAATATCATTGAGATAGAAGATAATAATTCAAGTGAACACGTCAAAAAAACAATTGGTTCTGATGAATCGAGAAGGGCTTTAACATTATTAATAATAGAGAAGATACCCCTCATCTTATGTGCGATGATATCATGCGGTATTACCATATATGCACAGAAAAGTTGGGGTACTGTGAGCTCCCTAAATAGATTCCCCATCGAGACGAGATTAGCAAATGCCCTTACTTCTTACCTAGCTTATTTATTGAAAATGCTTTGGCCCGTAAACCTTGCTGTATTCTATCCTTATCCGGAGTTCTTTAATCCCCTTAAGGTTGTGCTTTGCGCCCTATTTCTTTTAATTATTTCTGCCTTAGCTATGTATAATGCAAGGAAGTTCCCTTATCTCCTTGTGGGGTGGTTATGGTATATCGGGACTTTAGTGCCCGTTATTGGAATAGTACAGGTGGGAGGCCAGTCAATGGCGGATAGGTATTCCTATATCCCGCTTATAGGATGTTTTTTGATGATTGTATGGGGTGCTGCCGATTACTTCAATAACTGGCGCCATGGAAAGATAATCAATGGATTCATAGCAGGCTCTGTCCTCTTTATCCTAATTTTTCATACCTGGATACAGATTGGATATTGGAAAAATTCAGAAACACTCATGAGACATACAATTGCCGTAACAGAAAATAATTATATGGCGCATCATCAGCTCGGATCTATTTTGTTCAGTAAAGGCGATCTGGATGGAGCTATCAAGGAGTATCGAGATGCTCTGCAGGCCAAACAAATCGCAGAAGCTTATCAGGGCCTTGGAAATGTATTCAGTGTTAAGAAGGATATAGGTAATGCAATTGACTGTTATTCAAAAGGGTTGCAGATTAATCCATACGACATCAATATTCTTAATAGCCTAGGATGTCTTCTAGCATCGATGGGTAAAACGGTTGAGGCCACTCAATATTTCTACGAGTTATTCAAGATTAACCCTTACAACATTGAAGCCCACAATATATTTGGTAATGCTTTACTTCGTAATGGGAAAGTCAATGAGGCGATCCATCAATTCAATGAAACGCTGCGTCTGGAACCACAAGACCAGGAGGCACAAAGAGGAATCAACAAAGCAAAAATAATCCAGAAAAACTCTGAATACTTAGTAGCCAAGATAAATGTATTAATTAAGACAGATCCTCAGAATCCTGCACTGTATACAAAATTGGGCGACATCTACTATCAATTAGGTGAATATGATGAGGCTATTGTTCCATATAAGAAGGCACTCTCGGTTCAACCAAAATTTATAAGTGCCTTAGAGAGGCTGGTCAATATCCACGTTGACAGGCAAGAATACCGGGAAGCCCTAGATGTACTCCAGAACATAAGACAATTACAGCCTGATAAACCTGATGTATATTATAATACTGCATGTATCTATGCAAAACAGGAGAAGATCAATGAATCTATTTACTGGTTGAAACAGTCTGTAGATAAAGGTTTTCATGATTGGGATCTATTAAGAAAAGATCCTGATCTGGCAAGCATCAGAAACACATCTTATGTAAATGAATTAATGAAGAATCATTAAGATCTTAGTATAAATCTGAGAGCTTACATCTTATCTGACGACCTTATGGATGACATTCTATCAGATCGGAGCTACTATAGATATCTGGATGGTCTTTTTACCTTGTATACTCAATATGTTTATTAATCATGCATAGATATTATAGGAAGAGTATTATCATCGTGTTCATTGCTGTATCAGTGCTTGCAGCATATTGGCAGGTTGGAGGATTCGATTTTGTTAACTTCGATGACCCTGTGTACATAACTACAAACAAGGACATCAGACACGGGTTGACCTTCGATGGCCTTAAGTTTGCGTTCACCTATGTTTATGCCTCCAACTGGCACCCCCTCACATGGATCTCCCATATGCTGGATATTGAAATGTTCGGGCTTAATCCAGGCATGCATCACCTTACCAATGTGTTTCTTCACATCTTAAACAGCATTCTCTTGTTTCTTGTATTCGAACGGATGACAGGTGCGCTCTTGAGGAGCGCTGTAGTTGCAGCCCTGTTCGCGCTCCATCCTATCCATGTCGAGTCAGTAGCGTGGATATCTGAACGTAAGGATGTGCTGAGCACTTTCTTCTGGATGCTCACCATGTTGGCCTATCATTGGTATGTCATGAATAAAACAATCTCAAGATACCTCCTGGTAGCATTGCTTTTCGGGCTTGGACTTATGGCAAAACCCATGTTGGTAACGCTTCCCTTTGTACTGCTGCTCCTAGATTTCTGGCCGCTCAGGAGAAATGAACTCGCCTTTCGATTGGCTTCGACGGATTCCCGACATGAACAAAACTTGTGGCCCGATATAAATTTACCTGGAGCATTACTGTTGATCCTTGAGAAGACCCCTCTCATAGTTATGGCCATTATAGCCGGCAGTGAGACTTTCTATGCACAGTGGGTAGGCGGGGCGGTGAATTCCTTGGGACAAGTGCATATAGCAATGAGGGTACAAAACGCAATTACCTCTTATGTGGCCTACCTTTGGAAAATGATATGGCCGATGCATTTGGCGGTTTTCTATCCATATCCATGGCACTTCAACACCGTTGTCGTGGCTGCATGCCTTATATTCCTCACCATGGTAACCCTTACTGTTCTCATTGTTGGTAAGAGAATGCCCTATCTTGCAACAGGTTGGCTTTGGTATCTGGGTACTCTGGTGCCGGTTATCGGGATCATCAAAGTCGGCTCTCAGTCGATGGCTGACCGGTATACCTATATCCCATTCATCGGGATATTTGTCATGGTTGTTTGGGGTTTAAGAGACATCTTTTATAGATGGAGTTATGGCAAAGCTGCCCTTGGATCGCTGGCATTGATTATCCTAGCGTTACTCACCTGGGCAACATCAATCCAGGTGGCTACATGGAAGAACAGTGAAATCCTGTTCAGTCATGCCCTGGCAGTAACCGGAGACAACTATTTGGCCCATGATAATCTTGGGGTGGCTCTTTTTGATAGGGGGGATGTGGATGGTGCTATCAAACATTATAGGGAATCCATCAGGCTCAGAAGAAATTACGTGAATGCACAATGCAACCTGGGGGTGGCACTTGCGAAGAAGAAGCAGTATGCCGAGGCTTTTGCCCACTATCGTGAATGCCTGAGGATCAAACCGGGATATTCAGAGGCATATTACAACATGGGGGTGGCTCTTGCCGACCTTGGCAGGAAAGATGAAGCCGTCAAACAATACACAGAGGTCATGAAGAACTATCCCCGGCATGAAAATGCTCACAGAAATTTAGGCCTTCTGCTGGCTGAAAAGGGCAATTTTGATGAGGCAATAGAGCATTATTATAAGGCCCTTGATGCTGATCCTGACAACGTTGGGACACGTATCAACCTTGCCGATTCATTATTGAAGCAGGGCAATATTGAAGAAGCACTGATTCAAGTCGAAGACGCGCTCAAAATCGACCCAAAGAACCTGAACCTCTGCATGAAGCTTACTGAGATCCAACTGAAGAGGCACAATGATCTAGGGGCAATTTCTGCTTACCAGAAGGCATTGAGAATATATCCGAAAACCATCAAGGCTCTCTATGGGAATGCAGCTGTTTATGTTTATGATAAGGACAATAGGCCTGAAAAGGCAATAGATCAATATAGAAAGATAAGAGAGATAAGGCCGCATGATCCTTATTGGGATTACAAGATAGCATGCCTCTATTCACATCAGGGTAATACGGAAGAGGCGATTTATTTCCTGAAAATGGCTATAGATAAAGGGATGACCCACTGATGAACTGTACCAGTTTGTTCGTAAGCGACTTCTTAACCCCATGTTGACAGAGAATTAAAAATCTGGGTGAAAAAATACCTGCAGTGGGCGTCTGAAAGTTTACCACTTACGAGTTTATCGCGAGAATAGTCGGATCTATATTCT